>Ga0247727_10000822_pt1 | contig 75861 bp, 62 predicted proteins | sample WisWelCaveWW1625_FD_202498 | JGI IMG/M metagenome (GOLD analysis project Ga0247727, IMG submission 202498) | Biofilm microbial communities from Wishing Well Cave, Virginia, United States - WW16-25 | ecosystem: Environmental > Aquatic > Deep subsurface > Groundwater > Cave microbial mat | place...
CGGCTCATGCCGATGCTCCTCAACGCACTCAAGCAGGCAACGATGGACGAGAAGAAGCAGAAGAAGGTAGGTTAAGAATGAGCGCAGGGCTCTCCGTCAGAACTAACGAGTTTCGGGACATCCTCTCTCTCTCTCTCTCCCCCGTATATACTGTCCGCTCCCATGGTCGACATCATCGGCGCCCGCTGCCTCTCCTGCAGCCACATCGTCCGCGTCCCCGCCTCCCTCGGCGGCCGCAAAGCGAAGTGCCCCAAGTGCAACGGCATCATCACCATCCCGTGCCCCGGCGATTCGACCGTCGAGTTCGTCAACGACGCCGACCTGCCCGAGGTCGCCAAGGACGACGCCCCCGACGTCCTCGAAGACGGATCGCCCGATCCGGGCGATGAGGATCTCTCGCCGCCGATCGACGAAGAGCCCGAACCCGAGGAAGAAGCACGCGTCCCCGCGCGCGAGCGCCACTCCAGCGTCCGGCGCCACCCGCCCTCCTCCGTCCGCCAGGCGGGCCGCCCCACGCAGAAGCGACGCCCCGCCCCGGGCGGCGCCAACACCAACGTGGTCGTCGGCATCGTCGCCGGCATCCTCGTCCTCATCGGGGTCGTCGGCTTCGTCTTCCTCATGAAGGGCGACACCCCCGAGAAAAAGAAAAAGGACGACGGCGACTCGTCCACCAAGCCGCCGCCCAAGGCAAATCCGGAGGAAGACAAGGTCCGCGCCCGCCTGCGCGAATGGGAGAGCGCGTGGAACTCCGGCGGCGCCAAGATGTGCTCGGTCCTCGGCGCCCTCTACGGCTCGGACGACGCCTCCCACAACCGCGCGCGCGATTTCTTCAGCGACGCGACCTTCAAGGAAGGCCTCACGTTCAAGGCCGTGCGCGACATCACCATCAAGATGGGCGAGAGCTCCGCGACGACCTCGTTCACCTGCGACCGCGTCACCGACAAGGCGACCGACCGGGACGTCAAGATGACGCTGACCTGGCAGAAGTACGGCGAGAAGTGGGGAATCAGCGATCCACCGGCGAAGTGATCCGCCGGTTGCGCAGCTCGATGAGGTGGTCGATCGCCAGCGTCGCCAGGCTGCGCGCGTGCAACTCCGCCTGGTGCAGCCGCTGCGTCCGGTCCGACTCCGGCACGCCGCGATGGCGCACCCGCGTCACGATGATCGAGCTCCCCTCGAGCGCCCAGAGCACGACCTCGATGGTCGATTCGTTCGCCGCGGTCTGCACGCGGCGCACGACGAAGGCCGACGTGGCGCCCCACTGCTCCTCGATCATCGCGTGCATCTCGCCTTCCTCCGAAGCGCGGGCCGCCTCCCGCGTCTCGAGCGCCAGCTGGTCCGCGTAGCTCGTCCGCGGCGCGCCCAAGCGCACTTCGACGCCGGCGTCGCTGCGGGGGCCGATGCCCGCGGAATACCGGCGCCGCATTTCGCCGCCGGGAAAGAGCATCTCCTCCTGCTCGAACCCCATCGGCCGCAGCCCGATGGCGCGGAAATCCTCCGCCGTCAGCAGGCGGTCCTCGGCCGTGTCGTCGACCGAAGCGATGACCCCGATCGCCAGGATCGTCAATCCGGCCATCACGATCGTCACGGTGAGCGCGAATCGCGTCATCTAGATCAACGGCCTCGTCTTCAGGTGTTCCACCGCTTCCTTCAGGACCTGGCCCAGCGCGAGCACGATGCCCGTGTGGGTTGATTTGTACCACGAGATCTTCGGCTTGGCGTAGGCTTCCCACAGTTTCTCGGTGCACGCCTTCGGGATCACCTCGTCGTTCTCCGCGTTGATCATCAGCACGCGGCTCCCGTCGACGCGCGGCGCGAACGTCAGCGGCTCGACGCCCTTCAGCTTCCGGCGGAGCTCGTCGACCGTCGTCCCGTCGGCCTCGAGCTTCTCCTTGATCTTGCGCGTCTCCTTGGAGTCGTTCATGCAGACGGCCGCGAGGTCGCCGCCGCCGATGACGAGCACGATGCGCATGAAGTGCGGATCGACGCCGGCGGTCAGGGCGCCGACGACCGAGCCGAGCGAGATGCCCATCAGCCCGAGGCGGAAGCGGTCGACGTCCTTCCGCGACGCGAGCCAGTCGCCCGCTCGGCGCACGTCGAGCACGGCCTGCCGGAGATTCGCCGCCGTGCGGTCGAAGTCGGTGTTGATCATCTCTTCGCGCTTCGCGGGATCCTTCGACCGGCGCTTGCCGTAGTGCGGCATCCAGATCATGAGCGTCGCGATCCCGTCGTCGGCCATCTTCTGGCCAACCATCTCGAGCGCCGCGAACGAGCCGCCGAGCCAGTGGAGAAGGACGACGGCGGGCCGCTTCTTCTCGTCGTTCTTGGGCAGCCAGAACTTCGCCCAGACGGTGTTGTTCTCGACGTCGTCGGTCTGGATCGGAGAGGGGTAGGTGAGCTCGTAGACCGCGACCTTCGCGCCGTCCTTCAGAAGCTTGAGCTCGTAGGCGAACTCCTTGTCGGCGATTTCGTACGGCGCGAGCAGGTCGGTGAACGGCGCCTCGACGGAGAGCGACGGCCGGACGCGCGCCGTGCCTTTTTCGGTTGTTTCCTGAGCGAGGAGGACCAGAAGAAGAATTGCGTACTTCATTCAAATGAAGCATAACACCGAGCGATGAGATTCGCCGCCATCGTCTGCCTGCTGGCGGCGGGCTGCGCGCCGGCCCCGGAGACTCCCGATCCCGGGATGGCTCCGAAGCCGCTGTCGGCGACCGGCTGGACCGATCTCGACGCCGCGAAGGCGTCGGGCAAGCCGGTCTTCCTCTTCTTCACGTCGGGCGGCGACGAGACGTGCGAGTCGTTCGACGCCGACGTGCTCGCGGACTCGGAGGTCGCGATGATGCTCAAGTGCTTCGCCTGCGTCCGCCAGGACGCGTACGGGAAGAACGGAAAACGCGATCCGGAGTTCCAGCGGCTCGGCTTCGCGAGCGTTCCGGCGATGGCGTTCTACGTGAAGGGGGCGGTCGTCGACCTGAAGGACTACGCGCCGCACAAGCTCGACTTCATGAAGATGCTGGACGACGTGCTGGAGCGCGCGAAGTAGGCTGAACGCCCGCTTGCGGTGAGCGAGGCCGCCAGGCCGAGTCGAACCGGTGTTATCATCGCTCCGCCCGATGAGCACCCCCACGCCGTCCGACAGGACGCCCGAGACGCACGGTGACTATTCCCCGACCGTGAAGCCGGGGTCGACCGCCGGCTCGTCGTCGAAGCCGACGTCGCCGTTCTCGCCGCCCGAGGTGAACACCGCGGCGTCGAACGCGAAGTTCGGCAAGTTCGTCCGTACCCAGCGGCTCGGCGCGGGCGGGATGGGCGAAGTCTGGAAGGCGTGGGACACGCAGCTCTCGCGGTGGGTCGCGCTGAAGTTCCTGAAGGGCGGCGACGACGACGAGATCCTCCGCTTCAAGCGCGAGGCGCAGACCGCGGGCCAGCTCTCGCATCCGAACATCGCGGCGGTCTACGAGGTCGGCGAAGACCAGGGACGCCACTACATCGCGATGCAGTACGTCGACGGCCAGACGCTGAAGACCTTCCCGCGCAACGACCGCCGCTCGGTGGCGCGCCTCTGCCGCGACGCGGCGCGCGCCGTCGCCTACGCGCACGAGCAGGGAATCGTGCACCGCGACCTGAAGCCCGAGAACCTGATGGTCACGCAGCGCGGCCGCGAGCCGCACATCTACGTCATGGACTTCGGCCTGGCGCGCGCGCTCGAGGGCGGCTCGGAGCTCTCGATCTCCGGCAGCGTCGTCGGCACGCCGAGCTACATGCCCCCCGAGCAGGCGCGCGGCGAGCGGGTCGACGAGCGGGCGGACGTCTACTCTCTCGGCGCCACGATCTACGAGCTGCTCACCGACCGCGTTCCCTTCAAGGGCGCCAACGTCTACGAGACGCTGCGGCGCGTGCAGGAGGAGGAGCCGACGGCGCCGCGGAAGATCGACCCGAAGGTCGACTCGGATCTCGAGACGATCGTGCTCAAGTGCATGGAGAAGGAGCCCCTGCGCCGCTACGGGACGGCGAAGGAGCTGGCGGAGGACATCGACCGGTTCCTCGAGGGCGAGCCGATCGCCGCGAGGCGCGCGAGCCCGCTGTACCGGTGGCGGCGGAAGCTCGCGAAGCGGAAGGCCGTCGTCCTGACGGTCCTCGGCGCCGTCGTCGTCGTCGGCATCGTGCTGGCGGTCCTGGTCCCGAAGCTCCGGCAGAAGCAGGAGGAGTACAAGAAGGCGCAGCGCGAACTCGTCGAGCAGATGCGGACGACGTCGAACGCGTGCCTCGAGACGACGCTGGAGCTGAGGCGCGTGGGGAAGGTCGACATCATGCCGAAGTATGCGGTGAAGATGGAGGAGGCATGCCGCGAGGTCGCGGAAAAGATCCCCGGACTCGCCGAGCCCAACTACCGTCTTGGGCGCATGTACCGGGCGCAGATGCGCGACGACGACGGCTGGCGCGAGCAGGAGGCGGCGCTGAAGAAGGAGCCTGCGTTTCCGCCGTCGATTTACGAGCGCGCGGTGCTGCGGCTGCGGCGATACCGGGCGTCGCTGCTCGAGGGCGCGGTGAACGCGGAGCTGAAGAAGCAGATCGCCGCCGACCTGGCCGACCTCGAGAAGGCGCTCGCGGCGGCGCCGAAGGAGCGGCCGGAGATGCAGCTGTCGCCGCAGGAGCTCGCCTGCCTGCGGGGCCTGAAGGCGTGGATCGCGGCAGCGCCCGAGGCGGGGTTTCTCGCCGAGGCGAAGAAGAAGACGCCGGTGCCGGACGAGGCGTTCGAGCTGCTGGTCGTCGTCGAGCTCGAGGGCGAGCGGCTCGAGGAGGCGGTGCGGTGGCTGACGGCGGCGCTCGAATTCGACAAGGGGTTCGCGGCGCTCTACTGGAATCGCGCGACGGTGAACCTGCGGCGCGGCGATTTCGCGGCGGTGGCGGGCGACGCGGACGAGGCGTTCAAGCAGGTGCGCCTCTACGCGCAGGGCATCGAGACGCTCCAGAAGGACCTGGTGAAGGAGAAGGCGAAGGCCGAGGCGGAGGCGGCGAAGCAGCGGGCGATCGACAAGGAGAAGGCGAGGACGGAGGAGGCGCGTGCGAAGGAGGTCGAGCGGACGATGAAGGAGGTTGAGCGCTGGCCGGCGATGGTCGACCGCTGGAACGCGCCGAGCCACGAGCTGCGCGGGCTGGCGAGGCTGAAGCTGGCGAAGGACTCGAAGGCGGTGCGGTCGGGGCTCGACGACCTGACGACGGCGATCAAGCTCGATCCGGCGCGTGAGCCGAAGCTGAGGGCGAGCATCGAAGAGGGGAGGAAGAGGCTGGAGGAGTAGGGGGATGGGAAGTACGAAGTACGATGTATGAAGTACGAAGTAAAGTACGAAGCTTCAGATCAGCGCCGTTTCGCGGGCTTCGCCTTGCGGTTGAGGCCGGCAAGAATGTCGTCGGCTCCCTTGTTCCGCAGCAGCGTCTCGATCGCGATCGCGACGCCCTCGCTGTCGCCGGCGGTGCCTGTCGCCGTCTCCCGGATGAGCTTCGTGCCGTCGGGCATCGCGATGGCGGCGATCACCCTGACGGTGCCGTCCTCGGACGCCTCCGCGTAGATGCCGAGCGGGAGCTGGCACCCGCCGTCCAGCCGGCGGAGCGCCGCACGCTCCGCGAGCGAGGCGTTCATGGTCAGCTCGTGGTTGAGCGGGGCGAGGAGCTCGAGCAGGTCGTCGTCCTTCGCGCGGGCTTCGAGGGCGAGCGTGCCCTGCCCCGCGGCGGGGACGCAGTGGGTCTTCGAGAGAAGCTGGTGCGCGGGCGCCTGGTCACCCCTGAGCCGGCGGAGGCCGGCCGCCGCGACGATGATGCCGGCGAGCCTGGAGCGCGGGTTCATCAGCTTGTCGATGCGCGTGTCGAGGTTGCCCTTCAGATCCTCGAAGTCGATGTGGCGGAAGACGGCGCGCAGCAGCGCCTGGCGGCGCAGGCTTGCCGTGCCGATGATGGCATGGATCGCGAGCTTGTCGATCGACGTTCCGTCGCGGCTGATGAACGCATCGGCCGCCTCTTCGCGCTCGAGGAACGTGGCGAGCACGAGTCCCGCGGGGAGTTCGGAGGGGACATCCTTGAGGCTGTGGACGGCGACGTCGATCTTCCTCGCGAGGAGCGCCTTCTCGATCTCCTTCACGAAGAGGCCCTTGCCGGCCTTGCGCATCGCGGTGGCCGATTGGATCCGGTCGCCCGAGGTCTTGATGGGGACGACCGTGAATTTGATTTTCGGGTGGTACTTCTGAAGCTGCGCAATGACGAGGGCGGTCTGCGCCAGCGCGAGCGCGCTCCCGCGAGTGCCGACCCGGACGGTGCTCCGTTTGGCCATGAGAACCTTTACAGTTTATAAAGCACACTTTATATCGTCAAGCTCCCCGCTATCGGCTATAAAGCATTGCAGCGCAGTATTTTACGACAACAGGCGAGCCAAGTCGGCGCAGGCGTCGAGCTACTTATGCAATCCGAAGAGACGGAGCGCCAGCTCGATGAGGGTGAAGCTGCGGCCGTTGTGGGCTTCCTCTTTCAGCGCGGTGGTCGGGGTGTGCAGGACCTTGTTCAGCACGCGCCGCACCATCTGCTCGACTTCTTCGCGCTGCGGCGCCGCGAGGCCGAGCCGGTCGAGCGTCTTTTTCATTTCGTCGTCGCCGATGTCGTGGCACTGCCGGCGCAGCTGGACGAGCACTTTCTCGATGTCGACCAGCTCGATGTCCTTGAGCGTCGCGGCGGCCTCGGCCTCGATGGTCGGGAGCGCGGCCGAGATCTGGCGGTTCCGCTCCACGAGGTTCTGGTTGACGATCGCCTCGAGGTCGTCGATGTTGAAGAGGTAGACGTTGTCGAGCCGGTTGACCTCGGGCGAGATGTTGCGCGGCACGGCGATGTCGATGAGGAACATCGGCTCGCCGCGGCGCGCCTGGAGCGCGGCGTGGATCATCGCCGGGGTGATCACCGGCTCGGGCGCCTGGAGGCAGGCGATGACGACGTCGGCGACCGGGAGGACGTGCGCGAGCTGGTCGAGCGGCTGCGCGTGGCCGCCGAGCCGGGCGACGAGCTCCTGCGCGTGCGCCAGCGTGCGGTTGACGACGAGGATGTCGGTGACGCCGCGCTCCTTGAACGTGCGGAGCGTGAGCGTGCCGGTGTCGCCTGCGCCGAGGATGAGCACCTTCTTGGTTGACAGGTCCTGGAAGACTTTTTCAGCGAGCCGCGCGGCGACCGACGGGACGGAGACGTTCCGGTCGCCGATCGCGGTCGTCGAATGGACCCGCTTGGCGACGAAGAGCGCGCGCTGGAAGAGCTGGTTGAAGACTCTGCCGGTGTGGCCCGCCTCCTTCGCGGCGTGGTAGGCCTCCTTCACCTGCGCGATGATCTGCGTCTCGCCGAGCACCATCGAGTCGAGGCTGGAGGCCACCTTGAAGAGATGGCGCACGGCCTCCGGCCCGGTGTGCGCGTAGAGGACCGGCTCGATCTCCGCGGCCGCGAGGCCCCTGGCGGAGGCGAGGAACGCGGCGACGTCCGACTCCGGCAGGCCGCCCGGCTCGTCGCGCACGACGTAGAGCTCGACCCGGTTGCAGGTCGAGAGGATGAGCTCTTCCGAAGAGTGGAGCGCGGCGCGCAGCGAGCGCAGGGCGGCCGCGAGCTCGGTCGGTGCGAACGCCAGCCGCTCGCGCAGGGCGACGGCCGCGCGCGTGTGGTTCACTCCGACGACGAACAGCTGCACGTCGACTACGCGAGCGCTTCGCGCCCGCTCCGCTCAGTGCAAGCACGAGCGTGCGGCCGGCGTTGCGCGGGCATCCTCCTAGACATACTTGTGAAACCCCGTCCAAAACGCGGTGGCCCAGAACGTCGTCATGACGAAGAAAAAGCAGCCCATCGACGCGAGCGCGCCGCGGCGGCCCTTGAGGGCGCGCGTGAACGAAAGGGCGTAGACGAGGAGATAGGCGACCCACGTCACCGTCGTCAGGATGACCTTCGGGTCGGTCCTCCATCCCTCGGGCAGGCCCTGCCGTCGCGCAAACAGGTAGCCGACGACGAGGCCGACCGTGAGGAGCGCGACGCCGCCGCCGAGCGAGCCGAGGAGCAGCCGGTAAAACGTCTCGAGCGACGGCATGAGGCCGAGCAGCGACGTCGACGTGCCCGACTTGAGCTGTCGCTGCTCGACGAGGTAGAGGAGCGCGGCGATGAAGGCGAGCGCGAAGAGCCCGTACGAAATCAGCGTCGCGACGACGTGGAGGCCGACCCATGCGCTGGCCGGTGCCGTGGCGCCGGCGGTCGGCATCCCGAGCGTCGCGGCGACGAGCGCGTCCATGAAGCAGAACGGCGCGGCGCCGACCGAGAGGATCGGCAGCCCGCGGACGAGATCGAGGGTCAGCGCGAGCAGCGCGAGCGTCGCGCACGAGAAGACGAGGGCATCGAAGCGGTTGGCGACGGGAAACGCGCCGCTCTCCATCCCGTGGCGCGCGAGCATGAATCCGAGCGCGATGACGGCGCCCAGGAGCGCCGCGCGGGTGGCGGCGACCGGCCCGCGGCGGCCCGAGCGCGCGCCGACGATGCCGAGAACGGTGGCCGCGGCGAAGAGCGCCACCGCGGTGTGAAAGAAGACCCAGTCGATGGTGCTCACTTCGACTCGCCTCCTTGCGGAGGCCCGCTCCGTGCAAGCACGCGCTGAACGGCACCAAAGCGACCCGCGCGCGCGTCCGCCAGCATGCGCGGCGTCACCGCCTTCGAAAAGAAGCGCATCCGCGCGCGGCCGGCGGGGCGCTTCGACCTCGCCGCGCCGACGACGCGCACCAGCTTCGCCATCGAGGGAGGGTAGAGGGACGCGAGCTCCGTGCGGACGGCCTTCGCGATGGCGGGGCTCAGGCCGCTGGTGGAGACGGCGATCGTGAGCGCGCCGCGGCGGAGCGTCGCGGGAAAGGTGACGCTGCACAGGGTGGGGCGGTCGACGACGTTGACGATGATTCCGCGGCGGTCGCACTCGGCGGCGACGCGGCGGTTGAGCGCCTCGTCGTCGGTCGCGCAGACGACGAGGAGGGCGCGGGCCACGTCGCCGGGGCGGAATCGACGGCGAACGAGCCGGCCCGGCATGCGGGCGGCGATCGACGGCGCCACGACGGTGAGCGCCGCGCCGGCCTTCGCGAGCGCACCGGCCTTCCGGAGCGCCACGGCACCGCCGCCGATGACGACGCAGCGCCGTCCGGCCAGCCGCAAGTTGACGGGAAGATCCATGGGGTTGAGATCATATACCAAGGGGGGAATCTGTTTGGGAGGGGCATGCGTTCTCTATCGGGAGAGTGATATACTCTCCGGACCAAACCATCTTTCATGGACGACAAAGCTCCGGACCTGGTGCTCGGCGAGATCGCGGTTCAACGCGGGTTGATCTCGCGGGAAGAGCTGGCGGCGTGCGTCGAGGCGCAGAAGCTGATGACGACAGCGAAGCCGCTCGGCGAAATCATGGTCCAGATGCAGCTGGTGACCCACCAGCAGCTTGCCTCGCTGCTCTCGGAGCAGCAGTCCAAGATCGAGTCGCGCCGGGATCCGCCCCGCGTCCTCACCGAGATGTTCGGCCGCATCGCCGTGGAGAAGGGCTACGTCGGGATCGACCAGGTCGACGAGTGCCTGGCGGAGCAGACGGCGAATCCCGGCCTGCGGCTCGGCCAGATCATGATGCGCCGCGGTTTCCTCTCGACCGACCGCTTCCTCGAGGTGCTCAAGCTCCAGGAGCGGCGGGTGCGCAAGTGCCCGTCGTGCGGCGAGGAGACGCTCTTCAGCGACGAGCAGATCACCGCCTCGGAACTCCGCTGTCCGAAGTGCAACTCGCGGATCGAGCAGGGGCGCGCGACCACCCGCCGGAACCGGATGGCTCCGACGTCGGAGAATCCCACGGCCCAGATGTCGGCGACGGAGACGGTCGCCACCGAGACGCCGCCCGACGGCGCGCTGCCCGCGTCGCCGATCGCGCCGACGATCCGGCTCTCGTCGCCCACCCGCTTCGGCGGTTCGTCGACGACGGTCGGGACGCTGCCGCTCGAGGGCCGGCAGATCGGCCGGTACAAGCTCATCGAGACGCTCGGCCGCGGAGGGATGGGCGTCGTCTACAAGGCGCTCGACCTGCCGCTCAACCGCACGGTCGCGCTGAAGATGCTTCGCGTCGCCGACGCGCCCGACCCGAGCACGGTGCTGCGCTTCCTGCGCGAAGCGAAGACCGCCGCGTCGCTCAACCACCCCGGCATCGTCACGGTCTTCGAAGTCGGCAGCCTCGAGGACGCGCACTACTTCACGATGGAGTACATCGAGGGCAGCGGCCTCGACAAGGCCCTCGAGCTCGGCAAGGTCACGCGCGAGCAGGCGATCGACATCCTCGAAAACGTCGCGCGGGCGATCGATTATGCCCACTCGTGCGGCGTCGTCCATCGCGACCTCAAGCCCGCCAACGTGATGGTGGACGCGTCCGGCCAGCCGCACATCACCGACTTCGGTCTCGCGAAGGAGCTCTCGCCGGCGACGATGGTCACGCAGGAGGGGACCGCCGTCGGGACGCCGTTCTACATGGCGCCCGAGCAGGCGCGCGGCGACCTCACGGCGATCGACGCCCGCAGCGACGTCTACGCGCTGGGCGTGATGCTCTACGAGATCCTCACCGGCGACGTGCCGCACACCGGCGACACGGCGATGGAGATCTACCAGAAGATCCTCAACGAGGAGCCGCTCCGGCCGACCGCGCGGAAGCCCGATGTGCCGCCGGGGCTCGAGCGCATCTGCGTCAAGGCGATGGAGAAGGACAAATCGCTGCGCTACGCGGGCGCGGCCGAGTTCGCCGACGACCTGCGCCGCTTCCTCAACGGCGAGCCGGTCAACGCCCGCCCCGTGACCCTGGTGCAGAGCGTGGCCCGGCGCATGCGGCGCAACAAGACGCTCGTCGGCATCGTGCTCCTGCTCCTCGCCGCCCTGGTCGGGGGAGGCTTCTTCTTCAACGGCTGGCTCCAGGAGAAAAACAGGGCGCAGGCGAAGCGCGCCGTTGAAGAGCGCCGCGCGGCGGCGAAGGTCCACTTCGACCGCGGGGTCGAGCTCATCGACGCGGCGGAGAAGGTGCAGTACAAGAAGGACGCCAAGTCGGCCGACCTCATCGCGAAAGTCCGCGCCGGCATCGAGGCGCTCAACCAGGCGATCACGACCGACGACACCTACGCCGAGGCGTTCCACCGCCGCGGGCGCGCGCGCATGCTCGTCGGCGAGTGGGCGGCCGCAGAGGCCGATCTGTCGGCGGCCCTGGGGCTCGACCCGGCGCGGGTCGCGGCGCGGTACGACCTCGGCCGCCTGCATCTGCGCCAGTACGAACTGCTGCGCGGCCGGCCGGTCTGCATCGCCGGCCCGTTCGGCGAGATCCTCGGCCTGCAGGAGAGCGACACCCCGCTCGCGACGGCGATGAAGGACCGGGCGATCGAGGAGTTCCGCCTCGTCGTCGAGAAAGTCCAGACGACGGAAGAGGTGGCGCTGGCGCGCGCCGTGGTCGCGTGGGCCGACAGCCGGTGGGAGGACGCGCTGAACCGGGCGATGGAAGTGCAGCGCCAGTCGGCGACGCCCGAGATCGCCTACCACCTGCGCGCGCTGATCTACGCGTCGTCGAAGCGCCCGCGCGAGGCGATGCGCGAGTTCGACCAGACGTTCCAGCAGCGGTCGGCGCTGCGCGAGCCGGCGCCGTGCGTGGGGCTGACGCCGTACACGAGGGCGGAGCTCGACTGGGCGGTCGCGGCGTACAGCATCGCGATCGACAAGACGGCGACGCCGGAGCTGCTCGTGGCGCGCGGGACGATCCTGCACGCCATGAAGGACTTCGCGAAGGCGCGGGCCGACTACGATCGCGCGATCCGCGACAAGGCGACGAACGTGGAGGCCCTGGCGCGGCGCGCGCTGCTGTCGATGGTCGAGAACAAATTGACCGAGGCGATGACGGACGCGAAGGCGATCGTGACGGGCGCTCCCGAGGATCCGCGCGGACGGATGCTTCGCGCGCTGGTGCGGCTCGAGAAGGAAGAGGAGCTCGACGGAGCGCAGGCCGACGCGGACGAGGCGGCGCGGCGGCTGCCCGATGACGCGATGGCCCTGACGATCCGCGCGCGGGCCCGCGTCGGCACCGATCCCGACGGCGCCTATCGCGACGCCTCCCAGGCGCTGGGGATCATCAAGGAGCTCTACCCGGCGTACGAGGCGAGGGCGCTGGCGCGGTGTCTCACGCGCGACTACCTCGGGGCGAGCGACGACATCAAGCGCTGCCTCGAGTTCAAGCCGGACTACTGGCGCGCCTACTGGACCTCGTCGATGGTGCGAGCGTCGAAGAACGACGCCGAGGGCGCCATCAACGATCTGACGCAGGCGCTCCAGATCAAGAAGGACCACCTCGTGATGCTCCTGCGGCGCGCGGAGCTGAGGCTGGCGCGCGGGCTCTACGCCGACGCGATGGCCGACTACGACCGCTTCGTCGAGCTGCGGCCGGGCGACGGCAGGGGACCGGCCGGCCGGGCGATCTGCCTGATCCTGACGGGGAAGCGCGAAGACGGGTTCGCGATCCTCGACCAGCTGATCGCCCAGGTGCCGGCGTTCGGCTACGCGACGCGCGGCAAGGCGTTCTACTTCCTCCAGGACTACCGGCAGGCGATCGATGATTTCGAGACGGCGATCCGCACCGACGCGGCCATCCGCAACCTGGTGCAGGCGATGCTGCAGGACGCGCGGCGGCGGGTGGAGACGGGCGGAAATGAGCCGAAGGACTGGCGCGGCTACCTGCGGCGCGCGAACCAGAACATCTCGAACAACAATTACCCGGCCGCGCAGCGGGACTTCCTGATCGGTTTCAAGATGATGCCGGCGGCGGAGTACACCGACCAGGAGCTCCGGGATCTCAGCGTCTCGGCCTACAACCTGTCGTGCACATTTGCGGTCGATGCGAGGAAGCTGAAGGACGAGGCGAAGGCCGAGGCGATGGAGCAGTGCTTCAAGTGGCTCGAGAAGGCGGCCGTGTGGGGCTTCTTCTCGATCGATGCCAACCCGTGTCCGAAAAACCCGAAGGCGCACACCGGGCGCGAACACACGAGCCATGATGAGGATTTCGACGTGGTGAAGGCCGAGGCCCGGTTCAAGAAGATATTGGAGTACAAGGAAGAACTATAGGGAGAGAGGGAAAGAGGGAGAGAGGGAAAATAGAAGGAGGAAAGAAGAGGGAAAGAGGCGAGAAACGCCACCATTCCTGATGGGCGATGACTGCAACGGTCTGGGGCCCATGGACTTGAGATTCTCCGATACCACTTTTCGCGTCGAACTGCACACCTGAGTATGGGAATTCCAGATGTGCGCGACCTGGACGTGTTCAACCTGGCTGTGGATGGCGCGGCACGCATCTACCGCGTGACGGAGCTGTGGCCCAGACGCGAGCTCTTCGGAATGACGTCACAGATTCGCAAGAGTGGGACGTCGGTGTGCAGCAACCTCGGGGAGGCTTGGCGCAAGCGGCGCCTCTACGCCGCGGCGTTTGTGAGCAAGCTCTCGGACGCCGAGACGGAAGCCGGCGAGACACAGGTCTGGCTGCTCTTGGCGAAGCGCTTCACCTACATCGACGAATCGACCTTCGTCGAACTCGATCACCTTTACGATCGCATCATCGGCAAGCTGGTGACGATGTCGGCACAGCCTGAGAAATGGTGCCCGGTGGCTGCCCTTCGCAGGTGAGAGTCTTCTGGTCTTCTCCTCTCCCTCTCTCCCTATCTCTCTCTTTCCCTCTCTCTCCTTGACGCCTCATCCAGGACCCGCCGCTCCTCCGTCGTCAGGCTCCCGATCCCCTCGCGGCTGACCTTCTCGAGGACGTCGTCGACCTTGAGCTTGAGCACGGCCTCGTCCATCGCCCGCCGCCGCTGAGCCTCGTCGCGCCGCTTCTGCCGCCAGCGGGCGAAGAGGCCGGGGCGCGGTTCGTCGCGCTCTCTCTCGTAGCTGCCGTAGTCGCTTTCGGGCGGGAAGGCCGGGTGGCCGTCGAGCATCCCCTGGGTCGCGAGCGTGCGGATCTGGTAGGCCTCGATCACCGACTGGATGCCGATGAGGGTGAGAAAGAGCTCTCCCTTGACGAGCCCCAGCACGGTGAGAAGCACGCCGGCGGGAAGCGAGATGCTGGTGGCGAGCTTCGCGCCGGCGTAGCGCCCGAATTTCGACGCGCAGAAGACGAGCAGGATCCGGCCGCCGTCGAGCGGGTAGGCCGGCACGCAGAGGTTGAAGAGCGTGAGGATGACGCCGAGCCGGAAGGTGTAGTAGACCGTGTACTGCACGAAGGTCATCGGCAGCCCGATCCAGTCGTGGAACGGGTTCAGGAAGCGCCAGTCCCACAGGCCCCACGCGGCCAGGGCGGCGGCGCCGCCGAACGCAAAGATCGAGTTGGTCGCCGGCCCCATGAAGGTGATCAGCATCGAATCGCGCGCGCTCGCCGCGGAGCCGCAATAGGTGTAGCCGCCGAGCGGCCAGAGCACGATCGTCTCAGCCTCGACATGGAGCCGCCGGGCGGTGATCGCGTGGCCGTACTCATGGCAGAGGACCTGCACGAACAGGACGCCGAGGCCCATCGCGGCGTACTCGAGGTAGTGCCCCTGGATCCCCTGGATGAAGATCACGATGAAGAGCAGCGGCAGGGTCCAGTGCACGCGCACCTGGATGCCGAAGAGCCGGTAGAGAGGGAAGCTCCAGTTGAGCACGGCGAGATTGTAGGGGCTGGTGCGCGTATAGTTCTATGGTGCGCAAGTTCGGACTGGCCGTCGCGTGGCTGCTGCTGGGCGGTTCGTTTCTTTCGTTCATCGCCGCGGTCGCCCGGGACGGCCAGCCGCCGCCGCCGCCGGTCGAGGAGCACCCGGCCCCACCGGAGCCCGAGGTCAAACCGCCGCCCCCCACGGAGCCGGTCGATCCGCGCTGGTCGCGCCTGAGCACGCCCGATCCGCGGGTCATCACCGCGCTGGCGATCAGCCGGGACGGAGCGCTGCTGGCGGGCGGCAACACCGATGGAGCGGTCTTCGTCTGGAACGCGCGCGGCGCCGTCATCGGACGGCTGCGGGGCCACTCCGCCCGCATCACGGCGATTGCGTTCGGCGACGACGGACGCACGCTCGCCTCGGCCGCGTCGGACGACCAGGTGAGGGTCTGGGACGTGACCTCGAATCGCACGACCCGCACGATTCCGTTCCACGGCCCGCGCGCGCTCGCCTTTTCGTCCGACGGGGCGTTTCTCGCCGTGGGCGGGACGGAGAGGAGAATCTCGATCCTCGATCGCGCCATCAACGTCGTCGATTCGATCCCCGTTGTGCGCTCGTGCAGCGCCCTCGCGTTCAGCCCCGCCGCCGGGCGCCTCGCGTCAGGCTCTCCGTCCGGGGAGGTGCACATCTGGTCGATGCGGGAGCGCGAGCTCTTCGCCGAGTGCGACGGCCACGACGACGACGTCTGCGCCATCGCCTGGGGCGCGTCGCTCGTGAGCGCCGATGAAAGCGGCACCCCCCGCGTGTGGCATCCTCACACCGGCCGGCAGCTCACCCTGACGGCCCGCCGGGCGGTCGCCCTGAGCGCCGACGCCGAGACCTTTCTTCACGACGAGGGCGACGAACTCGTGGTGAGCCGGAAGGACCTGCACTGGCAGCTCTCCCGGCCCGGGCCGGTGACGACGATGGCCCTCGCGGGCGACGGAAGCGTCGTGGCCGCCGCGTGCAGCGACGGCACCCTCTGGCGGCGGCAGTTGACCAAGTGACTCGGGCCGCGTGGGTCGGCGAAGGCGGATTCAGCGCAAGCCTTCTCCGTGGAAGTGCCGATAAGTATCACGGAGAAGGGGACCCCCTCAATGGCACTCATTCCGGACCGGACGTTCGATACTCTGGCCTCGGCCGACCTTCAGAACCTCGTCGCGCCGCTTGACCTCAAGTCGGTCCGCGAGATCCGTCGCACCCCGACGACGTTGATGGCGCGCGTCGCCGATTCGACGGGCAAGGTCACGCGCGTCACGATCACGACCGACTCCGTCGAGCTCACCGAGAGCGAATGCACGTCGTGCGCCGCCGTCGAATGCGTGCACGTTTCGACCGCGCTGCATGCGTGGATCGAACACCGCGGCAGGGTGCAGACCGCGAAGCGGATGAGCCGCGTCGACCGGTCACTGGCGAAGAGCGACTGGATGGACGGCGACCTGATGACGACCTACTTCCACGGCTGCGCGAGGGTCACCGCGGAGCTCGACCTCAAGGCTGACGGCCCCGCCCTCGAAGTGAAGCTCGTCTCGGGCGACCGCGAGGCGCGGATCACGATCCCGCCCGCCGACGTTCCGGCGTATCTCTGGAATCTCTCCGCGACCGTGAAGAAGTCCGATCGCGTGAAGTCGCTGCGCGTCGCCGAAAAGCCGCTCACGCCCGAGATTCGCGCCGACTACGACGCCGAGGGGCGGCTCCAGCTCGCGCCCGTCTACACGCTCGGTTCGAAGACGCTCGACCACGCCGACATCGAGAAGGGCCTTGCCGGCACGCAGTGGTATTTCGACGGCCGCACGTACCACCCGCTCGGCCGCGTGCCGACCGGCATCAAGGAGCATTTCACCAAGGGCCGCCGCACGATCGAGGGCGACGCGATCCCCGCCTTCATCGAGAACGAATTCAAGACGCTGTCGAACCACGTCGCGTTCCGTCCGAGCGAGGCGGTCAAGCAGACCCAGATCGTCGCGAAGCCGAAGCTCTCCGCGATCCACGTCGAGACCGGCATCGGCGACTGGATGGAGCTCGATCCGATCTACCAGGCGGGCGACGTCCGCGTCGCGCTCCACGAAATCCTCGCGATGCAGAAGCCGAAGGGCTACCTGCGGAAGGGCAACCAGTTCGTGATGATCGACAAGCAGGCGCTGCGGAACGAGCTCGGCAACGCGGCGACGATGGGCCCCGACGGGCGGATGCGGATGCGCCGCGCGGAGTACGTGCTGAAGCGCGCGGAGTTCAAGGTCGCCATCGAGGCCGGCGACGGCGTGAAGAAGTTCGAGGCCGACCTCGATCGCCTTTCAAACCCGAAGCCCGATCCGGTGCCGAAGGGGCTGCTGACGAATCTGCGCCCGTACCAGAAGTCGGGCTACGACTGGCTGCGGTTCCTGCGGCGTGCGGGGCTGCACGGCGTCCTGGCGGACGACATGGGGCTCGGCAAGACGCACCAGTGCATGGCGCTGCTGCTGTCGATTTACGAGGAGGGCGGCAGGAAGCCGTCGCTCGTCGTCTGTCCGACGAGCGTGCTCGATCCGTGGATGGACAAGATCCGGCAGTACGCGCCCGGCCTGCGGCCCTACAAGTACTACGGGCCCGACCGGAAGCCGGAGATGCTCGGGCTGGGCGGAATGCGGGTCGTGCTGACGACCTACAACACGCTGATCCGCGACATCGAAACGCTGATGAAGATCGACTGGGAGGTCGCGGTTCTCGACGAGGCGCAGTACATCAAGACGGCGACGACGCAGTTCACGCGCGCGGCGAAGCAGCTGAACGCCGTCACGCGGGTCGCGCTCTCGGGGACTCCGATCGAGAACCGGCTCGACGAGCTCTGGAGCCTGATGGACTTCGTCCTGCCCGGCTATCTCGGGACGTTCGAGCAGTTTCGGAAGCACTTCGAGATCCCGATCATGAAGGAGGAGGACGGCAACGCGCTCGCGCGGCTGAAGAAGATGATCGCGCCGTTCAAGCTGCGGCGGATCAAGAGCGAGGTGCTGGCCGATCTGCCGCCGAAGGTGGAGGACTACCGGTTCTGCGACCTGACGGGGCACCAGCAGGCGCTCTATCGTGCGGTGACCGATCGCAAGGGCAAGGAGCTGATCGACGAGCTGAAGGACGTGAAGGCGCAGGTCGATTACGTCAGCGTCTTCGCGGCGCTCGGGAAGCTGAAGCAGATCTGCGACCATCCGGCGCTGGTGCTCGAGGGTGAGCGGACGAAGGATCTCCAGAGCGGCAAGTTCGAGCTCTTCAAGGAAGTGATGGAGGAGGCGCTGCGGAGCGGGCAGAAGGTCGTCGTCTTCACGCAGTACCTCCAGATGATGGACATCATCGAGGAGTGGCTGCGCGCGAACCGCGTGCGGTTCTCGGAGATCCGCGGCAACACGAAGGACCGCGGCGAGGCGATGCGGCAGTTCCAGACGAATCCCGAGGTGAAGGTTTTCGTCTGCTCGCTGCTGGCGGGCGGATGCGGCATCGATCTCACGAGCGCGAGCGTCGTGATCCACTACGACCGGTGGTGGAACGCGGCGAAGGAGGACCAGGCGACCGACCGCGTGCACCGCATCGGCCAGACGCGCGGCGTGCAGGTGATCAAGCTGGTGACGCGCGGGACGCTCGAGGAGAAGATCGACAAGATGATCAGCGCCAAGGGGCAGCTGATGAACTCGATCGTGGACGTCGACGCGGCGAGTTTCAAGAAGTTCACGCGCGATGAGCTGATTGAGCTGCTGAGCATGCCGGCGGCGATGACGCGCGAAGCGGAAGTGGCTACGGTCTAGCGGCTCCCAAACGCGCGCGAAACGGCCTCCATGATGTCGCGTTTCGTCGCCAGCACGATGTCGATGTCGCACGACAGGATGAACGCCAGATTGTCGACGGGAAGAGGCTTCCCCATCACGAACCAATCGTACGACGCCGGTCCTCCGTATGCGGCATTCCATTCCTCCCCGAATCTCGATCAGGAGGCCGGGAGTATTGTTTTCATTTGTTGTATATAATGAAAATAACAGAATCAGCTATTTTCATTCGAGGTGCCCGTGACGATCCCCGGCCGGTTCGTGCGCGATCCGCGAGGCTACCGCTACTTCGTACCGAGTCCGCTGCCGCCGCGCGTCGCGTGGGAGCCGGGGCTCTTGAATCTCCTCTCCGAGGCCGACCGGCGGATCGGCCGCCTGGCGGGGGAAGGCCGCCGGCTGCCCAACCCGCACCTCCTGGTCCGTCCGTTCGTGCGGCGCGAGGCGGTCGACTCGAGCCGCATCGAAGGCGCGCAGGCGACCCTCGGTGAATTGCTGGCGGCGGAGGCTGGAGCGGCCGTCGATCGGAGCCCTGCGGACCTCCGCGAGGTGGGGAACTACGTCGTCGCGATCGAGACCGTGCTCGGTCGACCCCGCCGCCCGCGCATCACGCTGGCGCTCGTGCGGGAACTGCACCGCATTCTCATGACCGGCGAGCACGGAGCCAACGCCTCCCCCGGCCGGTTTCGCGACGTTCAAAACTGGATCGGCCCCCCGCTGAGCACCGTACGGACCGCGAGCTACGTACCCCCGTCGCCGGGAGAAATGAGGGCGTGCCTGCTGGAATGGCAGCGATCGGTCGATGATCGCGGGCTGCCGCCCCTCGTCCACCTGGCGATGCTCCACTACCAGTTCGAGGCGATCCATCCCTTCCTCGACGGGAACGGCCGCGTCGGCCGCCTGTTGATCGTGCTCTTTCTGGTGCTGCACGACATCCTCCCGTCGCCGCTTCTCTACCTCAGCGCGTACTTCGACGCGACCCGGGCCGCGTACCACGCCCGGCTTCGCGCCGTCAGCGACACGGGCGACTGGGGGTCGTGGCTTCGGTACTTCCTCAAGGGGGTCGAGATCCAGGCGGGTGACGCCTTGAATCGGGCGGGACGGATTGACGCGCTGCTGAGACGGTGGGGGGAGGAGGCGGCGAGGAGCGGCTTGGGTGCCGACCGCAGGCTGATCGACTTTGTCGCCATCAACCCGTTCCTCACGGTCAAGCGAGCGGCGGCGCACCTCGGAGTTGCCTTCACGACTGCGCAGCGGGCGGTCGAACGCCTTGCGAAGCGGTCCGTGCTGCGGGAGGTCAGCGGGGGGCGCCGCGACCGCGTCTACTGCGCGAAGGAGCTGCTGGCGATTCTCGAGGAGCCGCCGAGCTTGCCTGAGAACCTGGCGGACCTGGTCTGAGCTCAGGACTCGTCGGCGCTCGGCCCGTACATCCCCGGAATCGGAACGTTGTTCAGCCGCAAACAGACACCCAGCTGCGCGCGATGGTGGATCAAATGGCTGAAGACCATCCGCCGCATCACCATCCAGCGCGGCATCGCAAAGAGCGCGTTGCCGGCGATCTTGAACGTCCACGTCGCGTTCATGTGCGTGTCGCTTTCGGTCTTGAGCAGCCCGCGCAGCTTCACGAGATTCGCGTCCCACGTCGCCAGGATCTCGGCGACCGATGCGGGCTGGGGGCGGGGAGGAGTGGCCGGGTCCAGGTTCAGCTCGTCCTGCGTCAGCGTCACCTCGCCCCACCACAGGATGTTCGCGAGGTGGCCCGCGACGCGGCGGATCGACATCGACTTCGCGTGCGGCGTCCAGTCGAGCAGCACGTTCGGCGCGCGCTCGATGAGCTTGCGCGTCAGCGGCGCTTCGATCTCGAGTTCGGCAAGGAAGGTCTCGGCGATGTTCATGGGCGGTGATTCTACTTGGCGTGCGCTTTCAGGTATCGCTTGGCTTTCTCCATCATCGGCTTCACCTGCGCGGCGGAGTTCGGGTCGAGCTTCACCGCCTGGGTCAGGTCGTCGAGCGCCTTCTGATACGTCTCGACGGCGTCCTCCTTGCCGACCTCCTTCCATGTCCCGATCGCGTCGTACGTCGTCCCTCGGTTGCGCCACGCGAGCGCGTTCGTCGGATTGAGCGTCACCGACCGGTCGTAGTCCGTGATCGCGTTCAGGTAGGACGGCATCGGGTCCTTTCGCCGGAACACAAGGTAGCTCCCCCACGCATGATGCGACTGGCCGCGCCACATCAGCGCGTCGCTGCGCGTGTCGTCGAGCGCGATCGCCTTGTCGAAGTCCCTCATCGTGAGGTCGAATTCCGGCTGGGGATCATCACCGCGCAACGCCGCGTCGTAGGCGAGCGCCGCGTGGACAATGCCGCGCCACATCCACGTGTCGGCGCGATCCGGATTCCGCTCCATCGCGGCGGTGAGCTCCGCGATCGCCGCCCGGCACTCGTCCCGGGCATCCTGCTGGCGGCGCGACATTTGAAGCGCGATCGCGCCGTGCGCCATCCCGCGGTAGAGGTAGACCATGTCGCCGGCGGTCGACAGGGCCAGCGCACGGTCGAAGTCGGCGAGCGCCTGCGTCGCCAGTTTCACGTCGCCGCCGCGCGCGTACGCGACGAACGCGGCGCCGACGCGGCCGATGCCGCCCCAGGCCCATGCGCGCGGGTCCTTCGGATCATCGCGCCGCAGCTGGTCGAAGTCGTCGATGGCCGACGCGAAGAGCGATTCGCTCGTGTCGCCGTGTCCGGACCGCCACGCGTCGACCGAGAGCAGCGCAATGCCGCGCAGGAGCCGCGTGTCGCGCGCGTCGGATCGGCCATCACGACCTGCGTCGCGTCCGCGATCGCCTTCCGGAACGGCTCGGAGGGGTCACTGCCCAGCCGCTGGAGATCGACCCCCCAGACCAGCCGCGCGAAGCAGCGGTTGTGCAGGTGCGGCAGGTAGCCCTTGTCGAGCTCGAACCCCTTCGTGCACCAGGCGGCCGACGCTTCGTACGCCGACTGGTCGAGCTCGAGCCCCGCGAGCGCTTCGTACGCCTCCTCCAGGGTCGGCTCTTTCTCAACCGCCGATTCGAGCAGGCTCCGCGCTGCCGCGAAGTCGGACCGCGCCCAGGCCAGCAGCCCCTTCGCACAGGCGAGTTCGCCCTCGCCGACGCCGCCCGTCAGCGCCCGCAGATCGGCTTCGAGCGCGGCGCGAAGGCGCAAGGCCACGTCGTCTTTCGCCGCGATCTGGGCGGGCGTCATGCCGGCGCGCTTCGACCGCTCCTGGCGGATCAGCGCCTGCCCCTCGTCGCCCCAGCGGGCTTCCGCGATTTCGTCGATCCGCCGCCGATACTTCCGCGACGTGAGGACGACGCGTTCGTAGAGCGCGGGCGCCCACGCCGGATCGAGTTTGAGCGCCGCCTCCTGCTCGCGCAGCGCCTCCTCGTCGCGCATCACGGCGCGGCGCATGCGGCCAAGCCGGTAGTGCGGCTCGGCGAGCGCCGGGAACTCGCGCATCGCCGTCGCGCACGCCTCCTCAGCCTGCTTGAGATACTTCTCGCAGCCGGCGAGGCTTCCGGCGCGGCGCAGATCGAGTGCGGCATCGAGGGCGTTGCGGGTGCGGTTCCGCAGTTCGTCGAGCGCGAGGGTGCGCTGATGACGCAGTCCAAACCACAGCGCGCCCGTGAGAAGCGCGGCGACGGCGATCGTCGCCACCAGCGCCACGGCCGCCTTGCGCTTCGCGAGCCGCTTCGAAAGGCGCCGCACCAGGCTGGGCGGCTGCGCCTGCACGTGCTCGCCCCGGCGGACTCGTGCGATATCGTCGGCGAACTCCGCCGCCGTCGCGTAGCGGCGGGAGGGGTCCTTGTCCATCGCCTTGAGGCAGACGACGTCGAGGTCGCGCTCGACCCACGGCGCGGCGCGGCTCGGTGGATCGGCGTCGACCATGAGAATCTGGTTGAAGAGCTTCGCCGGGACCTCGTGGTCGAACGGCGGCCGGCCGGCGAGCGTCTCGTAGAGGATCACGCCGAGGGCGTAGACGTCGGTGCGCGGGCTGACGTCGGCCGTGCGGCCGTCGACCTGCTCGGGCGACATGTAGCGCGGCGTGCCCATGACCGTGTTCGACTGCGTCAGCTGCGTCATCGCCGCCGTCGAGCGGGCGAGGCCGAAGTCGGTCAGCATCACGCGGCCCCGCGGATCGACGAGGATGTTCGCCGGCTTGAGGTCGCGGTGAATGACGCCGCGTCCGTGGGCAAACGCGACGGCGCGCGCGACGTCCTCGATCATCCGCAACCGGTCGGCGCGCTGGCGGGTTTGGTCGGCGATCACCTCGGCAAAGGTGCAGCCTTCGACCAGGTCCATCACGATGAAGTGGACTCCCTTCTCGGTGCCGACTTCGTGGATGGCGACGATGTTGGAATGCTGCAAGCCGGCGGCAATCGTCGCTTCGCGGCGGAAGCGGGCGAGGTCGTCCTCGCGGACGTCGCCCTCGGGCAGCGTCTTGATCGCGACGCGGCGCTTGAGCTGCGGATCCTCCGCCTCGTAGACGACGCCCATCCCGCCGCGGGCGATCTCGCGGACGACGACATATCGTCCGATCTGTTCAGTCACCGCGGTATTATTCCACGCGCGAGCGGCGTCCATTACTGTAAGCATGATTCGCGGCGCCGCCCTTCTTCTCGTCCTCTTCTTCGCCCAGGACGATGGCGCCATCAAGCTCAAGTGGAAGGTCGCGAAGAGCGACTTCGTCCGCTACAAGGCGTGGAACTACACTCCGCCCGACGAGAAGCCGAATGCGACTCCGTCCCAGCGCGTCGCCGGCATCTTCGGCTACGAGATCAAGGACGACACGCGGTACGAAGCCCAGCCCAAGGATGACCGCGACGTGCCGCTCCAGCTTTGCTTCACGCTCCCCAAGCCGCTCGCCGTCGGCGCGACGACCGACTTCTCCGTCGACTTCGACGCCTTCAACTACGGCGCGATCACGGTGAAGGGGACGACGACGCGCAACAAGAACGCGACGATCCAGGGCGCGGGCTGCGTCGAGTTCGTCCACAAGGCGAAGCTCTCCGCCAAGGGCAAGGGCACCGGGACCCAGATCGACGGCGGCGCGTTCGACGCCGTCGTCCACTTCGACCCGGCGATCGGCGTCGTTCGACGGGTCCGTTTCTCGTGGTCCTGGAGCTACAGCTACGAGAACGCGGACAAGAAGAAGCAGACCTACACGCAGGCGCAGAACGAGATCATGGAGTACGTCAAGACGCTCCAGGTCCGCACGGCCGAGTTCGAGATGGAGGTCAACAAGGCGATCGACAAGGGCATCGAGGCGATCTGGAAGGTCTACGACGACAAGGAAGGCCACTGGGCGGTGATGGGCGAGCACAAGACGGGGCAGACCGCGCTCGCGCTCCTCGCCATCCTGAAGGGAACGCTCGACCGCAGCGATGCGCGACTCCGCAAGGCGCTCGACTGGATGATCGCGCAGCCGCTGGAGCAGACGTACGACGTCGGCCTCTGCCTGATGGCGATGGAGGCGTTCTACTCGCCGAAGGATCCGACGACGCGGTTCAAGCCGGGCGAGATCGCCGACAAGGAGATCGTGAAGAACATCGAGAAGCCGCATCTCGCGTGGGCGACGTCGGCGGCGAAGTGGCTGCTGGCGAATCAGCAGCCGTCGGGGATGTGGCACTACCCGATGAAGGACATCGCCTCCGCCGACTACTCCAACACGCAGTACGGCGTGCTGGGCCTGCTGGCGGCGGCGCGGATCGGTGTCGGGGTCGATCTCAACGCCGTCATGAAGGCGCTCCGCTCGTACCTCGACAGCCAGATGAAGACGGGGACGAAGACCGAGCTGCTGCTGACGGAGCAGAATCCGCCGAAGGGGACGAAGCCGACGACGTCGGGCGTGGTGGCCGAAGTGCGCGGCTGGGGCTACGGCGCCGGCGCCGGGACGACCGGCTACGGCAGCATGACGCTCGGCGGGATCGGAAGCCTGACGATCCTCGACTCGATCCTGCGCCGGGCGGGGGCGAAGTACACGAAGGACGAGGCGGGGAAGGTGATCGCCGCGAGGCGCGACGGCTGGGCGTGGATGCAGTCGAACTGGACGGTGAAGTCGAACGCGGCGTACGGCTCGTCGTGGTACTGCTACTACCTCTACGCGATGGAGCGCGCGGCGATGCTCATGGGCGTCGCGACGATCGGCGGCCACGACTGGTACTGGGAGGGCGCGGAGATCCTGATCTCGAACCAGTCCGACGCGGGGACGTGGTGGAACTCGTCGGTCTACGACACCTGCTTCTGCGTCCTTTTCCTGAAGCGTGCGACGTTCAACGTGGCCACGCCGACTGGGAAGTAGCTAGTAGCTAGTGGGGGAGTAGCTAGCAGCAGAGGAACGCGGCTGCGGCCGCTCTTTATGAGTAGAGAGTAGTAGAGAGTAGTCCCAAAAAATAGCGGCGGCCCGTCCGCGGGCCGTTCCTTTACTACTAGCTACTAGATACTACCCACTAGCTACTCTTCTATCGCTTGAGCTCCAGGATCGCGTCGGTCATCTGCTTCGCGAGCGGCGTCTTGGGCGCCATCTTGGCGCCGGCGTCGAGGAGGTCGATCGCCTTGTCCTTGTTCCCCTGGCGGACTTCGCAGATCGCGGCGTAGAAGCGGACGATCTGGCCCGCTTCGCCCTTCTTCGTGAGCATCGGGGTCAGCTTTTCCAGCCCGCCCTTCCAGTCCTGGCTCTCCAGGATGGGCATGACGTCCTTGTTGATCGCGATCGCGGTCTCGACGTACTCCGCACCGTCGGCGTCGTTCTCCTTCAGGAGCTTGAGGTACTTCTTGAACTTCTCCTCGGCGCCCTCCTGGTGGTAGGCGAGCGCGAGCTCCTTCGCGAACTTCCTTCCCGCGTCGCTTTTCACATCGAGCTCGACCATCTGCTCCTTCAAATCGCGATACCCGCCGTCGACCTCCCACTCGGCGAGCTTGTCGAGCAGGGCGGCAAGCGCCTTGGCGCGGTCGGCGGGCTTGCCCTCCTTCACCGCGGCCAGCCCCTTGGTCAGTTCGGCCTTGCGCGCGCTGAATCCCGCCAGGTGCTTGAGATAGTTCTCGGGCCCACCGGCCTCGTAGCCCGTACGGGCGTAGAGCCTGCCGTCGCTGTTGAGCACGAGGATCGTGGGGAAGCCCTGGATGCCGTAGAGAGCCTGCTTCTCCCGGTTGTACTTCTTTTCCTCCTCGGTCTGCTTCTTGGCCTGCGGGAAGTCGAGTTCGACGAAGACGTACTTGTCCGACGCGGCCTTCTTCCACTCCTCGGTGGCGAAGACCTCCTCGGTGAGCTTGATGCACCAGCCGCACCAGTCGGAGCCGGTGAAGTCGACGAGGATGTCCTTCTTGCCCTTCTTCGCCGCCTCGACCGCCTTCTCGATGTTCGTGAAGTGCTCCACGTCCTGCGCGTGCGCGGCCGCCGAGCTGAACGCCACCGCGACGACGGCCGCGGCTCCCAGTGTCAGTTTCATGCCGTTCCTCAAGAATGAACTGGGAGTTATACGTCGGCGGCGCGAGTTGTATTCCTACTTTGTTTCGAGTTTCCAGCCGATGGCGCGGAGCGCCTTCCAGACGGCGACGAGGTCGGGCGACTTGACGTCGATGGGGACGCGCGCGACGAACTTCTTGTCCTCGATCGCGCCGATCTCGATCTTTTCGATGATCTTCGTGACCGCCTCGACGGCCGCGACGGCCGGCGACGCGTCGGCGCGGTCGGGTGCGGCGCGGAAGGCGATCTCCGCGAGCTTGCCGTTGAAGAGATCGGCGATCCGCTGCGCCTCGTCCTTCGTGCGGAAGAACATCATGCGTTCGGTGGTGCCCTTCGGCGTCGAGATCGTCGTGCGCGAGAGGATCTTGCCGCCCGCGAGGATGACAACCTGCAGGTAGTTGTTCGTGGTGAGCTCGCCGAACGCCTTGTCGCCGTCCTCCGTGAAGGCGAACTCGACCGCCGAGCCGCCGGCGGCGCTCATGGCGTTCGCGCCGCCCTCCTTGACCTTCGCGCTGCCGGCCTTCACGGTCATCGTCGGCTTTACCCGAACGAGCACGACATCGGCCTTCGGCGCAAGGGGGGAGAAGTACTCCATCGCTTCGAATCCCTCGGGCGGCGCCTTGGGATCGGAGCCGTCCTTCTGCCACTTCTTCACGATCTTGGGATCGGCGACGCCGCGGAGCTCCGCACCGCCGACCTTGGTCGAAAAAGCGGTGGTGAGCACGGCGGAAACCGTCTCGCGGATCTTGCCGGCGACCTCCGCGTCGTCGCTGGCCAGGGCCTTCGCGAGGAACGGCAGCTTCTCGACCGGCAGTTTGCGCAGCTCCGCCGCGGCCGCGTCGCGCTCCGCGACGTCGTTGGAGCGGAGTTTGTCGATGAGCGCGTTGATGGCCTTGTCGCCGTCCTGCACGGGGACGACGGGCGTAGAGGGCGCGGAGAAGACCGCGGCGAGAACGACGGCGAAGAGCAGAGTCGATGCGGCCATGGTGATCAAGCCTCCAAGGGAAGAACGAGAAAGAGAGAGAGAGGGAGAGAGGGAGAGAGGGAGAGTAGCCGGAGTCGCCGCAATGGTGTCGGGCAGAAGAGCTTCCTGGCGGGCCAGGAGAACGAACTCGTGCGCGAGCCTCGGCTCGGCGGCGAGGCGGGAGGCGAGGGCGGCGTCTTCCACGGGAGACAGGTCGCCGTCAAGTGAGCGGAGCAGGAGTTCCTGATCGCTGTTCATGACTCCGCCCCCAGCGTGCGCTCGGCACAGTCGCGAAGGACGATGCGGGCGCGCTTGAGGATGGCGTACGTTGCCTGGATCGTGCGGCCGACGGCAGCGGCGATCCGGCCGACGTCGAGATTCTCGCGGTAGCGCAGGTCGAGGATGCGGCGCGACGTCGGCGGCATCTCCTCGAGGCAGTGGAGCAGCGCGTCGCGGCGGAGGTCGTCGGGTTCGTCGTCGAGGGCGGCGGCGGCCAGGTCGATCGCGTCGAGCGCCGCGGGAGATCGTCCGCGGTCGCGGAGCAGCTCGAGGATGCGGCGGCGGGCGATCTCGCGGACCCACGCGGGGAAGTTGGTGCCCGACGTGAATCGCTCGGCGGAGCGGGCGGCCTCCATCGAGACCTCCTGGAGGAGATCCTCGGCGTCATGCGGGTTGCGCACGGCGGCGAGCAGGTGGGCGTAGAGCGCGGCGCGGTGGCGCATCAGGAGGGCGGCGATTTCGGCTGAATCTGACACTAATAATTAAGGCGCGGGCGACGACCAATTGGGCAGAAAAACGGTGAGGGCGCGCGTTCAACGGCCGCGCGCGGCGGGCTGCCCCTCCTGACATCACCGGAGTCTCGGATGAAGAACCCCTCTCGAAAGGGCTTTACCCTGGTCGAACTTCTCGTGGTCATCGTGATCATCGGCATCCTGGCGGCGCTCCTGCTGCCGGCCATCGCGCGGGCGATCCGCAACGCGAAAGTGACGGGGTGCCTGAACAATCTCTCGCAGCTGTGGAAGATGGAGCACAACTACATGGTCCAGTTCGGCGGGTCGGGAAAGTGCCTGCCGAGCGAGACCGGGGGGCAGTTCTGGACGAAGCTGTCGACGGTCACGCCGCCGTTGATCGACAATTCGTTGAAGGACATTTACGCCTGTCCCGTGAAGAGCCAGCCGCCGGCGACCGGTTCGACCGATTACCGCGGGCCGAGCGGGAACGTGAATCTCTACGCCGACGGCGAGGCGGTCGGCGCGGACAAGGCGGGCCAGCACGGCGAGGGCGAAGGCGGCAACGTGCTTCGCAAGTCGGGCGACGTGCAGACGGTGAGTTCCGCGGACCCGCTGTGGATCGGCGCCGATCAGAACGTCGCGCCGTGAAGAGAGAAGACCTACCGTCTACCGGCGACTGGCTACTTCTACTTGGGAGGTTCGACGGCCGTGACCGCGTCGAGAACCTGGCCGGCGAGGCGGTCGAGTTCGACGGCCCGGCGGCGGTCGCCGTCGGGCGGCAGCTTGCGTGCCTCGTCGACGTGCTGCTTGCATCGGGCCGCGAGCGACTTGAGGGCGGCGGCGCCGAAGGGCTGGAGTCCGTGTGAATCAAGGCGGAGCATGTCCGCGGACAGGATCAGGACGTACGTGGCGCGGTCGCCCATGAGGCCGCGGAGCTGGTCGGCTTCGCGTTCGCCGGCGTCGGCCGCGCGAATGGCCTCCTGGGCGGCGGCCTTCTTCTGCTTGTCGTCCTCCGCTGAACCGACCGCGCGGCGCGCCTTCTCGATCACGGCGGCCGCCTCGTCGTAGCGGCCCATCTGCGCGAGCACGCCGGACGACGCGGAGTAGCCGATCCCGCACAGGATGAGTCCGACGACGACCACGATCGCCGTCACGATGCGCGAGAGCTTCACCGAGATGCCGAGGCCGCCGACATAGCGAACGGCGCCGCTGCCGACGAAGCAGGCGATGGTCGCGCCGGAAACCAGCGCGCCGATGATCTGCATCGTCGTCCCGCCAAGGACGAAGTAGGCGGCGATGCTGACCAGCAGGCTGATGCTGCTGGCCATGAGGATGAAGACGCGCGCCGCTTCGACGCGCAGCAGGAACGCGATCGAGACAATCGCCATCACGCCATGGAGGATCGCGAGCGTGGGGAAGGCCCATTCCGAACCGACGAAGCCCGCCGACACCGGCACGCGGGACGCCAGCGCGAAGGGGATGAAAGGGCCCGCCATGAACGCTTCGAGGATGAAGAAGATCGACGCGGCAACGAGCGGGATCCAGTCCCACGGCGTCGGGTGGTCAAGCGGATTCGCGGGCGCCCGCCATTCCTCCGCGGGCGCGCCCTCTTCGTCGGGCGGCGCCTGCGCGTCCGCCTGCGCCGCAACGCCGCCGATGGGGACATCGAGGACGGCCTTGCACTTCGGGCAGCGGAGCTTTTTCCCCCGCTGCTCTTCGCGGTACTTGACCTGCGCGCCGCAGTCGCAGCCGAGCTTCAGCACGGGCGCCGGCTTCGCCTCTTCGACGACGTCTAGCTGCACGTCGGCGGCGGCAACGTCGTTCTCGTCGTCGGGCACGTCGCAGAGCGCCTTGCACTTGATGCAGGGGAGACGCTGCGACGCCTTCTCCTCGGGAACGCGAAATTTCGCGCCGCAGCCTTTGCATTCGACGGGGAGCATCACGGCCATGGGCAAGAGCATAACATTCGAGAGATGAGGAAGGTCACGAAGGGAGCATCCGGAAGGTAAGGAAGGCGAGGAAGGGAACGAAAGGAAACGAAAGGAAACGAAAGGAACTGGTGGTCGTGGACTCAGAGGGACTTCTCTGCCACGAACTTCCACGCCGGCTCATTGCGCGTCTTCGCGTGCGCTGCGTCGTCGGGCGTGAAAAGGCCCATCGGCTGGAAGTCGAGAATCTCCCAGACCTTCGCTCCCTTCGGTCCGCGACTCTCGTAGGCGGCGGTCGCGCGGGCGATCAGTCGGTCCTGGACAAACGCGAGCCGCTGGACCCACCACTCCTCCGCCGGTACAGCAGCGACGCGGACCTTCGCGTCGACGTGCCAGAGCTCGATGGACTGCCGGGAACCGGCGGAGGCGAGCAGGCGGCCGTCGTGGGATAGGGCGAGGACGCTGCCCTCCGTCTTTGGGCGCGCGATGACGCGGCCGGTGACTGCATCGAACACCCCGCCTGGGTGAGCGACGCGTGCGCCGTCGCCCGAAAACGCCAGCGCTTCACCATTCACGGTGAAGGTCGCGCGCTCGGCGCCGGTGGCGGCGTCCCAGAGGGTGGTGCGGCCCTCGTAGGTATGCGTGGCGAAGCAGCGTCCGTCGGGCGAAAAGGCCATCGCCGAGACCCAGTCGTTGCCGCCCTGTGACTCCTTCTTCATCGCGACGCGGAGTTCTTTCAGCCCGACGTCGAAGATCTCCACGGAGCCGTCGTGATGGCCGACGGCCAGGAGCTTCGCGTCCGGTGAGAAGAGAAGCTGAAGCGCGCGGCCGTCGAGCTTCCGTTCCGCGAGCTTGCGGCCCGTCGCGTCGAAGAGCTCGACTTCGCCGTGCTCGCGCCCCCGGGCCATGAGGGTTCGGTCCGGGGAGACGGCCGTGCCGTGCTCGCGGTCCCATTCTCCGAGGACCGGGAACGGAGCAGGCGGTTCGGGATCGAGTCGTCTCTCCGTACGTTCGATGAGAAGGGCCGGGGCGGGGAAGGGCTTGATCCCATGGAGCCGCGCGGCGACGGCGATCGGCGCGAGCGGCGCGACGCGCTTGTCCGTCATTGCCTCCCAGTCCGCGGACGGCACGGTGTGAAGCGGATGACCGGCGAGGACCTGGTCCGCGGTGACCGGCTTTGCCGGCGGCGGCGCGGGAGGAGCGCCGTAGCGCTTTTCCAGGACGCCCGCCACGAAGCTCCACGACGTGCCCTTCCTGGCGCGCGCCATCGCGATGTCGTCCTTCGTCCAGCCCGGCAGCAGATCCCAGAGCCGCACGCTCAGTTCGTCGTTGCCCATCGTGATGAGGGTGCGGCGCCAGACGCGCGCGTCTTTGACCCCTTCGTGGCCGGTGAGGATTCCGACGCGCCGGCCGCCGTCGAAGAGCTCGGGCTCGTCTTTCGCGCCGCGGAGTTCCCATCGGCCGTCGGGCGAGAGGATCGTCGACCGCCAGGCGGGCGATCCCTTCGTCAGCGTGTGAACGAGCGTCTTGCCGCGATAGTCGATGCTTCGGACGGCCGTACCGTCGAGGGAGAATTCGACGAAGTCTGCGGGATCCTCGTGGCGGCCAAGCACCGCGCGGGGCGCGCCGGTCTTCGCGTTCCAAAGCGAGACGGTGCCGTCGTAGGCGCCCCCGCAGAGCAGCGACCCGTCCGGCGAGAACGCGCAGGAGCGCATCTTGGCGCCGACGGCGTAGAGCGCCTTGCCCGTCGCCGTCTCCCAGGCCGTGAGGGTGAGGTCGTACGGATTCCACCACGTGGCGGCCACGATCGCGCCGTCGGGCGTCAACGACAGGGCGCTGCGCGGCTCGTCGAGGGTGATGTATCGAAGCTGTTTGCCGCTCACGGCGTTCCAGAGGCGCAGCGTCTTGTCCCTACCGGCAGTGGCGATGACGCCGCCCGCCGCGTCCCACGCGGTGATCTTGCCGTGATGGCCCTCCAGTTTGAGGCGGCTGCGGATTTCGCGGTCGTCGATCTCGAACGGCTTCGGGAGGGGACCGCCCTTGAGGGTCGCGGCGAGTTTCGGGGCCTCGGCGGGCGGCGCGTTGAAGACGGCGTCCCACGGATCTCCGGAGGGCGCCGAAGCAGGAGCCGCCGGTGCCGGCGGCGGCTTGCGGGTGTTGAGCGCCTTCTCGCCGCGCTTGCCGACGGCGTTCGATCCCACGTCGAGCCACTTCACCGGCGTCAACGCGAGCGCTACGGCGCCGTCGTCGCCGATCTTGTTCCCGTGGACGTTGAGCGACTCGAGCCTCGCGATGGCGGGCGACGCGGCGAGGAGCTTCGCGCCCTCGTCGGTGATGTCGTTGCGGGTCAGATCGAGGCGCTTGAGCGCGGTGAGACCCCACGCCGACAGCATGGCGCCGACGCCGGCGTCCCGCATGTGGTTGAAGCCCAGGTCCAGGTCGGTGAGCCTGGCGAGGTGGGGCGACGAGGCGATGGCCGCGGCCGCGGCCGCGTCGATCTTGCAGAACTTGAGGGTGAGCCGGGCCAGGTTGGCGAGATGCGGCGAGGCGCCGATCGCGGCGCCCGGGGCGCCGAGCACGATCCGGTCGAGCTCCAGCGCCTCAAGCCTGGCTACGGCGGGGGAGGAGATCAGCTTCACGATGGAGGTCGCGTCGAGCTTCGCGCCGGCGAGCGACAGCTCCGTCTGCGCGGCGAGCCATGGCGACGTCACGAGGGCGTCCACCGATTGAAGCTCGGCAAGGCAGCAGACGAGCGACGCTCCCGCCGCGAACGGCGCGCGGAAGAGGGCGGCGAGCGCCGCGTCGGTGAGCTTGCAGAAGTCGAGGTTGAGCGTGGTGAGGTTGACCGAGCGGGCGAGGGCGGCGATGCCGTCCGCGCCGATCGGGCACTTGGAAAGGCGGAGTTCCTTCAGCGTGGCGGCGTGCCTGCTCTCGGCGAGGGCCTTGAGCCCGGCGTCGTCGATGGGATTGTCCGAGAGATCGAGCGACTCGAGCGGCGGCACCGCAGCGAGGATTGACTCCAGCTGCCTGGAGTCGAAGTTGATCTCGACGAGTTTCAGGCTCTTCAGCGACTTGAAGCGGCCGGCGGCGAGGGCATCGATGACCGGCTTGCCGTGCCACGTGCGCACCGTATCCTGGAGCATCGTGTCGGAGTAGTCGCGGATTTCGTGGGTGACATCGTCGCCTTCGTGGGCCTGGCTGTAGTCGAGGGAGGTGACGTTTGCCATCGCCGGTGAGGCGAGGAGGTTCTTGAGCGCCGGGAGTGCGCCGGCTGGGAGCGGGTCGGGGAAGGTGAACGAGAGCTCGGTTGGGGGTTGGGTCAGGGCGGTCGAGAGCGCGTCCGGGGTGACCCGAATCGAGGTGGGCATGGCCGAAAGGATATCCGCCGGGCCGCGGTTTCAACGCCGCCCGTGAAAAAGAGAGCCTCCTCTGCGGCCCGTTCGCGCCAACGCTGGGGAGATGGCGTGCCACGGTGGCGGCCCGGGGCGAGCGGCTTCACGGCGCGATGGCCGCTGGGGTGAAACGCCGGGCCCCTTCGTCCTACGCCGGCCATCCGAAGCGGTCGGGCGTGACCTTGGCGACCACGGCGCAGTCGCACGCGCCGCCAAACGCCTTGACGGCCTCGACGACGGCCTCCACGTCGAGGCTCATGCGGCCGGCCCATTCCTCGGTGCGGGCGTGGGTGTGGTCGCACGGAATCTCCCTGCCGAAGGTGCGGCCGGAGAGGAAGTTGCGGAGGTCCTGGAGCTGCGGCGCCTCCAGGCCAAGCTTCAGGCGCGCGGCGTCGACATCGCTCACGAGGTCGCGCCTTTCACGGCTTTGACAATCGCCGCCGCGTCGATGCCATACGCCGCCATCAGCTCCCTCGGCTTTCCGCTGCGCGGCATCTCGTCGATGCCGAGCCGGACGAGCTTCGCGCCGGTCGCGTACGGCGCGACGGCCTCGCCGATGCCGCCGTAGATCGAGTGATCTTCGACCGTGACGACGAGCTTTGTCTCCGCCGCGCACTTCGAGATCGTCGCGGCGTCGATGGGTTTCACGGAGTAGAGGTCGAGGACGCGGACCGCGATGCCGTCCTTCGCGAGCTGCGCCTGCGCGGCGAGCGCTTCGTGAAGCGTGACGCCCGCGGCGGCGATCGTCGCCTTCGTGCCGTCGCCGTGGACCTTCGAGCCGCCGATGGGGAATTCCTCGGTCGGCGCGTAGAGGATCGGCGTCTTCGGCCGGCTCGTGCGGAGGTAGACGACGCCGGCCTGCTTCGCGGCGGCGAAGACGAGCTTCTCCGCGGAGACGGCATCGGACGGGTAGAGCACGGTGGAGTTGATGAGGGCGCGGAACATCGCGAGGTCCTCGAGCCCCATCTGCGACGACCCGTCCTCGCCGATCGAGACGCCGCAGTGGCTGCCGACGAAGACGAGCGTGCCGGGCCTGGAGTAGTTCGCCATGCGGATGAAATCGTAGGCGCGCGTGAGGAACGCGGCGAACGTCGAGGCGAACGCGATCTTGCCGTCGCTCGCCAGGCCGGCGGCGAGCCCCGCCATGTTCTGCTCGGCGATGTAGGCTTCGACGAACCGGTCGGGGAAGGCGGTCTTGAACTTCTCGCTGAAGGTCGAGTTCTTCGTGTCGCCGTCGAGGGCGACGACGCGCGCATCGGTCGAGCCGAGCTTCACGAGGGCCTCGCCGTAGGCTTCTCGCGTGGCTACGTCGCCCTTGTAGGCGGGCGGCGAGAGGTTGATGACCGACGTCTTGAGAGAGGCTTTGACGCCGTAGCGGCGCGCGGGAACCGCGATTTTCACGGAGGTCCCGCCGATTTCCTTGAGCGCGGCCTCGGCTTCGTCCTTCTTGAACGGCTTGCCGTGCCACCCCTGCCTGCCCTCGACCGACTTCACGCCCTTGCCCTTGAGCGTCCTGGCGAGGATGACCGTCGGCTTGCCCTTCGTCGTTCGGGCGGTCGCGAACGCGTTGACGAGGGTGTCGACGCTGTGGCCGTCGACCGGCAGGGCGTTCCAGCCGAATGCTTCGAAGCGGTGCTTGAAGACCTCGACCTGGTGCTCGTACATCGTCGAGCCGCTCTGGCCGAGCGCGTTGACGTCGACGATGGCGCACAGGTTGTCGAGCTGGTTGTGGGCGGCGAACGCGGCGGCCTCCCAGACGGAGCCTTCGGCGGTCTCTCCGTCGCCGAGGAGGCAGTAGATGCGCGAGGGAAGGCCGTCCATGCGGCGGGCGACGGCGATGCCGGCGGCGGCGCTCAGGCCCTGGCCGAGCGAGCCGGTCGCAATCTTGACCCACGGCGACTGCGGCGTGGGATGGCCTTCGAGGGGGCTGGTGAACTGGCGGAGCGTGAGCGGGCTCTCCTTGATCGCGCCCGCTTCGCTGAGCGCGGCCCAGAGGATCGGCGCCGCGTGCCCCTTCGACAGGACGAAGGTGTCGACGTCGCGCGCCTTCGGCTGCGCGGGGTCGAACCGCATCTCGTGGAAAAAGAGGACCGACATGATCTCCGCGCAGCTCATGCAGGTCGTGGGGTGGCCCGAGGCCGACTCGGTGGTCGCCTGGATGCTGATGGTGCGGAGCTTGTTGGCCATCAGCGAAAGAGAGGTGGCATCGATGGTCATGGTGCTCATTGTCTCCCCCAGCGTTCTCTCCGTCCCCCGGACCGGCGGATGATACTGAACGACACGGACCGACGCCAGTGATGGCAGGGCCTGCCCTTCGTAGCTCACCCCCCACAGGGAGCGAAGAAGGGCCGTATAATCTTGGACTGGAGGCTTGCCCATGGATCGCAAATCGACCGTCCTGTCGATCATCCTGCCGCCGTTGATGGTGGCGTCCTTCGTGATCGGCTACTTCTTCCCCGGTCAGCACGCCAGGGGCGCGACGGGAGATCCGTCGGCGAAGGTCCGCGAGGTGAAGCAGAAGATCGACGCCTACTTCTACGGCGAGCTCAAGGACGAGGACTTCGAGAAGGCGGCGATCAACGGGGTCATCGCGAAGCTTGATCCCTACTGCGAGTACTTCACGACGGAAGACTGGAAGGACTTCAACGAGAAGTTCCTCAAGGGGCAGTTCGGCGGCGTCGGGATCCTCGTCGAGCCCGACACCGAGACCGGCTACATGCGCGTGCAGACGCCGCTCGAGGACACGCCGGCGTTCGCGGCCGACATCGTGCCGAACGACCTGATCCTCGAGGTGGACGGCGTCAACATCAAGGGCCAGACGATCACGGACGTCATCAAGCGCATCAAGGGCGCGGAGGGGACGAAAGTCGTCCTCACGATGGGGCGCAAGGGGCGCGAGGCGTTCAAGGTGACGCTGGTCCGGGCGCAGATCACGGTGAAGGCCGTGAAGGAGAAGATGCTGGAGAACGGCATCGGCTACATCCGCATCACCGACTTCACGGAGATGATGCCGCAGTGGGACGCGGCGGTGGAGAAGCTGAAGCAGCAGGGGATGAAGGCGCTCATCGTCGACCTCCGCCACAACGGCGGCGGCCTCCTCGACCAGTGCGTGAAGCTCAGCGACCGGTTCCTCCCCAAGGGCCAGCTCATCGTCACGACGAAGTCGAAGGTCGGCGACATCGAGAAGCGCGAGTCCGAGGACGACTCGAAGGACGTGGGCGACCTCCCGCTGGTGATTCTCGTGAACGGCGGGACGGCGAGCGCGAGCGAAATCTTCGCGGGATGCATGAAGGACCACCATCGCGGCGTGCTGGTCGGCGCGAAGACGTACGGGAAGGGCTCGGTCCAGACGCCGTTCGAGCTCGCCGACAAGTCGCGGCTGAAGATCACGACGGCGCGCTACTTCACGCCGAGCGGCTACAGCGTCCACAAGATCCCCGGCCAGCGCGAGTACGGCCTCGAGCCCGACTACCTGATCGAGTTGACCGACGAGGAGATCCTGAACGTCCAGCGGAAGTGGAGCGAAGAGCGCATCGTGAAGTCGAGCGATCCGCAGCCGTCGAAAGTACCGGCGGGCTTCATCGACTACCAGATGAAGGCGGCGATCGAGGTCCTCGACGCGAAGCTGGCTGGGCGTGAGCCGAAAGTCGACAAGCGCGAGCTCTCGTCGCTGAAGAAGCCTGAGCAGCCGAAGTAGATGCTCGTCCTCGGAATCGAATCGAGCTGCGACGAGACGGCCGCGGCGGTCGTCCGCGACGGGCGCGAGATCCTCTCCAACGTCGTCCACTCGCAGATCGACATCCACCGCCTCTACGGCGGCGTGGTGCCGGAGATCGCCTGCCGCGCGCACATCGAGTCGATCTCGCCGGTCGTCGAGAAGGCGCTCGCCGACGCGAAGGCGGAGTTGAGCGGCGTCGACGCGATCGCGGTGACCTGCCGGCCAGGGCTGGTTGGGGCGCTCCTGATCGGCGTCTCGATGGCGAAGACGCTCGCGCTGGCAGCGCGGAAACCGCTGATCGGCGTCGACCACATTCACGGCCACATCTACGCGGTCCGGCTCGCCTTTCCCGACCTGGCCTACCCGTGCATCGCGCTCGTGGTGAGCGGTGGCCATACGAGCATCTATGTCAGCCGGAGCGAGATCGAGCACGAGCTCGTCGGGTCGACGCAGGACGACGCGGCGGGCGAGGCGTTCGACAAGGTGGCGAAGCTGCTCGGGATCGGGTTTCCCGGCGGCCCGATCGTCGAGAAGCGGGCGAAGGGGCGCGATCCGTCGAGGGTCGCGTTCAAGCGGTCGATGCTCGATCCCGGCTCGCTCGACTTCAGCTTCAGCGGCATCAAGACGGGCGTGCTCTATCACGTGCGCGGTCAGGACGCGAAGACGCCGCGCGTGCTGACCGACGATGAGATCGGCGACGTCTGCGCGGGATTCCAGGAAGCCGTGGTCGACGTGCTGGTCGAAAAGACGATGCGCGCGGTCGAGCGGTACGGGATCAAGCGCGTCGTGATCGGCGGGGGCGTCGCCTGCAACGGGCGGCTGCGCGAGAAGATGGCGTCGGCCGCGAAGTCGCGCGGCGCGGAGACGTTCGTTCCGCCGCCGGCGTACTGCACCGACAACGCGGCGATGATCGCCGGCGTGGGGTATCACCTGGCGAAGGCGGGGCGGTTCGACGACCTGACGCTGGATGCGGTTGCGACGAAGATCACGAGGAGGTAGGACTACCTCTCGCTCCAGTACCCCGGCCTGCGCTTTGCGTGCGCCACGGCAACGATCTGGATGATGACTCCCTTTACGCGAAAGACAACGCCGAATGGAAACCGACGAAGCAAGTATCGGCGACTTTCATGCAGGTGGGGTGGAAAGCTCAACGGCGCTTCTGCGATCTTCTCGAGCGCCGCGTCGAGTTCGACGATGAAGGCTTCGGCCGCGGCCTCGCTTCGCTCTGCATACCATCGTCGTGCAATGGCGGCTTCAGCGACGGCGTCCGGGTGAAGCTCCGCGCGGAACTGGATCACGATTTGAGAATCTTGCGTCGAGCTTCGGCCCAAGGGATGAGTTTGACGGTGCCGTTGTCCAAGTCGCGCAACCGTCGCTTGATTTCGACTGCCCAGGCCGCTTCTGCGTCTTCGTCGACATCCTGATCAAGGCTGTCCAAGAGAGACCCGGCAAGGGCGGCGCGTTTCTCGGGCGAGAGCTTCAGCGCTTCATCCAACAGCTTCCTTTCTTTGGCCGTCATGGGTTGGAGTATAGCAGGATGCTCTAGAAGTCGCTGGAGCCGATCATCCCCAGCACCCCGCATCCGCCGCACGCGAGGACGATCATCCCGACGATCACGAGCACGACGATCAGGATCGGCGACATGCCCTGCTTCGGCGGGAGGGCGGGGGGCGGGAAGGTCGGTGGCGGCGCAGACATCGTGGCGGTCGGGAACTGGCCCGGTATCTGCGACTGCGGCGGGAGGACCTGTCCTGGCTGCGCGGCGGTCGTCACCTGCCGCGTCGGGGCGGTCGTCGAGACGGGCGCCGCCGTCGCGTTCGACATGCCGGCGTTCGAGATCTTCGTCAGCCGGTCCTTGATCTCGCTGGCGTGCTGGTAGCGCTGGTCGGGCTCCTGCTCGAGCGCACGCGCGATGACGGGATCGAAGCGGCGGTCGAGGCCCATCGCGCTCGGCGGATCGAATCGGCCGAGGGGCAGCTTGCCGGTCAGCATCTCGTAGAGCATCACGCCCAGCGCGTAGACGTCGGCGCGGTGGTCGACGTGCTTGGCGCCCATCCGCTGCTCGGGCGCCATGTAATCGAGCGTGCCCATCACGACGTCGGTTGCCGTGAGCCGCTGGCCTTCGGACCCGGGGCCGCGCAGGAACGCGAGGCCGAAGTCGGTGATCTTCACCTCGCCCTTCGGAGTGAGGAGAATGTTCTCGGGCTTGATGTCGCGATGGACGATGCCCTGCGAGTGGGCGTAGTCGAGCGCGTCGCAGATCGGCGGGATGAGGCGGAGCGCTTCGTCGGGGGTGAGGCGGCGCTGGCGGAGGAAGGCGCGGAGGCTCTGGCCGTCGATGAACTCCATGACGATGAAGACCTGGGCGCCGTCGCGGGCCGCGTCGTAGATCTGCACGATGTTGGGGTGGTTGAGCTTGGCGAGCGTGCGGGCTTCCTGGAAGAAGCGCTCGATGAACGACGGCTGCGACGAGTACTGCGGGCTGATGACCTTGAGGGCGACGATGCGGTCGAGCTCGGGCTGGCGGCCCTTGTAGATGACGCCCATCCCGCCCTTGGCGACGGTTCCGATGACTTCGTACTTGCCGAGCGTGGGCGGGGCGGGGGGGAGGCCGGCCGGCTGGGGGGCGAGGATCGTGCCCGTGGGTGCCGTCTCGAAGGAGACGCCGCATTTCGGGCAGGTGGCGTGAGTCCCCGTCGCGGTGACGGCGGTGCTGCACTTGGGACAGGAGATCATGGGCGAGTCCAGCGTCCCAGAGTTCAGAGTCCAAAGTCAAGAGAGCGAGAGGTCGAATCGCCAATCGAGATTCGGCGTGAGATCGACCCTTCGGCGGCCATTGATAGAGTGGAGATGTATGAACTTGCCCGGCGCTCAGGAACGAACCGATCGCCTGCCTGAGCCACCCCAGGCGCCGTCCGCGCCGGTGATGCGCCGCGGCTTTACGCTGATTGAGCTCATGGTGGTGATCGCGATCATCGCGACGGTCGCCGCCATCGCGATCCCGGGCCTGCTCGCCGCGCAGCGGGCCTCGAATGAGCGCAACGCCTCGGCGTCGCTGAAGACGCTCCTGACGGCCGAGGCCGATTTTCGCAGCAATGACCGGGACGGCAATCTCGTGCCGGATTTCTGGACCGGCGACGTCTTCGGCCTCTACGGCCTGGTGCCGCTGACCGGTCCCACGCTTTCGGGGGACACGGCCGATGCATCGGGCATCCTCCAGTTGATCGACGTCTCGATCGCCGCGGCGGACGCCGACTCCGATCTCGACGGATACGACAACGTGCTGGTCGATGCGTCGATTGGGACCGGCTCGCCGAAGGCGGGCTACCTCTACCGCTCGTTCAGCGACATGCAGGGGGTGGGAGGGGCGACGACGCTCGGCAATGATACGGACGGCGCGGCGGGCTATCCGGACATCCACGACATCGGGCGGTACGCGTTCATGGCGGCGCCCATTTCGCTCTCGAGCGGCGGGCACCTGTTCATCGTCAGCGCGGACCACACCGTCTGGAAGTACAAGCTGCCCGCGACCTACTCGGTGACCTACCAGCCGCTGACCGCCGCGGGCGATGCCGTGAGCGTCATTGCCGGCACGGGCCAGGCGATGCTCGACGACGCCGACATTTACCCGTTCGCGCCCGGCAGCATCGGGTGCGCCAAGCTCGATTAGCGGCATCGTCGCCAGCCCTGTATGGAGGATGGATGAGACTGCTTGCGGCCGCTCTCGTGCTGCTGGCCGCCCAGGAGTCGGCAAAGGACCAGCTTCGCGCGCGGTACGGTGAGCGCTTCCGTGATCTCGACGACGACGCCGCGGCGCGGACGCTCGACGCCGAGAAGACCATCGGCGCCTACCTGGCCGCGGAGTCGTCGGAGCGCCGCGGCGAGCTCGCGGCCAGGCTGAAGGACGTTCCCCTCGCGACGGTGGAACACCTCCTGCGCTGCGGTGGCACGGGCTTTACACCGGCGAAGGCGGGGAGCCGGATCCGGACGAAGACGACGCTCAAGCGCCAGGACGACAGCATCGAGGTCGAACTCCAGGTCACCGTCCCGGGGGACTACGATCCGACCGCCGTCGAGAACGGCGTTCCGAAGCGCTGGCCGCTGGTGATCGGCGCGGGCAACTACCTCATCAAGCCGGAGGAGAATTGCTTCGGCGTACAGCTGCCCTATCCCGACCTGCCGGGAGGCTACGGCCGCGGCAGCCATTCCCAGAAGCTCCTTCAACAGGTCGTGCGCGAGACGAGCGCGATCTACCCGATCGACGCGGATCGCGTCTTCCTCACCGGCGCGTCGGCGATGGGCCATTGCTGCTGGTACACGGCGATGGCGTACCCCGATCTGCCCGCGGGGATCTACACCGGCGCGTCGATGCCGTTCCCGTCGATCCTCAACCAGGGCCGCAAGGACGAGGAAGTCGTTCTGCCGCCGCTGGGCCAGGTGCGCGCGATCGCCAACTACTGGGAGTACAGCCCCGACGACGAGGGGCACAATCCACGGAAGTACATGGAGCCGGTTCTCAAGCGCATCGCGGAGCTCAAGTACGACGACCTGACGGCCGCCACGAAGGGCGAGGAGCTCACGCTGGCGCAGTTCATGAAAGGGCGCCGTCGGGCGGCGATGCCGGTCCGCGTCCTGCTCGAGAGCGACGAAAAGCGCATCAACCGGAACTGGTGGATCGAGGTGGTGGACTTCGCGCCGCGAGCGACCTTCGTGCTTCAGATCCTCTGCGAGGACGAGAAGGTGGAGCGGCGGACCCTCTTCAAGAAGCCGGTGATCGTCGACGCGGCGGCCGACCGCCAGGCGAACCGGATCACGATCAAGGCCGACGGCGCCAAGCGGCTGCGCGTCTATCTCGCCGGCGCGCTGGTCGACTTCGACCGCGAGATCCAGATCGTCGTCAACGACAAGACGACGAAGCACACGGTGAAGCCGACGGTGGCGAAGATGCTCGACGCGACGCGGCGCACGGGGAACCGGACGATTCCGTACGCGGCGTTCGTCGAGGTTGATGTGCCCTAGTAGAGTGGGAGAGTGGACACACTCCATGGCTTCGCAATCCATGCCACCGCCATCGCACTTGCCGATCTTGAAATCCTCGCCGTCCCGGCTCGGTCGCCCGCCGGCGCACGTCACCTGATGAGCGATTCGACTGTCGCCGCCTTCGCGCGGCGAAGCGAACTCGTCGCCATCGCAAGCCGATGGCTCGGCGCCACCGCGGTCCCGTTTCGCGCGACGCTCTTCGACAAGTCGGCTCGGCGCAACTGGCTTGTCGTCTGGCACCAAGACACCGCGTTGCCCCTCGCCGCGCGTCTCGACTCCGCCGAGTGGGGGCCGTGGTCCGTAAAGGCGGGGATCCTCTACGCGCACGCTCCGACGTGGGCGCTCACGCAGATCGTCGCGCTGCGCATCCATCTCGATCACTCCGGCCCGAAGAATGGGCCTCTTCGCGTCATCCCGGGGTCGCATGAATTCGGCGTGCTGGATGATGCCGATGTCCGTCGCATTGCGCGCGAGAGGGCGGCGGTCGACTGCGTTGTGCCTCGCGGCGGGATCCTGGCGATGCGGCCGCTGCTGATTCACTCGTCGTCGAAAGCACAGATCGATGCTCCCCGTCGCGTGCTGCACATCGAGTACGCGGCGTCGCTCGATCTCAGCCGGGGCGCCCGGTTGGCGATTGCGTGAGTCCGACATTTGACGGAGTCCGTAGGAACCGCGACGATACGTGCGCGAATGGGCCTTTTCTCCTCCACGATCCGGCGCTTCGGGTTTATCCCGTGGCCCCGAATCGGGAAGGGGACCCTGCAAGTCATCTACCCCGAGTGGCTCTACGACCTGCTCGTCTTCGTCTTCTTCCCGATCAACTGGATCATCTCGCTCCTGCCGAGCCGGCTTCCGCTCCCGTACAACCGCGAAGACTGGTCGCTCAACCCGGCGCTGGGGCCGTCGAAGCTCCCGCCTCCGTCGATGTCTCACGCGGAGATGACGGCGGCGATCCGGCGGCGCGACACGACGAGGCTCGTCGACCGCGACATCTGGGGGCTCTTCGACACGCTGCCGGCGCCGAGCGCGGGCGAGCTGATTGGCAACTGGCGGGGCAAGATCGTCTTCTCGGGCGGGTGGCTCGACATCTCGGGATACCTGCTGGAGATTTGGCTGCGCCTCATCGGCGTCGAATGGGGCAAGCGGTTCTTCACGCCGTACCGGGGTGATCCGCTGATTTTCATCCTCTGGAACCGGATCGTCTTCCCGATCCCGATGTGGGGGAGCGTGAGCATTCCGGAGATCCTGTTCCGCGGCAAGAGCGGGGCGACGATGGTCTACGACCACCAGCCGTGGAAGGACCACTTCCGGGTTCTGGACGATGGGAAGGTCTCAGGGCGGCGGATGTTCCTCGGCAACTGGATGGTGCGCGAGAAGCTGGGCGGCTGGTTCACGCTGGAGGAGATGCCGGGGCTCGATGCGGCGATGGCGGACCTGCTGATGAAGTAGGGATGCGCCGGCGATTTCAAGCGAGCACACCCTCATTTTTTTCCGGCGACGCGCCACGCCAGCAGAGTCGTGTCGCCGTTCACGGAGATGAGCGTCTCTCCATCGGGCGTGAAGACGAGCCCGAACGCGCCCGCGCCGTTCGGCGCAATCGCACGATGCTCGGTTCCGGACGGCAGCTCATGGATCTTGATCCCGCCGTCACGCGTCGCGACCGCGAGCGTCTTGCCGTCCGGAGAGAACGCGGCCGAGGAGCCGGGCATCGAGACGATCTCCTTCCCGCTCGCGAGCTCCGCGACGTGGACCGTGGGGTCGATGACGTAGGCGACGGACGTGCCGTCGGGGGAGACGACGGGCGCGCGCCCCTTGAACACCCGCTTCTCCTCGCCGCTCTCCGCGTCGAGCACGCGCACGTTCCCGTCCGACCCGGACGCGACCAGCGTCGCGCCGTCGCCGAAGGCGAGGCGGTTGACCTGCATCTTCGCCCACGGGATGGCGCGCGACTCCTTCCACGTTCCCGTCTTCCAGATGCGGACGACGCCGGCGGCGTCGCCGGAGGCGAGCCACGCGCCGTCGCGGGAGAACGCGACGGCCAGGACGTCGGCCTCGTGCCCCTTCAGCACGCGGATCGGCTCTCCGCTTGACGGATCCCATAGCCGGACGGTCGTGTCGAACTTCATGTTCGGCTCGCCGCTGCCCGAGGCGAGCGTCTTGCCGTCCGGCGAAAAGGCGACGGACGCGACGGGGCCGAGCGACCCCTTGAGCACGCGGACCTCTTTCCCGGTGGCCCTCTCCCACAGGATGATCTTGTTGTCCCAGCTGCCCGACGCGACCGTCTTGCCGTCGGGCGAGATCGCGGCGCCGGTCACGCGGTGCGTGTGCCCCTTCGCGCCGCCGTTGAGCTCCTCCCACGAGTCGATCTCCCAGATCCGCACGCGGATGCCCAGCGTGCCGAAAGCGGCGTGCTTTCCGTCGGCCGACACCGCCGCCGCGTTGACGCGCAGGAACGCGATGCCGGCCCTGCCCTTGAGGCTCTGCTTGCCCGACGCCGGATCCCAGACCTCGACGGTGTTGTCGTCGAACGCGGCGATGAGGCGCGAGCCGTCGCCCGGGTAGAAGAGCCGGCGCACCATCGAGCCGTGCGTCTTGAGCGACTTCGTGGCCGTGCCGGACGCGACGTCCCACAGACGAATTGCGGGATCGAAGCCCGCGGCCGCGATGGTCTTCCCGTCGGGCGTGAAGGCGACGCATTGGAGCCATGAGTCCGCCGCGCAGACATGCCGGGACTTTCCGGTCGCCGCCTCCCAGAGCCGCAGGGTCTTGTCGAATGAGGCCGACGCGACCGTCTTGCCGTCGGGCGAGAACGCGACGCCGTTGACCGTGTGCTCGTGCCCTTCCAGGCGGGCGATCTCCGCGCCGTCGGCGGCCGACCAGACTCTGGCGAGCTTGTCGTGCGACGCCGACGCGATCGACTTGCCGTCCGATGAGCAGTCGAGGCACGCGACGGTCGCGGCGTGTCCGTTCTTCACCCATATCTGCCTGGCCGCGGCCGCCTCCCACGCGCGAAGCCCGCCCTTGTCGTCGCCGGAGAAGATCGTGGTTCCGTCCGGCGAGTAGACGAGCGCGGTCACCGTGGAGGCGTGGCCGTCGAGCCGCTTGAGGGGCCTGCTCGTGGCGACGTCCCACAGGCGGATGAAGGTGTCGGAACCGCCCGAGGCGAGCGTCTTTCCATCCGGGGAGAAGGCGAGCGCCCTGGCGGCGTGGCGGAGGCGCACCGTCCCCATCCGCGCGGTGGCGCCGTCGGGCAGCGGATCGCCGTAGAGGTCGGTGCTCTTGGAGTCCTGGGCGAGAAGCGTGAGGAGAAGGGTGGAGAGGAGACGCATAGAGGCCCTGAAGAGATGTACAGCAGTGACGACGGCGAGGCGGCGGGAAAGCGCGGCGCCTTGCGTTTCTTCTGCGGCTCGTTTCGGCGCGCCTGCCTCCATTGAGGCCGAATTCCCGAACCCCGCCCGGTTTCCCGCGCTTACCCAATAGCAGTGGCGTATTACCCGGTATAGGATGAAGTCATGAAGAAGCTCGTTTTGGCGCTTCCCCTGCTCCTCGCGTCCTGCCTCGTTTACGAGGAGCGCCAGGTCATCCCCGCCCAGAACCCCGTGACCATCGGCGAAGTGATCACGATGAAGTCGCAGGGTGCCCCGGACTCGGCCATTCTCGCCGAGATCTACCAAAGCGGCGTCTATCACAACCCAACGGCCGAGGACATCGTCTGGATGAAGCAGGCCGGGCTGAGCGACGCCGTCATCACCGCGATGATCAACGCCCCGATCGGGATGAAGCGGGAGGCGCAGGTGATCACGCGGCGCACGTACGACGATACGGCCGCCTCGAGCGCCGTTTCGTTCGGCGTGGGAGCCCTCCTGGGCTGGTCGATCGGCCGTTCGCACCGTCATTATTACCATCAGAGCAGCGGCTGCCGCCGCTGGTGAACCGCAAGGAACTGGAGGGACTCATGAAGAAGATCGTGATCGCGGTCGCCGCCCTGGCGATCTCAACGTCGCTGGCATTCGCCGACGTCACGCGCGAGGACATCAAGAAGCTCGCGGCCGCCGGGTGCAGCGACGACGTCATCATCGCGTTCATCAAGGCGAACAGCCCGGCTCCGAAGCTGAGCGCCGACGACATCGTCGACTTCAAGAAATCGGGCGTCAGCGACAAGGTTGTCGAGGCGATGATGGGCGCTGAAGGCGTTTCACCGCGAGTTCTGGATCGCGGCGCGGGCGGCGGCGGGGGCGGCCAGCAGACGGTCGTCGTCCAGCAGCCGGTCTACGTCGAGCGGTACGTGCCGAGCACGACCTACGTCTATGTGCCGACCTATTCCTACTCGTACTCGTCCTGCCGTCCGTACTACCGGCCGACCTACTACTCCTACTCGAGCTGCCCGACCTACAGCTACTCGTACTCCTCGTCGTGCTACAGCTATCCGCGCTGGGGCGTGTCGTACTACAGCGGCAACAGCTGCAAGAAGGGGTGGGGCGTTTCCGTTCGCTGGTAGGCGAACAGACAGCAGCGAGTGAACAGTAGTCCGTAGTGAAGGAATGCGGCCCCGACGACGGGGCCGCTTCGTTTTAAAGAGAAGCCTGGCGACTCTTCGTCAAATCGTGAACCGGATGTCCTTGAGCTGTCGCGCAATATCCTGGCACGACCGCTCGATCCCCGACGAGTCGAGCGCCTCCATCGCGGCGCGGAGCGAGAGGATGCTGCGCTCCAGCGCGGCCATCTTGCCCGACGCGATCTTCGCGCGGTTCATCTCGAGGGTGTCCTCGGCCTCCCGCAGCAGCAGCTTCGCCGATTCCATCGGGCTGCGCGTGCCGATCGCCACGCGGGCCTCCTCGATGATCCGCTGCCGCTCCTCGGCCGGCAGGTCTGACGTGCCCTTGATGACGGCGTTCGCCTTCACGCCCTTCGCCGTCGGAATCTCGACGCTGACCTCGAGGATCCGGCTGTCGTTGAGCGTGAAGGTGACCCAGACGGGCGTGCCTCGCCGCAGGTCCTCCGGCAGGTTCAGGTTCACGATCCCCAGCGGCGTGTTCTCGCTCGCGACGGGGTTCTTGCCCTCGTAGACCGGGACCTCGATGCGGTCCTGGTCGTCGTGCATCGTCGAGAACTCCTTCTTGGTGATGCTGATCGGGTAGAAGCTGTTCTCCTCCAGGATGATCGCCAGGCGGTTGTCGGCGACGCCGATCCCGAGCGCATGCGGCGTGCGCGGCACGGCGACGGGCTTCACGATCTCGCCGTCGGCGTCCTTGAGCTCGTACTCCTCCATCTTCGCCGGCGCGATGAACTTCTTCTTCACGTCGTCGCTGAGGATGCTCGTGAAGATCGCGGCGCCGAGCGCCACGGCCTCGTCGGGGTTGATGTCGCGCAGCGGCTCCTTGCCGAAGTAGTTCTTCACGACTTTCTGCACCAGCGGGATCCGCGTCGAGCCGCCGATCAGCACCACCTTGTCGATCTCCTTCGACATCAGCTCGGCCTTGTCGAGCGCCTCCTCGATGCAGGGGATCGTCGACTCGATGTAGTCCTTGATGAGCGCCTCGAACTGCGCCCGCGAGAGGGTCAGGTCGATGTCGAGGTCGCTGGTCGCCGCCTCGATCAGGATGTTCGTCGACGCCGAGGCGGAGAGCTCCTTCTTCGCCTTCTCGACGGCGAGGGTGACCTTGTGGATGGCGCGCTTCTCCGAGGCGAGATCGGTGCCGTGCTTTTTCCTCACCTCGTCGAGCACCCACTTGGCGATCCGGCGGTCGAAGTCCTTTCCCCCGAGCCGCTTGTTGCCGCTGATGCCGAGAACCTCGAAGTGATTGTCGGCGACTTCGAGGATCGAGACGTCGAACGTGCCGCCGCCCAGGTCGTAGACGAGGATCGTCTGGTCGTCGGTCTTGCCGAGGCCGTACGCGAGCGCGGCGGCGGTGGGCTCGTCGAGGACGGCGCCGACGTAAAGGCCGGCGAGCTCGCCCGCTTCACGCGTGGCCCGCCGCTCGGGCTCGTTGAAGTAGGCGGGGATCGTGATGACGGCGCAGTTCACGGTCTCGCCGAGGAACGCTTCCGCGTCGCCCTTCAGGCTGCGAAGGATGTACGAGGAGATCTCCTGGGGCGAGCGATCGCGGCCGTTGAAGGGGATCCGCTCGCCAGAACCCATCAGCCGCTTGACCTCCTCGACGGGGCCGTCCTTGAGGATGAGGCGGTTCTCCTTCGGCCGCTTGCCGATCCAGAGTTCGCCGGTTTTCGAGAGGCCGACGACCGACGGCATGATGCGGTCGCCTTCGCGGTTGGGGATGATCTCGGGGCCGTGGCCGCGGAGAACAGCAACTGCCGATTTGGTGGTGCCGAGGTCGATGCCGACGATCGCCATGGGTGCCTTAACAGATTACCCCACGGACGGGGGCTGTGGGCCGGCGATCTTGACCTCGCCGGGCCGGAGCACGACCATGCGGCCGTAGACGGTCCACGCGTACGCATCGGCGAGGACTTCGACGATCGTGCCGGGCGGCTGCGAGCTTGGAACGACCTCGATGACGTGGTGAAGGTCGGGGTTGCAGGGTTGGCCCAGCGAGTTGACGAGGAGCACCTGCTGCGCTGACAGGGCGGACTCAACGCGCCGCCGCGTCAGCATGAAGCGGTCAACCCACTTGCGCGTCTCGTCGCTGAGCGCCGCGCCGTCCGCTGCGACTTTCAGACGGGCGAGCGCGTCGTTGAGCTCGACCAGTTCGAGCAGAAGGTGCGTCAGCCGCTCGTCGATCATGCCATCGTCTCCAGGCGGTCGTTGACGGGGTCCCAGGCAAGCGGCTCCACGATGGCCAGCTTCGGCTGGAGCATCTTGGGCACGGCGAAGTCCTCGGCGAAGCGGGGATTGTCGAGGTCGCTGAACAGACAGGCCATCGCCGGGCTGAACGAGACGGCGATCTCGAGGGTGCGGTTCCGGAACCGCTCGTCGAGGTCGGCGAGCCAGCCGGTCGTGGACCACGTCTGGAGGTCGACGAGCATGCGCCGCCGCGCTTTCGAGAGCGCCTCCTTGGCCTCCTGGAGCCGCTGGTAGAGCGGATCGTTGCGGTCGACGTTTTTCATCTTCTCGCGGTTGGCGCGGGAGACGGTCTTCTTGTCGGCGTGGCGCGGGACGCCGAGCACGTCGTAGGGGTTGTGGTCCGGGTACGGGCTCTGCTGGAGGATGCTCACTCAGGCCACCTTCTGCCGCGTTTCGGGTGAGGCTCTCATTGCCCGCCCCTCTCAAACCGCACGCGGACTTCCTCAACCAGCTTCTTCATCTTCTCGCGCGGGATGTGCGAGAGCGCCGGCTGCTCGTCGAGGACGTCGAGGATCTCGTCGTCGGTGAGGCCGCGCATGAGGCAGTCGAACATCGCGCGGACGGCGTCGTCCTGGACCGAGTCTTCGCGGATGTGGTAGTGACGGATGCTCCGGCGGCGCTCCTCGACCCACGTGATGCGCTCGGCGATCGACGGGTCGACGGTGCCGCGGGAAAGCGTCTGGCGCACCGCGTTGCGGAGCTCGTTGAGGAACTTGGTGATGGCGTCGTCGTGCGGGTTGTAGGCGTTGGCGAGCCGCGCCCAGGCGCAGGCGGTCTCGAGGTCGCCCTTGTTCGCGATCGACGCCGCGTAATTCGCGACGATGGTTCCGCCGACGAGGAAGAAGATCTCCTCGGTCGGGTCGAGATCGACCGCCGCGGCCACCAGTTCGACCGCTTCGTCGAGCTTCTTGAGCAGGTTCGCCTGGAGGGCCTGCTCGAACTTGAGCCCGGCGAGATTGCGGCGCAGGTCCTCGTTCTCGGGGTTGCGCTGCACCATGTAGCGGACGAGCGGCTCGGCGGCCTTGAGATGGAGCGACGCGCGCTGCGCGCGGCCGGCCGATTCGTAATGCCGCTTGTACTGCGCGCACGTCGCGATCAGCACGGCGCCGACGAACTCGTCGACCGCCTCGCGGGCCATGGCGGGGTCAGCCTCGTCGAAGGCGCGCTGCGTGTTGCCGAGGATCATCTTCTCCGCCTCGCCGCTGCGCACGAGCGTGAGCCAGTAATTCACGGCGCGTGTCCAGAGCTTGTCGGCGTTCACGTGGTCGGCGCGCTCCTCGAAGGCGATCGCCTGCTGGTGGGCGGAGAGGGCGAGGTTGTGCGAGACGACGCGGCGCAGCAGGCGGGCGTCGTCGAGCTCGCGGGAGGCCTTGGGCGACTTCTCCAGCTCCTTCACATGCTGAACGAGGACGGGCACGGCCGACTCCATCGCGGTGAAGCCCTGGAAGACCTGCTGGGGCGAGCGCAGCATCGCGCGGGGGACGATCTCGAGGCGGACGGCGTCGTACCAGCGGCGCAGGTTGTCGTCGTCGGGGACGTCCTCCGCGAGCGACTCGAGAAGGCTCATGGCCTCGGCGCTGTCGCCGCCGGCGAGCGCGACGGCGGCGCGGCCGGCCATCAGGACGAGAAGCGCTTCGCGTGCGGCCGGGTGTCTTGGTGCGGCGCGGCGGAAGTGCGAGGTGGCCTCGTCGGTCGTGTTCCGCGTCACGGCGAGGATGCCGCGGAGGTAGTCGGCATCATCCGCGGGCGCGCGGGAGATCGCCGCTTCGAGCGCGGCGGCGCCCTTGACCTTGTAGAGGCAGCGGATGGCGAGTGCCGAGAGTTCGCGCTTCGACGCAGGGAAGGCCGAGAGGTCCATCGCCAGCAGCTCCTCGATCCGGGGGAGCGCATCGGCCCAGTTCTCGGACCGCAGCAGGGGGAGGATCTTGAGCCAGGCGCCGCGGGGTCCCGGCGCCTCCGCCATGGTTCCGGCCGCGACGTGCTCGTGCCACGCGGCGCGGTCGCGGAACCGCTCCGACTGTTTTGCTTTCGCGAAATGGTCGGCGGTCGGCTCGCCGCGTCGGAGCCGGGCGAGTCCCAGGTAGTGCTGGTGGGCCGGCTCGCCAGGCGCGGCGTCGACAGCGGATTGGAGATCGGCGAGCGTCTCGTCGTCGGCGTCGCGCGACGTCATGAGTCGGCCGACGCCGCTGCGGAAGCGCGCCGCGCCGATGTGCGCTTTGATGAGCTCGCGCTCAAAGCCGAGGTCGGCGGCTGACTGCCACGTTTCGGCGGCGTCCTCGAGCCGGCCGCGGGCGAACTGGACGTTCGCCTGGCCGTAGAGGAGCGTGCCGAGGTTGAGGGCCAGGCCTGCGTCGTCGGGCCGAGACTCGCGGAGGCGGCGCAGCAGCGGGATGGCCTTCATCGGGTGACCCTGCCGGACGTGGACGAGCGACTGGAAGTAGGTCATGCGCGGGTCGACGAACCCGGCGTCGGCGGCCGACTGGATCGCCGTCATCGCGTCGTCGAGCTTGCCCGACTTGGCACGGGCGAAGCCGAGGTAGGCGAGGTGCTCCGGGTTCCACGGCTTCTCGGCGGCGAGCTTCTCGTAGAGGGGAAGCGCCTCGGCGGCGCGGCCCCTGGCCATGTGGAAGTGGGCGCGCCATTCGGCGCCGTCGTCGCCGAGCGCGGCCACCGCCTGCGCCTCCTGCCCGGCGCGGAAGAGGACGCGCGCGTGCCACACGCGGTTGAGCTCGTGGACCTTGTCGTAGGCGCCCGCGGTGCGCGCGAGCCAGTCGCGCATCAGGCGGGCCCGGCTCTTCACGATGCCGATGGGCGCCTGTTCGGCGAGGGCGAGTTCCACCGCGGCCCTTGACGGGTCGGCGGCGGCCAGCAGGCAGTGGAGCGCGCGATTCGCCGGGAAGCGCGCCGCCAGCGACTCGAGCGACGGCAGGGCGTCCGCGCCGCGGCCGAGCCGCACGAGGGCCCGGGCGCGAAGCAGCGTCATTTCCGCCATCAGCGGCGCGGCGGGCAGCCGGGCCAGGGCGGCGCCCGCCCTGCCGTTTTCGATCTCCGCCAGCGCACGGAGCACGGTCGTCGACGCCGCCATCGTGCCCGTGGCGGGGAGGTTCTCCAGGTGAAGCAGCGCTTCGCCCCACTCGCCGAGCATCGCGCAGAGCATGGCGAGGGCGAGGCGGACCGGCTCGCGGCGCAGCGCGCCGGCGAACGAGGCGTAGAGCCGCGTTCGGACGCGGATGACGGTGTCGGCGTTCATTCCTTTCGTGAAGAGCAGGAGGGCTCCACGGAGGTTGGCCTCGGCGCGCAGCGGCGCGGTGCGGTCGGAGTCGTGGAGCTGCTTGAGGATCGCGTCGAACTTCTTCTGCGCGGGCTCGCGCTGGCCGCGAAACGCGGAGAGGCGCGCTTCGACCATCGCTCCCCACTGCTCGCGAAGGTGCTGGCTCTCGAAGGGGGCGCGCTCGCGGGCGGTTCTCTCGTGGTTGGCGAGCCGCTTCGCGCCGTCGGGCCCGTCGAACGGGTTGCTGCCGCAGAGCGGGCAGGGTGCGACGCCGGCGTCCCCCGCCGCGGGGCAGAGGAGGCAGTGATTCTCCGCGGGGCCGTCGAGTGGGCCCAGGCCGGTCCAGATCCAGGGGGGCGCGCCGGCGGGCGGACGGAGGCGCTGGTAGGCATCGAACGCCTGGCGGAAGGCGTGGGGCGCGTCGGCGGGCGGCCACTTCTTCAGAAGGGCGACCCACGCGCACTCCGCGGACGGGCCGCGAAGCACCTCGATGTCGCTCGGCGCGGAGGCGACTGGGATTTCCCCGCTGCGCGGCTGGGGGAGAATGACGAGAGACTTGCACTGCCAGCAGCGGATGCGCTCGCCGCTCTTGTGGTCGGTTTCGAATCGGGCGCGGCAGTAGCAGCAGGCAAGCTTCACAAGACGAGTCCCGGGTCCAGGGTCCTTCGAGTCGAGGAATCCGCGAGTATACTTTGTGGGAGATGCTGCTGAGCCACGAGGTCACCTGCGCGTGCGGCGCGAAGCTCTACGCGCTGAGCGGCGAGGAGCACCTGCTCTGCCTTGAGTGCGGCGACAACGTGGCGGTGCCGCGCCAGCTGCGGACGGAAAATCAGCGGGCCGTCCGGGAGAAGATGGGGAAGTGCCGAAAGTGCGGCGAGGAATCGGCGCTTCCCACCGACCCATCGAACGGCGCCGACTGCCTGCACTGCGGGGAGCCGATGGTCGCCCCGCGGCGCCCACTGCCGCGGGTGACGACAGGGGGAGGGGGAGGGGACTTTGGCGGCGGCTTCGGCCGCGCCGCCGGGATCATTCTCGCCCTCCTCGTGGCCGTCGGCATGGGCGTCTGCCGGGCCTCGATGCGGAGCTCATCGAGCTCGCCGTCGTACCCCTCGCCGAGTTACACCCGGCCGACCTACAAGCCGCCGCCGTACACGCCGCCGCCGGCGTACAGGCCGCCTCCGCCGCCGACGCATAGGCCGCCGCCGTACAGGCCGCCGAAGTGAACCAGGGCGCGAGCGCTTTATTTCCCACTCTCTAACTCTCTAACTCTCCAACTCGCCGTTTTCGTATTCTCACCTTCGCCATGGACCGTGAAACCGAGTTGATGCTCGCGATCAAGGGGGGCTCGAAGGAGGCCTTCCACCAGCTCTACCTGCTCTACGAGCGGCCGCTGGGGAACTTCCTCTACCGCCTCTGCTGGAATCGCAGCCTCGTGGACGACCTCGTCCAGGAGGTGATGCTCCGCCTCTGGCGCGCCGCCCCGAACTACGAGCCGACGGCGAAGGTCTCGACCTACATCTTCCGCATCGCGCACAACCTCTGGATCAACGAGGCGAGCAAGAAGAAGGCGGAGGCGCTGAAGGACGCGGACAAGGCCGAGGAGCGCGACCCGTCGGGCGACATGCACCGGGCGGAAGTCCAGACCGCGGTGAAGAAGGCGATCGAGCAGCTTCCGGAGGGCGAGCGCGAGTGTCTCGTGCTCTCCGAATACAATGGCTTGAAGTATGCTGAGATCGGCGAGATCCTCGGGATCCCCGTAGGCACGGTGAAGTCGCGGATCTTTTCCGCGGTGCAGCGGCTGAAGCAGATGCTGAAGGACATGAAGCCCGAGGAATGAGAAGTGAGGCACGCATGAGTGGAACCCGCAAGCACGAATCCTCGAGGGGACCGAGCCCTCTCCCGCCCGGCAAGCCGGCCATCCCGCCCCCCAAACCGGCCATCTCGCCCCCCGTCGGGTCGTTGAAAGCAGGAGTGAATGTTCCCGCCGCGCCGGCGAAGCCGGCCTCCGCAAGCACCAGCGTCCACAAGGCGTCGGCGGAGTCCGAGACGTGCAAGTTCTCGATCTTCACGATCAGCGACACGCGCACGATCCAGGACGACGAGTCGGGGAAGGTCGCGATCGAGGTCCTGACGAAGTTCGGCCACTCGCCGGTCGATCACCGGATCATCAAGAACGAGCGGCGGCTGATCGAGGCGGCGATCACGGGCGCCGTCGCCGGCGAGGCGGAGCTCGTCGTCACGGTCGGCGGCACCGGCATTTCGAAGAAGGACCTGACCATCGAGGCGATCCGGCCGATCCTTTGGAAGGAGATGCCGGGGTTCGGCGAGCTCTTCCGCGCCAACAGCGCCAAGGAGATCGGGACCGCGGCGATCATGTCGCGCGCGCTGCTCGGCGTCACCGAGAAGCTGAAGCTGGTCTGCGCGCTGCCGGGATCGCCCGACGGGGTCCGGCTCGCGCTGGCCGGCATCCTCGCGTACGAGCTCAAGCACATCCTGTGGGAGCTTCGACGATACAAGTAGTCACATGCGGTTCATCTGGAGTTGGTACCGGGCCCGGCGCTGGTGGGCGAAGGCGCTGATCGGCGCTCCCGTCGTGCTCGCCGCGGCGGTGCTGCTCTTCATCGTCGTGCGCTTCGGCATGTACCAGGCGACGTCGCGGACGTCGGCCGGCGAGTTCACCCCGTCGAGCGCGCAGGTGGTGCTCCGCTGCACCGGCGGCGCGGGGCAGTGGGAGAGATTCCAGAAAAGCGATGCAGGGAAGGCGATCCTCACGAAGGCGCTGCGCGACACCTCGATTCGCGGTCCGATCAACGACGCGCTGAAGGCGAACAAGCTGCCGACGCTGAACGACCTCGACGACCGCCGGTGGCACGACAAGAACGGCGGCACCTTCCGCGAAGCGTCCATCCTCGGTTTCGTCGGCCGCGACCTGATGGTCGCGCAGCGGATGGCCGACCGCCCCGATCAGACGCGCTTCTGCGCCGCGACGAAGATCGGCTTCTGGCACTACTGCCTCACCCCGTTCGCCGGAATCGTGCCGGGCCTCGACCGGATCGACATCGCGGGAACGAAGTGTCTGAAGATCGACGGCAAGTTCATCGCCTTCGTGGGCCCGATCGCCGTCATCTCGGACGACACCGCGCTGATGGCCGAGGCGCTCGCGCGCAAGGGCTCCCGGGAGGCCCCGCCGAAAGCCGTGCGGATCACGGTGACGTTCGAGCGGTCGGCGCAGCTCAACGAGTGGAAGAAGACGGCGCGGGGGATGCCGTTCGGGCTGGCGTCGGTGGTCGTCGATCCTCAGCCGATGACGAAGCTGGTCATCGACGTCGATGTCCAGGGCGGCGAGATCGTCATGGAGGCGACGGCATCGGGCGTCAAGCCGAGCTCCACCGACGTCGCGGTGACGGAGCAGGTGAGGTGGACGCCGGCCGGCGGGGCGGGGAGCGTCGCGATCAACGTGAGCGGTGCGCCGTTCTGGCAGTGGCTCGAAACCGCGTCGGCAGCGCCGCCGCCGAACCCGAGCCAGATGCAGAAGCACGGCACGGAGCTGATGCGCGACGCGATGCGGCAGCTCATGCAGCTCAAGTTCCCCGCGGACGTGCTGCCGAAGGTCAACGGACCGCTGACGATCCTGACGGGCTCCGTCGCCGGTTCGGAGAACCGCGCCTTCGCCGTCCTGGCGCTCGTTTTCAAGAGCGACGACCCGCGCGGCGCGATGGACGCCCTCTCGAGGATCTGCACCCAGGCGCTGGCCGACGCGAGCAACCAGGTGCAGTGGGTCCGCTCGACGGAGTCGGGCTTCGACGCCGGCCACGTGCGGTTCGTGGTCGACTCGTTCAGCTTCAGCGACTACAAGTGCCCGTGCGTCGCGATCGTCAACGACACGATCGTCTTCGCGAACAACTTCGAGTTCCTCAGGCAGGTGCTGGCGACGGCGGCGGGCGACTCGCCGTCGCTGATCACGGAAGCGCTCTTCACGGGCGGCCAGAGGCGGATGGCGGCACTGGGCTTGAAGAAAATCTTCGGCGAGGGGATGGTGGCGTCGGGCTTCATGAGCGGCCCGGTGCTGCGGGACGGCCTCGAGGGCTACTTCCCGATCTGGGCCGCGACGGAAGTCGACACGTCGGAGAACATGCGGAGGTTCCGCGCCGAGATCGTGACGGAGAACCAGAAAGCCGGGCGGACGATGTCGCCGGACGAGGTGACGGACGCGACGATCGACCGGATGAAGGTGCGCAAGGAGGAGGCCGAGACCGCGATGCGGACCGCGTCGAAGCCGCTCGACTACATCCGCTACGCGGCGTTCGAGGTCGAGCGCGCCGGCGAGGACGGCGTCCGCGTGCGCGGCGCGATTTCGATCCGGAGCCGCTGATGGGCTGGTTCAGCAATCTCTTCGGCGGCGGCGGAGATCTCCGGCAGTCGCTCTTCGACGCGGCGGCGAGCGGCGATCGCGCGAAGCTCGGCGAGCTCTGCCGCGGGAACCGGGTCGGGATCATCAAGGACTTCCAGTCGTGGACGCGGATTCCGCCCGAGGTCCAGCAGGACGAGCAGAAGATGGAGTGGTACGCGAACGGCCTGACGGGCGTCGCGTCGGTCTTCGCGGAGGATCTCGGCTTCCCGGGTCTGATGGACGGGCTGAAGGGCACGCCGGAATCGAACCCGCTCGACCGCTTCGGCAGCGTGCTGGAGCAGGCGCAGCAGATGATGGGCGAGGGGCGGTTCAAGGAGGCGGCGGCGTCGCTCGCGGCGCCGATGGCCGGGGCGCAGAAGCTGAAGGGGAGCGGCGCCGATCAGTTCCTCGCCGTGGCGAACGGGATCACGGCGCAGTGCCGGTTTCACGGGGGTGAGGTCGAGAGCGCCGTCGCACCGGCGGAGGCGTCGGCCGCGGCGTTCGAGAAGATGAGCGAGCCGCAGGGGCTCGGCACGGCGCTGACGACGCTCTATGAAATCCAGCGGTGGCGCGGGAAGGGCGAGCTCGCGGCGGCGGCGGCCGACCGGCTGGCGAAGCTCGACGAGACGTGGCGGAAGCAGGCGGCGATCGTGCGGGCGGGGGAGCCGCTGGTGCGCGTCGTCGTGAGGGTCGAAGAGCGGATGTTCGAGCTCGGCGACGCCCCGGCGGTGACGGACGGCTCGGCGCAGTTCCTGTTCAGGCGGAATCGCACGACGCTCGGCGCGGCCGACCTGAAGATGCAGGCGGCGCAGGGATTCGCGGGCGAAGCGAAGTACGACGAGGCGCTCGTAGCGTTCCGCGAGGCGGCGGCGATCGACGTCTTCGATCCGCACGCGCGGTACCTCGAGGGGCTGACGCTGCTGCATCTCGCGAAGTACGCGGAGGCGCTCGCGGCCTACGACGCGACGGAGAAGCTCGCCCCGGGGTGGTACCAGGTGCGCGCTGACCGTTGGCTGACGGAGCAGCTGGCGAAGGGGCGGATCGACGCGGAGTTGATGAAGACGATCATGGTTCTCGTTGATCGGCCGATGATGCCCGAGGAGAAGCTCCAGATGGCGGAGACGGCGCTCGCGAAGGTCGAGCTGCCGGTGATCCTGCTGGCGAAGGGCCAGGCGATGGCCGATCTCGGCCAGCCGGCGGACGCGGCGATCGCGCTTCGAAAGGGGCTCGCGCTCGATGGCGACGCCGACGTGCGGACGAGGATCCTCCTGACGCTGGGGATGGTCGATGAGGGGAACCGGAAGACGCACTTTGCCGCGGCCGTGAAGATGGGGGGAAATCTGATTGCCGCGGCGCAGGCGGCCATGATGTTGAGGTGAAGGCGGGCTCAAAACAGTTTTTGCTGAGCCTCCGTTTCCGTGGCCTTCCATCCCAGGTGCTTCTTCGCCTTGTCGGTCGCCTTCCGCCCCTGCGACGTGCGCTGGATGAAGTTCTGCTGGATCAGGTAGGGCTCGTAGACCTCCTCGATCGTGTCCTCCTGCTCGCCGACGGCGACGCTGATCGCCTTCACGCCGACCGCGCGGCCGCCCTGCTGGAGAATCGCGTGGAGGATCTTGCGGTCCATCTCCTCGAGGCCGGCGCCGTCGACGCCGAGCATCTTGAGCGCCTCCGCGACCACGGCGCCGTTGATCCGGTTCGAGTTGAACTTCGCCTGCGCGACATCGCGGACCCGGCGCAGGTAGCGGTTGGCGATGCGCGGCGTCCCCCGCGAGCGCTCGCCGACGATGACGCCGGCGTCGTCGTCGATCGCGACCTTCAGGATCCCCGCGGAGCGCTTCAAGATTCTCACGAGGTCCGCGACGGGATAGAAGTCGAGCTTCTCGAGGATGCCGAAGCGGTCGCGCAGCGGCTGCGAGAGAAGTCCTTCGCGCGTCGTGGCGCCGACGAGCGTGAAGCGCTTGAGCGGCAGGGTGATGGCGCGGCCCTGGCCCTTCTGCTCGATGTTGATCGAGACGAAGTAGTCCTCCATCGCGGTGTAGAGGAACTCCTCGACGTCGGCGAGCATCCGGTGGATCTCGTCGATGAAGAGGACGTCGCCCTCCTCGAGCTTCGTGAGGGTGCCGACGAGGTCGGCGGGGCGCTTGAGGATCGGTCCGCTGGTGAGGTGGAGCTGCGACTTCATTTCAAGCGAGATGATCCGGGCGAGGGTCGTCTTGCCGAGGCCCGGGAGGCCGCTGAAGAGGATGTGGTCGAGCGGCTCCCTGCGTTTGCGGGCGGCCTTGATGGCGACGTCGAGATTCTCCTTTACCTGTTTCTGGCCGATGAAGTCGGCGAAGGTGGCGGGGCGGAGGGAGTCCTCGAAGGTGGTTTCGTCCGACGTGCGGACGTACGGATTGACGGTTTCCCCCGGCATCGGTCGGGATTATATCACTCGAGCCCGGCGGCCACGGGCAAGCGCGCCTCGCCGACGGCGGGCCGGTTCACTTCTTTTCGGCCGGTGCCGCCGGTGCGGCGGGCGTCTCGACCTTCGGGGGTTCCGGCTTTTTCTCCTCGGCCTTGGCCGGCGTGGTCCTGCTGCCCTGGTCGCGGACCTCGACCTTCTGGGCGCGGCCGACCCGGTCGCGGAGGTAGGTGAGCTTGGCGCGGCGGACCCTGCCCTTCGTCTTCACGACGATCTTCACGACGCGCGGCGAGTGAACCGGGAAGATCCGCTCGACGCCCTCGCCCTGCACGATGCGGCGGACGGTGAACGTCTCGCTGAGGCCGGCGTGCTTCTTGCCGATCACGGTGCCGCTGAAGATCTGCTCGCGCTCCTTGTCGCCCTCGATGATCTTCACGAAGACGTCGACGGTGTCGCCGACGTCGAAGGCCGGCACGGACTTCTTCGCAAAGTCCTTTTCGATCACATCGAGCGAGCGCATGGCTGTTTCTCCGTCTGGTTCGACTGCCGCAGCGACGGGCGCTGCGGCGCTCACCACAAGGTCGTCTACTTCAACAAATCAGGACGCCGTGCCTTCGTGCGTTCCTGCGACTGGGCACGCCGCCATTTTTCAATTTCCGCATGATCGCCGCTGAGAAGCACCTCCGGCACCTTCATCCCGCGGTACTCGCGGGGCCGGGTGTAGTGCGGGTACTTGAGCTCCCCGTCGGCGAACGACTCGTCGTCGAGGCTTTCCGGGCTGCCGAGCACGCCCGGCAGGAGCCGCACCACTGAGTCCAGGACGGCCATCGCGGGAACCTCACCGCCGGTGAGCACGTAGTCGCCGATGCTGATCTCGATGGGCTTCAAGCCCTCGATCACCCGCTCATCGAAGCCCTCGTAGTGGCCGCAGAGCAGGATCAGCCCGGGACCGGCCGCGAGTTTCCGCGCCGTCGCCTGGGTCAGCGTCGATCCGCTTGGAGAGAGCAGTACGAGCGTCGACTTCTCGGCGCCCGCCGCGCGGAGGTGTTCCACCGCGCGAAAGACCGGGTCGGCCATGATCACCATGCCCGGCCCCCCGCCAAACGGCGGCGCATCGACCTTCTTGTGCTTGTCGGTCGTGAAGTCGCGCAAGTCGACGAGGTTGATCTCGACCAACCCCTTTTCCCGCGCGATTTTCAGGATGCTTTCGCTGACGACGCCCTCGAACATCCGAGGGAAGAGCGTCACGACATCGATGCGCATAGGCCCCTGCGGGACGGGCATTGTAGGGATGCCGTGGTTGAAGTCAATAGCGCCGGGCGGGTTGAAACAGGCGCCCTGCGTGAATGGCGGAAGTGGGGTGGGTAAGGTTGCTATAATCCGCGCCCCATGGCAGGGAAAATCGAAAAAACGACGCGTCCCTACACCAAGGACGCGGTGATCGTGAAGGAGGCGGAGGACGCCTCCAACGAGCTTTACTACCTCGTGAAGGGGCAGGCGCTCGCCGAGATCAAGGGCCGCGTCGTCGGCACGATCAACCCCGGCCAGTGGTTCGGGGAGATGGCGGCGATCCTCGGCACGTCGCGCACGGCGACGGTGCGCGCCCTGACGCCCTGCGACGTGCTCGTCTTCAAGGGGCTCGAGGACGCCAACCTGATGGACGCGATGACCCGCGACCCCAAGCTGCTCTCGAAGCTGCTCGAGACGCTCGCCGGGCGGATCCGCGAAACCTCGTCGCGCGCCGTGACGACGCAGGAAGAGATGTCGGTGAAGCTCGAGATGTACCGCAAGGGCATCAGCGGAACGCTCTTCGCGCTCGAGAAGCTCGTCGAGAAGTTCCAGAGCAAGGTCATGGGCGAGGTGAGCGAGCACCTCAAGGGCATCTCGGGACTCCGGCTCGGCGACGCGAAGGATGCGGATGCGAAGTACTTCCCGACGATGAAGCCGCACATCTTCGGATGAAGAAGTAGCTAGCCCGCTTAATTCACGAATCGGCTGACGCCGATTCATGAATTGCGCGCCCTTCGGGTCGCTATGGCCTCCTACGTCGGCCTCCGCGAGACAGCCCCGCCCGTCGCGCCACGACAAGGTGTCGAAGGTGTGGCACGCCGGCTCGGCGGTTGATTCGCTCCTCGAGGGGTCTCGGAGCGAATCCAGCGCGCATTTTCACGAACGCGTGTCCGCGCGTTCGTGAATAATGCGAGCTAGTGACCAGTAGCTAGTAGCTGGTAGCAGGAGAACGCGGCCTCCGGCCGCTCTATCAAAGAGTAGAAGAGTAGCAAGCAGGAATGTTCACGGGACTCGTTGAAGCCCTCGGCCGCGTGAAGGCCGTAACGACGACGCGGAGCGGCAAGCGCCTCGTGGTCGATGTGCTATGGCCGGTCGTGGAAGGGGAGAGCATCGCCGTCAACGGCGTGTGCCTGACAGCCGTCGCGTCGCATCGCTCCATCGCGACGTTCGACGTCATCCCCGAGACGCTGAAGCGGACGAACCTCGGAGGCGTGAAGCGCGGCGGCGCGGTCAATCTCGAGCGGTCGCTCAAGGCCGGCGCGCGGCTCGGCGGCCACTTCGTGCAGGGCCATGTCGACGGCACCGGACGCGTTGCGGCGGTGACACGGTCGAAGGGCGCCGTGACCCTGAAGATCGGCACCGACCTGACCCGGCTGATGGTGCCGAAGGGCTGCGTTGCCGTCGACGGGGTGAGCCTGACGCTCGTTGAGGTCGAGAGCGACTATTTCACGGTGGCCCTGATCCCCACGACGCTGAAGGTGACGACGCTGGGGAAAGCGCGTGCAGGGGCGCTCCTGAACCTCGAAATCGACATTCTCGGGAAGTACATCGAGAAGCTCGCCGGCCGCCGCAAGGACTCGGTTACGCGCGAGCTTCTCAAAAAATCCGGATTCCTTCCCTAGTTCGCGGTGTCCGGTCCTACATGAAGCAACTCATCCTCCTGGCCATTCTCGGGCTCCCCGTCGACGAGTGGTCCGACGCCCGCAAGGCGGCCGAGGCCGCGGTGAAGAACCCCGACCCGTCGGCCCGCGAGTCCGCGGCGACGAAGCTCGGCGCGTTCGACCGCAAGGAGTCGGTCGACCTGCTGCTCGACCTCTGGGCGGCGACGACCCGGTTCCAGCGCGAGCTCCAGCGGATCCAGGCCGAGAAGGAGCAAAAGGCCGACGCGATGCCGATCAAGAAGAAGTTCGCGGAGCACAAGGGCGGCGTCATCACGCTCAACGCCGACGAAGTCAAGGCGAAGGCGGAGTACGACGCGCTCCTCGTCGAGGTCCGGGAGCTGGAGTCGAAGATCCAGGCGGAAGATCGCGTGCGCGGCACCATCCGCACGGTGCTGTCGAAGTACAGCTCGCCCGACGCGGTGAAGATGCTGGCGGCCAAGCTGAACCTGGAGGCCGACTGGTCGGCGCGGGCGGCGGCGGCCGACGCGCTCGGCGGGATGAACAGCGCCGAGGCGAAAGAGGCGCTGCGCAAGCAGCTGCCGCGCGAGAAGGATCCGCGGGCGCAGATGTCGATCGCGGAGTCGCTGGGCCGGCTGAAGGACACGGAGGCGGTCGGCGTTCTCGCCGACGCGCTGAAGAAGGCGGAAGACTGGCCGGTGCGGTCGACGATCGTCGCGGCGCTCCGGCAGATCGGCGATCCGAAGGCGATCGAGCCGCTCATCGAGGCGCTGAAGGGGGCGGAGGGGCGCGTCAAGGACGAGATCAACTCCGCGCTCGTGGCGATGACCGGCGTCGACAAGCACGGCGACCACGCCACGTGGAAGGACTGGTACGCCGGCGCGAAGGACGCCCTGCTCGGCGGCACCTACGCGAAGCCGAAGGACGGGCCGAAGGAGGAAGGCAACGCGACGACCTTCTACGGCATCCCGATCACGTCGAAACGCGTCTGCTTCGTGCTCGACCGCTCGGGCTCGATGGCGCAGAAGACGCAGTGGAAGCCCGAGAAGAAGACGGAGAGCGGCAGCAAGGGCGGCGACTCGGGCAACGAGAAGATCGGCGACCGGCGCATCGACGTCGCGAAGTACGAGCTGCGGAACGCGATCAAGGGGCTGAAGCCCGACGTGAGGTTCAACGTCATCTTCTTCGACCACAACTGGCAGATCTGGGTCGAGAACGGGCTGGAGCTGGCGTCGGACAACGCGAAGAAGCGGGCCCTCGACTTCGTGGAGAAGTGCGAGCCCGCGGGCGCGACGAACATCTTCGACCCGCTGGAGCGCGCGTTCCAGATCCAGGACGTCTCGAAGGAGGCCAAGAAGGAAAAGGACGCCGACATGGCGCTCTTCAAGAACGGCGTCGACACGATCTACCTGATGTCCGACGGCATGCCCAACAACGGGAAGATCCAGGAGCCCAACGCGATCATCGCGAAGGTGGTCGAGATCAACAAGACGCGGAAGGTGAAGGTCCACACGATCGCGGTGGGCGACGAGATCCGGCCTGATTTCATGAAGTCGCTGGCGGAAGCGACCGGAGGGACGTTCGTTCACAGAAAGTAGCCAGTCGGACAGTAATCAGAAGGGGGCCGGCCCACGCGGGCCGGCTTCCTTGCTTCTACTCCGTGATCCCGAGCATGTCGAAGATGGGCTCGAGGACGTTGATGGGCGTCTGGGCGTTGGCTGGGGCGGGCAGGTCGGCTCCTTCGACGAGAGAGGTGAAGCCGGTGGCCGACGCGTTGTAGTAGCGAACGCTGCCGCCGCAAAGCTTGAGGTAGTCCTCGAGTTCGCGGAGGTGCAGGTGGCAGTTGGGGAGGCGCTGGCGCGGGTAGTCCTCCGGCGGATAGATGATCGGCCATCGGTCGGCCTTCGTCACCACGAGCGAGAGCTGGCGCAGGCTCTTGAAGCGATTCACGGGGCGCTCGTTGAAGGACTGCGGTTCGATCTTCTCGATGCGGCGGATGAAGTCGTCCGAGAGGCCGAAACGCTGCTGGAGCTGCGTCATCACGGAGCGCGTCTCCGGATCCTGGTCCCGCAGCAGGCGGCGGCCGACGATGTCCTTCACGTTGTCCAGGCAGAACTGGACGAAGCCCTTGTAGTAGCGATGGAGGAGAAAGAGGAGCTCGTCGTCGGCGAGTCCCGGCGTGGGCGTCACGTGCTCCCGGCCGAGCGCCACGTTCTTCGCGAACCGGTCGTCGCGCTGGAGGAACGACTCGAGCTCGAGCAGCCAGCGCCCGTCGTCCAGCTTCGAGATGTCGACCGGGGCGCCCGCCAGCTGCTTGTCGAGCCGCTCGAGGCGGCTGCGGGTCTTCGCGTGAAGCTCCTCGGCCTGCGCGATGAAGGCGGCCTGGCGGTCCTGCTCCCGGCGCAGCCACGCGTGGAGTTCGCGCGGGTTCTTGGGGGGGGCGGCGCCGGCCTCGATCAGGCGCTTCATCTCCTGGAAAAAGACGTTGAACGCGCGCGGACGCAGCTCATCCTTCAGAAGCATGAAGAGATCGCAGAAGGAGTCGTCATTGCCCAGCGGGTCGGTCGGATCGGGGTCGAGCAGGACGACGAAGCCGTCGGCGTCGGTGAGGAGGGCGGAGAGCGCGTGCTCGAGACCCGGCGTGCGCGGCGCCCGGCCCCGGATGCCCCGAAGCATCTTCTCGTACGCTTCGCCGTAGGTCTCCAGCGTCACGATCTTGGCGACCGGCGCGTCGTTTTCGCCGACCAGTCGGGTGACGAGGAAGGCGGTGTCCTCCTCGCTGACCGCGGTGAGCGGCGGCCAGAGCTGTCGGGAGACGAAATTCTGGCTGTTGGGAAGGCCGAAGTCGTAGACGAGATCGCGGATATGGTCGGCGACCCGGTCGGCGAACGGGCCGTCGTATCCCTCGAGAAGGGCGTCCACTTCCACGCGCTCGGCCCGGATGTCGAACGGGAACCAGTAGCGGTCGCGACGGCGATAGAGGATGTCGCCGAGCATCGACAGGTAGGTGGTCTTCCCGGAGCCGGTGAGGCCGATGACGAGGACGAGCGGCGCCTTGACGGGACCGGCGTCGAGGAAGCGGCCGCGCAGCAGGGCGTAGGCGGCTTCAATGGCGGTCTTGGGTTCGTTCTTGCCGGCCTTCCGAAAGGTGCGGGTCTCGCTTTTTTCAACCTTGTTCCGGGAGCACGACGGGTTCGCGCACGGTGCCCCCGGCGGGGAGCGGCGCTGGGTGCGCCGGCCGCAGGCGGTGCACAGGTCCATCACCGCCCCCGATGCGGCGCACTCGGGGTTCGCGCAGCTCTCCTGCTGGACGACGAACGAGCGGGCGGTGCAGAGGTGGCAGACCTCGACGCGGCGGAAGAGGCACGGGCAGGTGCTCTTCGTGCAGAACATGAGATCGGGCGACTCGAGGAAGGACCGGTTCCGGCAAAACGCGCATTCCGCGAGGATCGCGGCGTTGGTGGGGCAGTTGCGGTTGACGCAGACCTTTCGGCCGAGCGTCATGATGGACGGAACGGCGCGGCATTCCCTGCAGGCCTCGCGCTCCCGGGCGTAGGCGGCGCAGTTCCGGTTGAGGCACTGGTTTCCCCGCCGGAGCGCCGTCGACCACTGCCGGCAGTACGGGCAGCGGGCGAAGAGCCGCTGGCCCTCGCACGAGGTTCTTGAGCACGTCGCACTTTCGCCTGCGATCGTCAGGCCGCCGCCGCACGCGAGGCAGGGTTCGTTCATTCGACTTGGGCGTGCTTGCGCACGGCCCCTCGCTCATGGCGTGTCATTCGTCCCCCTGCACGGCCAGGCGGATGCCGATGCGCGGGTGGCCGCGCAGGGGATTGGCGGCGTAGCGGCGCATCGTGAGACCGCCGCCTCCCACGAGGTCGGGGGAGCCCTTCAGGACGAAATGGGAGTCTCCGACGTTCGCGTTCGGCTCGTATTCGAAGACCGTGAGCGGCGCCCGCCGGCCGACTTCGCGGCAGACGAGGCGGTTGAAGACGCGGAACTCGCGGTCGCGGAAGCGGCTGTAGCGGCGCTCGGCTGGATCGAAGCGATCCAGCGTCCATTGCCATCCGAAACCTTCGAGCTGGTAGATTCGTTCGCCGCCGGCGAGTTCGCGGCAGGTGCGGCGGAGCACGTCATCGTAGTCCTTCCGGTTGCGAAGGAGGCCGGCCAGCTCGGTGCCGACGCGGCCGAAGTAGCGGTGATAGTCGTCGGTGTTCCGGTCGGCCCAGGGCAGGGGGAGCTTCAAGGACGGATCGAAGACCGCCTCGGGCGGCGCGGGCAGCGGCTCGGCGGGCCAGCTCGCGGCCCGCTCGAACTGCGCCTCCGTCGGGAGCGTGACGCGCAGGCCCCGGCGCTGCCGCAGCCAGTAGGCGAACGCAAGCGCCTCGTGCAGCGTGATGCCGGTGACGGGCTGATCGGTCCACGGGACCGACTGGAACCCCGTGTGTCCGTCATCGCCGTCCCAGGCGATCCAGCCGCGGGGAAAGAAGACGCGGCGCAAGGGGATCGGCTCCTTGATCCCGCCCTGCTGGCGCAGGGCGCCGCTGAGCCGCGTGAAGAACTGGAGCGCCTCCGGGAACTGGCCCGCCTTGAGCGCGGTCAGCTGCCCCTGGGGTACGCGCTGCCGGTAGCCCGTCGCGAGCTCCTTCGCGAACAGGTCGATCGCCTTGACGATCTCGCTGATCGAGGTGAGGCCCGAGAGCAGATCTTCGTCGCCGGCGTCGGCATCGCCGACGATGGAGTCGCGCAGGAGCCACCGTGCGATGGCGAACGCGCGCGCCGCGGCGGCCGAAGCGGTGTCGGAAGGCGGCGCGACGCGCCGGGTCTCGTACCGCAGCGATTCCAGGTAGGCTTCGACGAAGCCCTGGACGTGGGTGTAATCCTCGACTTCCGTGGTCAGGTTCCCCGGCGCGGGCTGGGAGGTCACCCGGGTTTTCGTGACCGGGTAGTCGCGCCAGACCTGGCTCCAGGTCCGCGGTTCGTCGTAGCAGTGGGCCTCGGGAGCGCCCTCGCGGGCGTCCTCCAGGAAAGCGAGATACTCGCCGTTGGTGACCATGTGGGCGGCGAGCCCGAAGGAGCCGAGATGGACCCAGACCGGCGGCGTGGAATCGAGAATGCTCCGCAACCCGAGGTGGCGAACGCGGTCCGCCTCGCGCAGGTGGGCGGGCAGCCAGTCATACGATCCGCCGAGCATGAAGACGGTCTCGGGGAACGAGACGAACGTTTCGCTCATGGAAGGAAGGTCATTTCGCGGTCGAGATCAGCCCCATCAGCGTCCGGAGATCCTCGTCGGTGTACTCCAGTCCGATGCCGATCGCGAACTCGGGGTTGTCCTGAAGGCGCGAGACGCCGGCGGTGAGCTTCATCGCGTAGAGGATCTGCTGCCACCACTCCTTCGGGTCCTTGTTCCACAGCGGGGTCGTCAGCCACAGGCGCGTCATCGATCCGCTGATGTTCTCGTCGATGTCCTCCTTCTCCACGCTGCCGTAGGCATCGCGGATCTCGAAGCTCGCGAAGAACTCGTGGTTGAGGAGCTCGAAGTTGACGTCGAGCGCGCCCCCGGGCTTCGATTCGAACGCGCCGATGCGCAGCGCGACGTGGTTGTCGAAGAACCACGGGATCTTGTAGCTGGCCATCAGGTCGAGCTTGATGTAGGACTGGTCCTCGCCCTTGGTGATCTGGTCATCGAAGGTGATGGGCTTCGCGTCGGCGGTGAGGCTGACGAAGCTCGCGCCGATCTGGAAGTACTTCGTCGAGTCGGGCTCGAGGCGGAAGAAGAGCCTGGAGATGCTCGACTCGGTGTCGAAGAAGGTCAGCCCCTGGGCGCCGACGGAGACCTTCGCGTTCGCGACGCGGCCGACCGTGTTGTTCATGTCCTTGAGGACCTTCTTCGCCATCTCCGCGATCGTGTCGTCCTGGACGAGCTTGCCGACGGTGCCCTCGCCGCGCGCGACCTTGCCGGTGATCTGCTCGAGGTTCGTCGTAATCGCCTTGAGCTTCTCCACCGTCGCCGCCAGGTCGTCGGCGACCTTCTTGTCGTTGAGCATGCGGGCGACGACGCCCTCGCCGCCGTTGACCTTGTCGAGCGCCGCGTGGACGCCGGCGGCCGCCTTCTGGACCTCGTCAGCGGTTTTCTGGAGCTGCTCGCGGAGCGACGCCACCGTCTTGACGAGCTCCTGGTGCAGCTCGTCGGTGTTGATGAGCTTCGAGATTGAGCCGCCGCCGTTCCTGACCTTGTCGGTCAGCTCGGCGATGTCGGCCGACGCCTTCTTGAGATTGTCGGCGGCGCGCTGGACCTCCACGAGGAGCTTGTGCGTGTCGTCGTAGAGGGTGCGGTCCTTCACGAGGGCGCCAAGGGTCCCCTCGCCCTTGTTGATGGTTTCGATGAGCTTCTTCGTTTCGGCGAAGGTGTCACGGACGTTCATCATGACCTTGCGGAGATCCTCGCGGTTGTCGTTGACGGCGAGGCTGAGCGCCTCGAGCGGTCCTGGGGTGACGGAGCCCGGGAGGAACTCCATCTCCTTGGCGGTCAGCGCGCGGCCGGTGCCGCGGGTGATGCTGACGTAGGAGCCGCCGAGGACGGAGAACGACTCGATGGTGATGCGGTGGGTGTCGGTCAGCGTGACGGGCGTGTCCAGGCGAAGCAGGGCGATGACGCCGCTCTTGTCGTCGAGCCTGATCTCGACGACCTTTCCGAGCACGACGCCCTCGACGCGCACGTCGTCGCCCTTCTTCATCCCCTGCACGGTGTCGAAGTGGACGCGCATCTGCTGGGGCTTGGCGAAGAGGTTGATGCTTCCGACGGTCAGGGTGCCGTAGAGCAGGATCGTCAGCGCGACGATGAAGAGGAAGCCGAGCCAGTAGCCCTTCTTGTTCATTCGTTGAGCCTCAATGGACCTTCCGACTCGCCGTGAACGAACTGTTTTATCATGGGATCGTCGCTGGTGCGGAACTCTTCCTTCGTGCCGATCTTGAGGATCTTCCCCTTCCAGAGCATCGCCATCCGGTTGGAGACGCGGAAGGCGCTCGACATGTCGTGGGTGACGAGGATGCTCGTCACGCCGAGCTTCTTCTGGATGTCGAGGATGAGCTGGTTGATCGTCGCGGAGATGATGGGGTCGAGTCCCGCGGTCGGCTCGTCGTAGAGCATGATGTCGGGGTTGCGGATGATGGCGCGCGCGAGCGAGGCGCGCTTCTTCATGCCCCCCGAGAGCACGGCGGGCATCTTCGAGATCGCGTCGCTCATGCCGACGACGGCGAGCTTCTCCTCGACGCGCCGGCGGATCTCGGGTTCGGGCAGCTGCTCGTGCTCGCGCAGGGGCAGGGCGACGTTCTCGTAGACGTTCATCGAGTTGAGCAGGGCGCCGTTCTGGAAGAGGAATCCGATCTTCTTTCGGGCCTCCTCGAGCTCGCCGTTGCGCGTGTGCGAGATGTCGATGCCCTCGACGAGGACGCTGCCGCTGTCGGGCCGCATGAGTCCGACGATGTGCTTGAGGGTGACGCTCTTGCCCTGGCCGCTGCCCCCGAGGATGCAGAGCGTTTCGCCCTTGTAGACCTGGAGCGAGATGTTGTCGAGCACGGTCCGGTCGCCGAGCTTCTTGCTGACGTCGCGGAGTTCGATCATCACCGGCGGGACCATGCCCTTGAGGCTCACGGGCTCCGGGTGCTCGACGAGCGGCTCGTCAGGAGGGGGGGCGTGCGTGTCGGCCACCCCAAGAGTCTAGTAGAAAGCCCACGTAAGAAAGTAGTCGAACATGAGGATGAGCACGAAGGAAAAGACGACGGTGCGCAGCGTCGCGTTGCCCACGCCCTCGGCGCCATTCTCGGCGCGCAGCCCCTGCGAGCAGGCGATCGTCGAAATCGTCACGCCGAAGACGAAGCTCTTGGCGAGGCCGCCGTAGATGTCCTTGAGCTTGAGCACGTCGAGGGCGTTGGTGAAGTAGACGTCCATGGCGACGTTGAGCTGAGACTTGCCGACGAGCGCGCCGCCGATGATACCGACGGTGTTGGTGAAGATGGTCAGCACGACGCAGGCGATCGTCAGCGCGAGCACCCGCGGCATGACGAGGAAGTAGACGGGATCGATCGACATCACCTCGAGGGCGTCGATCTCCTCGTTCACCTTCATCGTGCCGAGCTCGGCCGCGTAGGTGGAGCCCATCAGTCCGGCGACGGCGATGCCGGTCATGACCGGGCCCATTTCTCGGCACATCGTGGCGGCGACGAGGTAGCCGATGCTCGACTCCTGGCCGTACTTCGCCAGCTCGATGCCCGCCTGGAGGGCGAGAATCATGCCGGTGAACGTCCCGGTGAGGAACGTGATCGGGAGCGATCCGTACGTGGCCTTGAACGTCTGGTTGACGATCTCGCGCCATTTGCGACCCAGGAGCCGCAGGTTGAGGATGGCGCGGCCGAGCAGGTCGACCGCATGGCCCGCGCCGAAGCAGACGCCCTCGAACCAGAGCTCGACGGCCGAGATCGCGGCTAGCATTGATAGATCCCGTGCCGCCGGATGTACCGCTCGACCGCGTCCGGCACGAGCCATCGAATGCTGCGGCCGGTCCGCAGCCGTTCGCGGAGGTCCGTGGCGGAGATGTCGAGAAGCGGGGCGCGCACGAAGGTGTGCCTAATATACCCCGGAACGCGGCCGGGTTTGAAGCCGGGGCGGGCGGCGATGGCGAAGGTCACCCGGGCCGCCAGGTCGCGGATGCGGTGCCATCGGGGAAGCGCCGCGAGCGAATCGGCGCCGATCACGAGGAAGTCGGGCTCCAGCGCTTCCACCGTGTCGATCGTGTAGCTCATCCCGCGTCGGCTGACCTCGCACGGGCTGACGGTGAGCCGCGACCCGCGCACGGCCAGCCTGGCCATGGCGAGACGGTGTCGCGCGGGGGCGAGCGACCGCGGGTCTTTCATCGGCGTATCGCCCGTCGGCACCAGGATGATCCGGCCGAGCTTGAGCTCTTCGCAGGCGCGCTCGGCGATGACGAGGTGGCCGATGTGGATCGGGTTGAAGCTGCCGCCGAGGAGGCCGAAACGGGCGCGCATGATCGCGCTATGATAGCCGTGATGAAGTTGGGCGTCGTCATCGCGTTGCTCGTCCTGGTCGGCGTGGGGGCGGTGTTCTTTTCACGGCGGCCCCCCGGCCCCTTGCCTGAACGGCTGAACAACGCCATCGCGCCCGACATCGCGGGCTACGCCGCGGCGCTGCGGGAGAGCCGCAACCCGTACTACGGCGTGGTCCAGAGCCGCGAGCTGAAGGCGCGGCTCGCCTCGCTCGCCGGCGCGCCCCGCGATCGCGTCAAGCTGCATCGCCTTCTGTGCGCGGACCTGCTGCGGTTCAACGAGATCGACGAGGCGGTCCAGCACGGCGAAGAAGCGGTGAAGCTCGCGCGCGGGCTCGACGATCGCGAGCTGCTGGCGGAGGCGCTCTACGACCTGGGGGTCGCGCGCATCCGGCAGGGAATGCTCGAGAACTGCCTGCCCATGCACTGCGGCGAAGGATGCGTCCTGCCGTTCGCGCCGCACGCGCTCTACAAGGTCGAGGAGGGGCCGCGGGCCGCCCGGGCCTGCTTCGTCGAGGTCCTTACGCTGAGGCCCGGCGATCTCCGCTCACGCTGGCTGCTGACCATCGTCTGCATGGCCGTCGGGGAGGAGGCGCCGAAGGAGTGGGCCTATCCGCCGTTGAAGTCCGCGGTCGACATCGGCCGGTTCGAGAACGTCGCGATCCCCTCGGGGATCGACGCGACGAACCTCGCGGGCGGCGCGGTGATGGACGACTTCGACGGCGACGGGCTGCTCGACATCGTGACGACGGAGTGCAATCCGGCCGGGCGGATGCACTACTGGCGCAACGACGGCAACGGGCACTTCACCGATCGAGCGGAGGCGGCGGGGCTCGGCGGGCAGCTCGGCGGCCTGAACCTCGTGCAGACCGACTACAACAACGACGGACGCCTCGACCTCTTCGTGATGCGGGGCGCGTGGATGCGCGACGACGGGCGGCAGCGGTGCTCGCTGCTGCGCAACAACGGCGACGGCACGTTTGCGGATGTCACGCGGGAGGCCGGGCTGGACTATCCGGCCTGTCCGCGCCAGTCCTGCGCGTGGGCCGATTTCGACAACGACGGCTGGCTCGACGTCTTCGTCGGCAACGAGTCGATGGAGATGCGCTACCCGTCGCAGCTCTTCCGCAACAACCGCGACGGCACGTTCACCGACGTCGCGAAGGACGGGGGTGTCGAGAACTGGCGCTACTGCAAGGGCTGCGCGGCGGCGGATTACGACGGCGACGGGCTGGTCGATCTCTACATCTCGAATTTCGGCGAGCCCAACCGGCTCTATCGCAACCTCGGTGGATTCAAGTTCGCCGACGTGGCGGTGAAGGCGGGAGTCACGGAGCCGATCAACAGCTTTCCGTGCTGGTGGTTCGACTACGACAACGACGGGCGCCCTGACCTGTTCGTCGCCGGCTACGGACGGGACATCCGGTTCATCGCGGCGGAGCGGCTCGGCGTCGACCATGACGGTCCGCGCCTGAAGCTCTATCGCAACAAGGGCGATGGGACGTTCGAGGACGTGACGAAAGCCGTCGGCCTGAACAAGGCTCACCTCGTCATGGGATGCAGCCAGGGGGACTTCGACAACGACGGCTGGCCCGACCTCTTCCTGGGCACCGGGTTCCCGCTCTACGACGCCTACGAGCCGAACGTTGCATATCGCAATGACGGCGGCAGGAGATTCGACGAGGTGACCTTCTCGATGGGCGTGGGACATCTGCCGAAGGGTCACGGCGTCGCGTTCGGCGACATCAACAACGACGGTCAGCAGGATGTGTTCGTCGAGCTGGGAGGCTTCTACCCGGGCGATTTCTTCTACAACGCGCTCTTTGCCAATCCCGGCCATGCGAACCGGTGGATCGCGCTGAAGCTGGAGGGTGTGAAGAGCAACCGCGCCGCGATCGGCGCCCGCATCAAGGTCACGACGGCTGAAGGGCGCTCGATCTACTCGACGGTCTGCAGCGGGTCGAGCTACGGCGGCAACTCGCTCCAGGCCGAGATCGGGCTGGGGAAGACGTCCGGTCCCGTGATCGTGGAGATCACGTGGCCTGGGGGGCGTACGCAGCGCCTTGAGGGAGTCGCCGTGGACGCGTTTTATGAGCTCAAGGAGGGCGGGGCGCCCCGTAGAATCGAGCGCAAGCCGTTCAAGTTGAAATGAAGAAACTCGTCATCGTTCTCGCCGTCGCCGTGATCGTCGGGATCGCGTTTGTGCGGCTTCCACGCCCGCAGGTTCGGCCAACGCCGCCCGTCGCGGCGCCTTCGGAGATCGCGGACGAGGGCGAGGACTTCGTCTTCGAGCTCGACATCGTCATCAACGTCGAGCGGCTGGCCATGTCGCAGTTCGCGCGCGAGCAGACGCTCCGGTTCTACGCGGAGGACTTCACGGGCGACGCGTTCTTCACGGAGGGCGAGCGGAAGACAACGCTGGAGCGGCCGTGGCTGAGGATGGAGTCACGCGGATCCAAGCCGCTGACGCGCGCGGAGCTCGCGAAGGCGTGGGACCGGTTCTTCGCCGACAAGACCGCCGTGCTCTCGTCGCGGCACAAGGTCTCGAAGGCGCGTCGGGACGGAGCCGATGGCGCGCTTGCGACGACGGCGATGGAACTCGAGCTCGTCACGCCGACGGGGCGCGTGATGCTGACGGACACCTACGAAACGACGCTGAAGAAGCGGGGCGGGGAGTGGATCATCGTCGCGCAGAAGCGGACGGACGGGAAGGTCGCGACGGGGATCGGGGGAGGGCTGACGAACTGGGGCCTGGAGGTCGAGCCCGGCATTTCCTGTCATGGCTGTTCGTACCAGACGCCGATCCTCCAGCTTGGCGGCCTGGCGGCGGGGGACTACGACGGGGACGGCCTGCCCGATCTCTTCGTGCAGCGGGTGGGAACGCCGGTCCTTCTGCACAACGACGGCGGCGGGCGGTTCACGGACGTCACGCAGATCTCGGGGCTCGCGTTCGCAAGCGCCGGGGCGGCGGCGCTTTGGCTCGACGTCGACAATGACGGGGGGCTCGACCTGCTCACGACCGCGCTCTGCGGCCCGAAGCACTGCGAGGGCTGCGCGGTGAGGCTCTGGCACAACGACGGCAGCGGTCATTTCACGAACATCACCGACAAGGCGGGGCTGCGCTTTCACGGCCAGTGTTACTCGGCGTGCGCCGCGGACATCGACGGCGACGGGCGGCTCGACCTCTTCGTGGCTCGCTACGGCGATCCATTCGATCCGAGCGGCCAGATCAACTATGGCCCGTTCGGAGGGTCGTGGATCGACGGGCGCGACGCGGAGCGCGACCTGCTCTTCGTCCAGCAGCCCGACGGGACCTTCAAGGAGTGCGCGAAGGAGCGCGGCGTCGACGATCCGGGATGGGGGCTTGCCGGCGCGTTTCTCGACGCCGACGGAGACGGGAAGCCGGATCTCTACGTCGCCAACGACTTCGGGCCCGACCGGTTCTATCGGAACAGGGGCGGAGGCTTCTTCGACGACGCGACGCCTGGCGAGCAGGGCGGCCCGGGGTTCGGAATGGGCGTCACCCCGATCGACTACGACAACGACGGGACGCTCGACCTCTACATCAGCGAGATGTACTCGACGGCGGGGAATCGGGTGCTCGACAACTCGAAGGAGCTGCCGCCGGCGATTTCGGAGAAGCTCCGGCGTGCCGCGCGCGGCAACACGATGCTGAAGAACGACGCGGGCAGGCTCCGAGACGTCTCGAAGGAGGCGAACGCCTCGCGTGCGGGCTGGGCGTGGAGCGCGGCGTCGGTCGACCTGGACAACGATGGTCGGCCGGACCTGTATGTCGCCAACGGCTTCCAGAGCGGGCGGTCGCGGCTCGACCTCTGAAGCCCGTTCTGGCGCCTCGTGAAGGCGCAGACGACCGCCGGTGACGACCGGGAGCGCAAGCTCAAGGCGAACCAGGATCTTCAGAAATACACGACCGACCTCGCGGCGGGCGAGGTCAAGAAGCGGGAGTCGTTCGGCAACCTCCTCTATGAGGATCAGACCAAGCCCAGCGAGCAGCACGGGCTCAAGGCGCACGTGAAGGAGCTTTCGTTCTCGGGCTTCGAGCGGAATCCGGTCTTCTACAACGTCGGCGGGAAGTTCGTCGACATTGGCGGCGCGCTGGGAGCGGCGCTGCTCGACGACGGCCGCGCGGCGGTGGCGGCCGACTTCGACGGCGACGGGGACGACGACATCGTGGTGCACAACGTCTATGTGCCGCACGTCGTCGCCTTCCGAAACGACATTGCGCGGGAAGCGCAGCTTGTGGTGCGGCTGAGGGGCGTGAAGACGAACCGTTTCGGCATCGGGGCGCGGGTTGTTGTCACGGCGGGGACGTTGAAGCGGGCGGAGGAAATCCGGTGCGGGAGCGGGTACCTGTCGGCGGGTCCTCCGGAGGCGCATTTCGGGCTTGCGGGGAATCTCGCGACGGTCGAGGTCCGCTGGCCGACGGGAGAGTTGCAGAAGGTGGAAGGCGTCGGCCCGGGCATCCTGGTTTTTCAAGAGGGAGGGCCGATCTCGACGTCGGGCGCGGTCCAGGTGAAGGCGCCGCCGGTGCCGGTGGTCGCGCGCCTGCTGCGTTCCGGCGATGTTTTCTCGGTGGCCGCGAGCTACGGCGGCGAGACGTTCGCGAACAGGTTCGACAAGCCGACGATCGTGCATGTCTGGTCGGTGCGCTGCTTCTCATGCCGGGAGGAGGTCCTTCGCTGCCGCGAGATTGTCGAAGCGGCCCGCGCGGCCGGGTTCGGGTACGTTTCGGTGAACATCGACGGGAAGCCCGAGTCGTTCGCGAAGTATGCCCCCCCGGGCGGCTGGCCGGTTCCGATCTGGATGCTGAAGGGGACGACCGAGGCGCTGCTTCCGGCCGTGGAGCCGACGCTGCCGGCGCATTTCATCGTGGGTACGGATGGAATGATCCTCGACCGCATGGTGGGGAGCTTGGAGCCGAAGGAGCTCGTCGAAGCGGCACGGAAAGCGGCGGGGAAGTAGCCAGGCGCCCCTCAGGGCTCCTCGCGGCGGGCCGATGGCCGACTGGAGCGCAGAGCCGAGCTCTCTCTGGATTCCCCAGCGCCGCCCGACAGGGTCCGCCGTTTTTCCCGGGAAGGGGGTCAAAACGTTACGTTTCGTAACGTGGTGCGTTACGTTTCGTAACACTTATACAGTGACATAATAGGGCACATCAGGAGCGGTTGCGGCCCAAGGGGTTGCGGAGGGGTCTTTTGGCATGCG
>Ga0247727_10000823_pt1 | contig 75557 bp, 80 predicted proteins | sample WisWelCaveWW1625_FD_202498 | JGI IMG/M metagenome (GOLD analysis project Ga0247727, IMG submission 202498) | Biofilm microbial communities from Wishing Well Cave, Virginia, United States - WW16-25 | ecosystem: Environmental > Aquatic > Deep subsurface > Groundwater > Cave microbial mat | place...
TGAGGACAATGTTTTTTTCATAAACCGTCGTTGATCTTTGAACTGTTTTAATCTTAGTATCCATAACCATAAACAGGAAAACAAATTACGAGTATCAGAGCAACACTTATTGAGCATTATACCCATTCTGAACGAAGTGAAGAATCTAAAACAATGGCATTGAGACCCTTCGCTTCGCTCAGGGTGACAATTGAAAGAGTTACGTGAAACTGATTGTCCGACTTGTCCGTCCCGCCAATGGCGGGATCGTTGAACGTCTTTTTGGCGGATCATTTTGCTGCCATACCTTTTACCCCGTGAGATAATTCTTTAATCGATTTTTTATGTAGCGCTTCCCCCCATGAAGACTTTAGATACTTTTCTCGTCTAGTTGCATCAGCTTGGTTCAGGCATCCTTCCCAATAAACCAACGTCAAGGGTAATCTATTCTTCGTTGAAACAACTTCTCCGTTTTGGTGCTGTTGGAGTCTTTGCAACAAATCCGTGCTAACCCCAACATAAAAATTAGAATCTTTTTCTGATTGCAGAACATAAACATAAAAGTGTTTCTTCATCTTGCAGTCTTGTTAATTATCTCACGGGGTGAAGCTTTGACAACCGTGTTTTTGCATCATCTAATTCCTTAGATTTAAAATCAGCATCCTTCCAAATCTCCAAAAACTTTTCGTACTCTTTAGTTGCTTCCGCTTTCTTTCCCTGCTGCTCGTACGCTACACCGAGCCAGTAGTGGGCTTTTATTGGTGCAATTAGTACATAGTCATTCATTGGAAGCCCATCAAGATCGAAGGGTCTGTAGGAGATCGGAGACCAGCGTGTAAGCCGATGCAATTCGGGGATTGCATCCTGAGTATGTCCTGCTTTCAATTTACACACGGCATGAAAATACAAGGGGGCATGATGGGGTTGCGCCCTTTCCAGTGCAGAACCAAATTGCTGGAGAGCAACGTCATATTTTCCGTCTTCCGAGGAAATGATCGCAGAACCAAACCCATATCGTATTCGCGCGACAAGATCTCTCTCTGTGATACCGCGTATTGCCTCAAGAATTTTCGCTGCTACCTGCCGATTGCCGTTCTTAAACTGCGCGATTGCTAAAACCATTCCATAGGTAGGATTGGTTACAGTGTCTTTGCGTAAATAATCCGAATATTCCTGCGCGTGTTTTACCATAGACTGATAATCATGCATCTCATAGTCAAGGGTAACTAATATTCCGAGGTCTCTGACTAACCAGTCCGCAAGCTTTTTCGCCTTGTGAGATTCAAAGATCTTCTGGTATTCAGCGCGTGCCTTCTCAAGCTGCCCATGTTGAGTCAAAAGGATGACAGGGAAAAGCTCATCATAGAGTTCCTCTTCTTTACGATTTGAAGCCGTGAACTGGTGAAAATATTTCTCGGCTGACGCGTAATCTTGCCGCGTAAGGGCGCTGGTGAATATCTTTCCTCCGCTCGGGAAATCGGCACGGAACCTAATGGCTTTCTGCCACCAGATAACGGCGGAATCCCGTTCATCAAACATCGCATAGATATCGCCTTTGCTATCGTAGGGATTCGCCTCGGCGGGGGCCAACTGCACATATCGATTAATCGCATTGAACGCATCCTGCTTTTGATTCATTCCAGCGAACGAATACGCCAGCGAGTTCCAAACAGACTTGTTTAAAGAATCGCCTTGCGCTTGTTTGAGGTAAAGCGGAATCATTTTTTCGTATTGTAAATCTTGTCCATAAAGGTTTGCCAAAGCATCGTATGCCGATTCTTCCCGTGGATATTTTTGAAGAAGATTTTCTAGTATGGAAACAGCCTTGGGATTATCTCTTTCAATTGTTGAGGCGTATGTTGACTGGATTAACATGCGCTCGCGCTCCGTGACAGCTCCACTCAAGGCGTACGCTTTTTTCAATGCCACGGTGATTTCCTCCGGTTCAAGCGTGCTCAGATTGACATTGGCAAGCCGATAATACGCCATCGCGAAATTACCATCGAGCTCAATTGCTCGCCGGAATGCCGCCATTGCCTCTGCCGAGTAAAACCGGTTGTTCAGTTCGACGCCTTCGAGGTATGAACGATACGCCTCAGGCGATGACGTTGTCACGCTTGCCACAGATTTTGTCTCCGAGGCAGAAGGAGTAACATGCAGATCATTCTTCACCAACAAAGCAAGCGTATCAACGAGCGAAAAAATTTTCTCTGCTGGAAATTCCGATAACCGTTGCGTGCTGAGAATTTTTCCCGATTGCACTTCAATCAGACGGTACGTCACCGCGAGCGAGGGTTCCTTTTGCAATATGCTGCCGATAAGCATCATCGAGACCCCTGCCCGTTTTGCAATGCTCGTTGCCACTGATGCAGAAATAACCTTTGTATCGCCTTGTCCCAACTCTTTTTGAATATCGTAGAGACGTTCACGGCTAATGACCTCGATGTCTTTTGTCTGGAATAACGAAGTGGTTAGGAGGTTGGTAAGCATTTCACCGGTATGGTCTTTGTCTTCAGGATCCGGGATGCTCTCAAAATACATCACCGCCAGCGTGCTTTTCTCTGAAGCGGCATTGGTCTTCTGTGTGCTGACCTGGAAATTGAACGGATTGAAAATGACAAACAACACTACAGCTACAACAATCACAGCTGCCGGAATAATATATTTGAGAAAGCTCTTCTTCGGCGGCTGAGGAGCAACCGACGGAACTGATTGTGTCGTATGTGTAACGGTAGATGTTGTCGCATATCCGGCTCGGGCATATTCGAAATGCTTCCTCTCGCGTCGTAGGTCGGCGAGCATATCGTCAACATGCTGATACCGTTCATCCCGCTCTTTTGCCAGCGCTTTCAAAACTATGCGTTCTAAATCTGGTGTCACTTTCTCATTGAACCGAGCAATGGGCTGCGGCTCTTCGTTGATAAGAGAATACATCAGTGCTGCCTGGTGCTCGCCTCTGAACGGCAACTTGGTTGACAGCAATTCATAGAGCACAACACCAAACGAGAAGATGTCTGACCGATGATCTACTTCTTCTCCCTGCGCTTGCTCCGGTGACATGTAGGCGGCAGTTCCAAGTGTTGATCCGGCTCTTGTCAGCTTTGTAGCTCCTTTGACTTTGGCAAGTCCAAAATCCATAATCTTCACCTGCCCTTTTGGTGTGATCATGATGTTATCGGATTTAATATCGCGGTGCACAATTCCTTTTTCGTGTGCTGCAGCAAGCCCTTCAGATGCCTGGATCGCTACGTCCAGCACTTTCTTTATCGAGAGGGTTTCTCCTTCGTGGTCAACAAGTTTCTTGAGAGTTTTACCCTCCACATATTCCATCGCAAGAAATAACTGCCCCTCGTGTTCACCAATCTCGTAAATGACAGCAACGTTTGGGTGAGTCAACGATGCTGCGGCTCGTGCCTCGTGGTAAAAGCGTTCCTTCTCTGCCGTATCAGAGGTGAGATAGTTAGGCAAAAACTTGAGTGCCACGGTGCGCTCAAGTTTGGTATCATGGGCTTTGTACACGATGCCCATTCCTCCTTCGCCCAATTTCTCGACGATTTTGTAATGAGAGATGGTTGATCCGATCATAGATTCACCTGAAATATGGAAATTCGGCTACGGAGGACAGGTCCGCCCTGTCCAACGAAGTGCCCTTTTCCGGCACGGAGGTGGAAGTTCGAAGAACGTAGGCGGGCTTCGCCAAGCTTTTCCAGTATTTTATAATGGGATATTGTTTGCCCAATCATTTCACTAATCCTACTTTCCTTGTCAACTCAATAAACCGCGGATCAGAACGCATTTCATCCCAAGTGTAATCTGTTCCAGCAATATTAGACCATGTGCTTTGATCTCGAAGATCGCGTTCGAGCCATTCCAATGCTTTTTCTTTCTCTCCAAGCCCAGCATAAATACGAGCGACATTGTACGCAGCGCCTGTACCCGCATTGTAACGATCTTCATTCTCCTTGATGAGCTTGAGCGCCTCATCCCGTTTGCCTATCACTGCATAATAGTGTCCCATATACCCCAGGGACTCATTCGAACGACCAGACAGCTCGACCGCCTTCTGGAGATGCAAAAATGCTTCTTGATAGTTTTTCATTCTCTCATACGTTACGCCAGCCCACCCCCAGCCCGGCGCAAATGAAGGATCGAGCTCTATGCACTTTTTCAAGTACCGTAGCGCTTCGTCAAATTGTGCGCGAACGAAATAAATTGCACCCACATTTAGTGTAATGATCGGGGAGAAGGAATCAAGCTCGTATCCTTTCTTGATGATTACCTCAGCTTCATCAATCCGTCCAGTCCTCAATAACATAATGTTGTACCAGTGATAAGCCGTTGGATACCGAGGGTTCAAAGCGATCGCATGCTTGAACTCTCGCTCTGCCTCCTCATACTTCCATTGGGAAAAATAGCTGAAAGCAAGGGTTGTATGTGCTTCCGCTAACGAGTTATCAAGCTCAAGCGCTCGCCGTGCAGCATTTTGAGCTTGAGGGACTGTGATACGCGTTGGAATACCGGTATATTGTGATTGAATAATGTAGCAATCCGCCAGCCCTGCGTACGCAAGTGCGTACATCGAATCAAGTGCGATCGCCTGCTTAAAGTAATCAATTGCCCGCTCGATGGCGACTGCATTCCGCTTGTTCCAATAGTAACGCCCCTGGAGATAGAGTTGATACGCCTGAGTGTTTTCTGTAGAACGTTTAACGAGCTTCTCACGAGTCTCTGTCGAAAGCCCGATCCCAAGCTCCGATGAGACATCACGCGTGATGCGCTCCTGCAGCGTCAGCAGGTCGGCAGCATTCGATTGGTAGCTGTTACCCCATAACTGCGATTCACGTTTGATGTCGATGAGATCAACTTGAACATCGAGCATTGGACCGCGGTGTGTAATCCTGCCCGACAACACTGCACTGACATTCAATTTCGAACCGATCTCTTGAATATCCATTTCTTTCCCCTTGAACCGAAATACCGTACTGCGAGGAACAACTCGCAATGTAGAAATCTTGGTGAGGTTGTTAATGATGCTCTCCGTAACACCATCAGCAAGGTACTCTTGTTCCGACGAAGCGCCAACATTTTCGAACGGCAGCACCGCAAGCGAGTCAATGGCTTGCTCCTGTCTGCCGAAAAGGAGATACAATATTACCGCACTTACAATCACTAATGTTCCCACTGTAGCAAACAGTACTGATTTTCTTTTCAGTAAAGGCGTTGGGACTGCCTTCGGCTGTTCATAGTCAGATGTTGGGTGGATTGATGAAGTTCCTGAAACAGAAGGACGACTAACACGGCTCGATTTCTTCTGCTCGCGTCTCAGCTCACTTACCATATCGGCAATGGATTGATAGCGATCCTCCGCTTCTTTTTCCAGTGCACGATTGATGATGCGTTCTACTTCAGCGGAAACTTCCGGTCTGAATTTCGTAACAGACGCGGGCTCTTCATTCATGATCGAATACATCATTGCCGCTTCATGCTCACCGCGAAACGGCAGTTTCCCCGTTAACATTTCAAACACAACAACACCAAACGAAAAAATATCCGATCGCGCATCGACTTCTCCGCCCTGAATTTGTTCCGGCGCCATGTACGACAATGTTCCCACCGTCGATGAAGTACGTGTAAGTTTAAGCGATCCTTTCAGCTTTGCCAACCCGAAATCCATCACCTTGACTTGCTGTTTGGCGTTGACCATGATGTTTTCAGCTTTAATGTCACGGTGAACGATTCCTTTGCTGTGAGCTTCCTGAAGTGCGTCGCCAATTTGAAGAGCATAATTCAACGCATCCTGCATCTTTTCCACAGGCAGTTTTTCCCTCAGTGTTACACCATCGATATACTCCATATCGATGAACTGCTCACCACTTCCTTCTTCAACCGCATTGATATGACAGATGTTCGGGTGGCTGAGGGCTGCTGCTGCTTTCGCCTCTTGGAGGAAACGTGCGCGCTCGGGGTTTTCTGCCCGTAGATGTTGAGGGAGAAACTTCAAAGCAACGATGCGGTCGAGTTTGGTATCTTGGGCTTTGTAGACGATGCCCATTCCGCCTTCACCTAACTTCTCAAGGATTTTATAATGTGATATTGTTTGGCCGATCATTGTCTTACTTTCCTTTCATTACTTCTATATACTCCGGTTCATTGCGGATGCTGTCCAAATCGGAATCACGCTTTGCCCATTCAAAATTTTCGTATCCGGCGGTAACCGCATCCTTCAGTGTTTTTGTTGCAAGTTGTTTCTCTCCAATGCGCGCGTAGAAACAAGCAGCATTGTACAACATAAGGGGATCGGAAGGATTTAATTCCAGTGCCTTCGCGGCTTCCCGTTTGGCATCCTCAGGCCGTCCGGCTTTTCCAAAATCGACTGCATAGAACATGTGTGCTCGTGCGTCTTCCGGGTGTTTCGATAAGTAGCGAGGGTACATCTGCAGGCTCTTTTGGAGAGTATCATTCCACTTGTCTTTCTCACCGAGACGTTCATACATCATTTGTAAGTCCCCATAAGCTGAGTAGAAATCAGGATTGAGGGATATCGCCTTCTTAAAAAGATCTACCGCTTCACGGTCGCGATCGGTGCTGTGGTAAATCCTCCCAAGAATCCAGTAGGCAATTTGATTATTGGGATCCAGCTCAATGGCTCGGTGCCCTGCCTTAAAGGCTTCATCGGTGGATTTCTGGTTGAAGTAGGCAAGCGCCAGGGATGCATACGCCTCAGAGAGGGTTGGATCGTATGTTAAACCTTTCAGGCCGGCTTCAATGGCTTTGTCGAGCCAGAGTGCCTGCCGTTCGAAAAAGAAATAGAGAGAGGCATACGCTTCGCAAAGTCCAGCATACGCTGCGGCGTATCTCACGTCGAGCTCTATCGCCCGTTGGAAGAGTTGAATGGCGGCATTTAAATCGTTCTTCGTAAGCCGTGATAGGAAGTTCCGCGCACGAAGGTTTAAGTCGAACGCCTCCGGATTGTCGGTCGAGCGCTTCGCAAGGACGACTTTCTCCATAGGTGTCAACCTCACCATCAGCGCATCGACAATTTGTTCAGAGACTTGCTCCTGAATATCGAAAACGTCGGCGAGTTTACCTTTGTATGTCTCAGCCCAGAGCTGCTCGTCGGTTTCAATATCCACCAGCTCAACACTGATGCGGAGATTGTCCTGAAACTTTCTCACATTTCCTGAGAGCACATAGCGGGTTCCCAATTCCCTGCCGATGATTTTAATCTCTTTGTTCGTTCCTTTATATTGCATCGCTTTCGAACGTGGCACGACGCGGATATCCTTCAGTTTGGAGAGGTTGACGATCAGTTCTTCCGTCAGCCCATCGCAGAAATAATCGCTATCTTTATCCGGGCTCATGTTGCCAAAAGGTAATACTGTGATACCTTTCGTTTTTGTTGCTCCCCCGACTGCTTCAATTTCACTTTTAACATTCGCCAGTGCCTGCAAAACCTCGCCCATGTCTGCAAATCGATGCGACAGATCTTTTGCCAGCATCTTCATGACTACGGGATCAACGTGGCGGGGAATCTTTTTATCCATTGAGCTGGTCAATGGTGGATCGTCGTTCACGATGAGATAGAGGAGCGCCGCCTCATGCTCTGCTTTGAAGGGTAAATCGGTCGTGAGCATTTCGTAGAGCACCACACCTAACGCCCAGATGTCTGAACGATGGTCGGCAGGCATTCCCTGCGCTTGTTCCGGAGACATATAGGAGAGTGTCCCGAGCGATGTTCCAGTTTTCGTCAATCCGGAACCGCTTTTGAGCTTTGCTATTCCGAAATCCATGATTTTCAACTGTCCATTGTTTGTCACCATGATATTCTCGGGCTTTATATCTCTGTGGACAACGTTTTTCTGGTGTGCGGCCTGGAGTCCATTGGCAATCTGCGTTGCCCATTCAATCGCTTGAGTGTAAGGAATTCCCGTGCTCGATTTTAAACTCGAAATATGGGATCGCAACGTTCGCCCCTCAAGGTATTCCATCACGAAAAACATTCCGCCATCCTGTTCATCAATCTCATACACATTCAGAATATTCGGATGGTTGAGCGCGGCTGTTGCACGCGCTTCCTGAATGAAGCGCGCTTTATTTTCTTGAGAAGTAGAAAGATGGGGTGGAAGAAACTTGATTGCAACAGGGCGGTCGAGTTTCAAATCCAGGGCTTTGTACACCACGCCCATACCGCCTTCGCCGAGCTTTTCGAGAATCTTGTAATGTGAGATTGTATTACCAATCATAGTTTACCTTTCGCTGGAATAGTGTTGCTACGGAGGACAAGTCCGCCCTCGCCGAGCTTATCAAGAATCTTATAGTGTGATATTGTTTGACCGATCATGAATATATTTGCATTATCTATAAGGATTATTCACAAAAAATGAACCTAAACTCACTTTAGCAGAGTTTTCAGGAAGCCAATATATAGTATCAGAGCGTATTAAAGTAGAAATTATTTTTTGCATTATCAAATGGACGATTTCATAGGTAATTTTTGCTTATCTGTCTGTTTTATCGTATATTTTCAACGACTTATGGCGGGGTAGCTCAGTTGGTTAGAGCTATGGAATCATAATCCATCGGTCGGGGGTTCGAGTCCCTCCCCCGCTACACTGGCGAAACCTTCCAGAATACGATTTTGGAGGGAATTTTTTTTACATGCCATTTTTAATTTTATGCCAAAACATCCTTTGTTGGATAATCTCCGTAATTTTCTTCATCGATATAAGCTCCTTACACGAGGAGAAAAAGTTCTTGTAGCGGTGAGTGGTGGAATTGACTCAATAGTCCTTCTCCATGCATTACGTGAGCTAAAACCTGAGCTTAGCATCGAGCTTGCAGTTGCTCATTTTAACCACCAACTTCGTGGTGATGAATCGGATGAAGATGAAAAATTTGTTCGTGCGCGTGCAGAGGAATATGGCTTCGAGTGTTACGTCGAGCGGGCAAATACGCAGGTAGTATCGGAAGCGAACAAACGCTCCATTCAAGAAACCGCCCGTGATCTTCGATATCATTTTTTCACAACATTACGGACATCGTTGGGTTTTCAAAAAATTGTAACAGCACATCATGCAAATGACAATGCAGAGACAGTGCTCTTCAACCTCTTCCGCGGTTCTGGCGTGCAGGGTCTTTCAGGAATTCCCATGCACAGAAAAGATTTGGCGGTCATCAGGCCCTTGCTATTTGCAACACGCGAGGAAATTGCTCTCTATGCTAAAGAGTTTCAACTTTCATTTAGAGAGGATTCCAGCAATGTAACTCTTGATTACACCAGAAATTTCCTCCGCAAGGATGTGATTCCTCTCATTCAGGAAAACATTAACCCGAATTTAATCGCTACACTGCGCCGCTCCAGCGATATTTTTGATCAGGCGGAAGACTATGTTCGTACGGAAGCGTTGAATGTTCTTCCACAAATGATTTTACGACGGTCTCCAAACGAAATCGCATTAAATATCAACGCACTGCATAATAAGCCTGTGTTCTTACAAGAGTACATTGTGCAACATGTTGCTCACGAGCTGACGTCGACAGAAATTGATTTCAGTTCTGTTCGAGGCATACTCAATATTTCCAATAGCGATACCGGAGCAACATCATCCTTAGCACAAGGCGCTGTGTGTTATCGTAACAGAAACGAGCTCATTTTCAAAAAACATTATCCTTCAAAACCGTATCGCCATTCTATTCATTTGAATAAGCAGTACGATTTTGAATACTTTCACTTTGGATCTACCACAGTAACGAATGCTGAATTTTCCAATGATCCAAAAACTGAATTCGTTGATGCATCCTTGCTCGGCAATGAATTGGCACTGCGAACGTGGGATGAGGGTGATGCCTTTGTTCCACTTGGTATGAAGGAGAAAAAAAAAGTGAGCGATTATTTTATTGATGAAAAAATACCTTTGCTTGAAAAACATACGATCCCTTTTCTCATATCTGTAAACGATATTGTTTGGATATGTGGTAAACGATTGGATGACCGGTACAAAGTAACGCCACAAACAACAAGAATAGTACGTCTAGAATATTATCCACGCACATGACAGCCAAAATGAGAAAACAAATCATTATCAACAACGACATCTTTGTTCCATACCTTACCGAGGCAAAGATTCAGCGGCGCGTCAAGCAGCTTGCGCGCCAGATTAGCAAGGAGTACAAGGGGCGGGTGCCTATATTCATTGGCATCCTCAATGGCTCGTTTATTTTTATGTCTGATCTTATCCGCAATGTCACGATTGACTGCGAAATAGACTTTCTAAAGCTCTCGAGCTATGGAGATGCAAAAATTAGCTCTGGAAATATCAAGATGTTAAAAGAGTTAAATTGCCAAGTCGAGGACAGAGATATCATTATCGTCGAAGATATTATCGATTCCGGCTTATCCATTGATTTCATGATAAAATTGATATCACAACAAAAACCTCGCTCTTTTAAAATAATTTCGTTATTATATAAGAAGGAAGCTCTTAAAATTGACGTTCCCATTCATTATATTGGGTTTACAATCCCTAATTTCTTCGTTGTGGGATATGGGCTCGATTATGCGCAAAAGGCTAGGAATTTGAGTAGCATTTATAGATTGAAAGATCAAGATGAAGATTCGAGTAAAGGACTATGAGCAGTATGGATGATCAAGAACCAAAGCGTTCTAACAACAAACAATTTTCTAAAAAATTTCAACGGCGAAGACGATCACCGAAAAATCAATTTCGTGGAGATGACGACTTTAACTGGGGCAAGGTTCTCAAAGTAGTTCTCAGCTGGTCGGCAATTATTCTTGGCGTCTTTTTCGTTATGCTGTTGTTCCGCACCCAGGAAGGTACTGAATACCCCATCGGCTATACCGAATACCTCCAGTTCTTGAATGATGGTTTGATTAAAGAAGCCGATATTAAAAAATCGGACCTGAATAACTATGATCTGCATGGAACGCTGAAGCAAACAGTCACCATTACCACAACCACGGGAAAATCTTTAGCAATCGATAAGTTTGTCGTCACTCTGCCCTATATCGATGGCGAGGTCATTGCGAAATGGAACGACAAAGGCATAGCGTATAAAATAACGAAGGAGGACAACACATGGATGAATGCCTTGCTGGGCGCATTGCCGTGGATTATTCTCCTTGTCGTGTGGCTCATCATTATGCGGCGAATGCAAGGCATGGGGACGAAAGGCATTTTCTCTTTTGGAAAGAGTCGTGCTAAAGCACAGGTTGAAGGTGCAACGAAAGTTACGTTTCAGGATGTCGCCGGAGCCGATGAAGCAAAAATTGAACTGCAAGAAATTATTGAGTTCTTAAAAGAGCCAACTAAGTTTCAGCGCCTTGGCGGAAAAATACCGCGAGGAGTTTTGTTGTTAGGACCTCCCGGTACCGGGAAGACATTACTCGCTCGTGCAGTTGCCGGTGAAGCAGGGGTTCCGTTTTATTCTATTTCCGGCGCCGAATTCGTCGAGATGTTTGTTGGCGTAGGCGCAAGCCGTGTGCGCGATTTGTTTGAGACGGGAAAGAAGAATGCACCGGCTATCATCTTTATCGATGAGATCGACGCTGTCGGCAGGCATCGCGGTGCAGGTCTCGGCGGCGGACACGATGAGCGTGAACAAACGTTGAACCAGTTACTCGTAGAAATGGATGGCTTCGAGCAAAACAGCGGTGTCATCATCATTGCTGCAACAAATAGACCTGATGTCCTTGACCTCGCCCTTCTTCGACCTGGAAGATTCGATAGACTCGTTGTCGTGGATCGACCAGATGTACGCGGACGCGAAGGCATACTTAAAGTGCACACTCGAAATATCCCGCTCGATCAGGATGTAAGTTTAGAAATACTTGCCAAAGGCACACCCGGACTTGCCGGTGCAGACCTGGCAAACCTTGTGAACGAAGCAGCACTACTCGCTGCCAGGAAAAACTGTAAATCAGTGAACATGCATCATTTTGAAGAAGCAAAAGACAAAGTGATGATGGGAACGGAGCGTAAGAGCCTGATTATTTCTGAAAAGGAAAAGAAAATCACCGCCTATCACGAATCCGGCCACGTGCTCGTTGCAAAGAAAATACCGGAGTCTGACCCTGTTCATAAAGTGACCATTATTCCCCGCGGCAGGGCGCTTGGCGTAACGACCTATCTTCCTATCGATGAGAAACATACGTATTCGAAGGAATATTTAGAAGCGATGATCGCCTACGCTCTTGGCGGCAGAGCGGCTGAGAAGCTGATCTTCAATCAATATACCACAGGCGCAGGTAACGATATCGAGCGAGCTACAAATTTAGCGCATAAGATGGTGTGCGAGTGGGGTATGAGTGAAAAACTCGGTCCCTTGGCATACGGCAGCAAGGAAGAAGAAATCTTCCTCGCACGTGAGATCACGCGCACAAAGAATTTTTCAGAATCGACCGCTGTCACCATTGATGAAGAAGTGAAAAAGATTATCATGGTCAGCATGAAACGCGCGGAAGATCTCCTTAAAGACAATATCGATACACTCCACAATCTTGCAAACGTTTTGCTCGAGCGTGAAATCCTCGATGGTGAAGAGATCGACAAGATCATTCGTGGTGAGGCGCTTCCTCCACAAGAAGGCGGCAAAAACGGACAACCGCAGGTTGCCCAGCCATCGATGGACCAACAATTTGATGATCTCACAAAAGGTGGAGAACAACAACCGAAGCAATGAAGTCGTGACAGCCGCGCCTACGGATATCGACAGCAGCTACCGCACCGAACTCATCCGTAAGGCGATTCATTTCTGTTCATTTGCAATCCCGATTGTATACTTCCTGACACCGAAAGCTGTAGCTCTCGGCTTGCTCATTCCGATAACGACGATGTTTATTGTTATCGATATTGCGAGACATTATTCAACGCCCGTTGAAGAATGGTTCTACAATATTTTCGGCAAACTCTTACGGCGTCGTGAGAGCGACAGGTCAAAGAAACGGCTCAATGGAGCAACCTACGTTCTCGTCTCCGCCACGTTATGTGTATTGATTTTCCCGAAACTTATCGCTATTACGAGCTTTATTATACTTATCGTTTCGGATATGATGTCGGCGCTCATCGGTAGAAGATTTGGAAAACATCGCTTCCTCGGTAAATCGTTGGAAGGCAGTACGGCATTTTTCACCAGTGCTGTACTGATTATTTTGCTTACGCCTAAAGTCGAATACGGTGCCGGCGAATATATCATCGGGGTTATTGCCGCAGGATGCGGAGCTATTGTGGAAGCGCTGCCATGGGACGTGGATGATAATCTCACTGTTCCGCTCACAGTCGGTGCAGCGATGTGGACCGGATACGCCGTCTTCTATCCATTATTTGACATCTATAAATTCGGATAATATGATGAACGTCTATCTTTCAGGCGGTATGGAATATGCCGATGGTGAGGGCTTCCAATGGAGAAAAGAGATGCAGCAGTGGATTGAATCCAATCTTCGGCACAGCGTCTTTAATCCAAATACAGAAAGCGAGCGTTTCTTCAACCAATTTTATCCCAACACAGATTTTCGAAAGTTAAAATTTGAGAATACGCCGGCATATACCGATATCATCCGCAACTTGGTAGACATCGACTGCAAAGAAATCGCTCACCGCTCGGATTATGTCATTTGTTTTTGGGATGAAGGAGCCGCGAAAGGCGCAGGCACAAAAGGCGAGCTGACGATGGCAAAGTTTTTCAATAAGCCGGTCTATCTTGTTACTTCGTTCCCGTTACACGATTTGCCGGGCTGGGTGTTGGGCTGCATAACAACGTCGTTCAAGAATTTCGATGAACTGAAGAAATACCTTTTACGAAAATAATTATGAAAGACAATACCAGTAAACAAATGGTTGTTGTGGGAGATAAGGTGTTGATTATCCCCGACAGCGACAAAGACCGCACCGAGCACGGACTCTTCCTGCCGCCCGGTGTGAAAGAAAAAGAGAGAGTGCAGAGCGGGTACATCTTCAAAGTTGGTCCCGGTTATCCCATCCCCAATCCGGGATATATCGATCAGGAATCGTGGTCACCGACGCCGAAGGATCCCGTCAAGTACGTTCCCCTCCAAGCAGAAGAAGGCGACTACGCCATCTTCCTGCGCGACCAATCCATCGAGATAGAATACGAAGGAAAAAAATATCTCATCGTGCAGCAGTCGGCAATTCTCTTGCTGATACGGAGAAACCCGATGCAGGGGTTGGAGAGGTAAATGAAGAACAAAAAAGCGTTGGTGGATGGCGGAGGGTAAACCACGGAATTGGAAGTATGCGAGGAAGTAAATTCGACGAGGCTAAAAGCAAAAGCTCACCACCAAAGAGGCAGAGCTTCTCAAACTGCTGTGCCTGCACGTGAATTCCACGCTCCCCCGCGATGTCGCGCTCAAGACAATCTGGGGCAACGATTCCTACTTCAACGGCAGAAGCATGGACGTCTTCATCTCACGGCTGCGCTCATATCTCAAAAATGATTCCTCTGTTGAGATCATCAACGTTCACGGGGTTGGGTATAAGTTGGTGGTGGGGTGAGAATAATAAAAGCAAAACAATAGTTTGAAGATGTTGTATTAAAATATTAAATTAACTTCGTAGATGTCATCAAATCTATATGATACCTTAGCATCGTGAAAGCCACAAAAGATATTTATGTCAGACTAGTAAAGAGAAGCATAACATGCCAAAAATAAAATATAGAGTTGTCATAGATAAAGAATTCTTGCCGATTCTTTTGGAAGATACTCTGATGTATAGCATACTACAAGAAAAGAATTATTTCTCATGTACGGATGTCGTTCCTGCAGATAGGTATCTTAGTATGAAGATTCTAATGTTTGGCGAGCTTGAATGCGAACTTTTCATACGAAACGATTTTGTATTGTACTACACCTCATGGTTAGATAATACTCCCCCACCTCATGGGTTTACTAATGCTGTATCAAAACAATAAGAACAAACGGAATTTAAAAAAATTTCAATTTCAGAATTACTCTGAACTACAATCAATAACAAGTTTGATTCTAGTCCTAGTAGGTTTTTTACTTGGGTGCGTTTCCGAAAAGCAAAATTTAGCTACAGTCATCGGAAAGAGTAAGGATGCCATAGGCTTAATAACTGCTTACAATTGCTCGGATAGCGTTGCAGGCCAAGGTACTGGTTTTTTCATTGCAAAAAATCAACTAGTAACCAACAAACACGTGCTTAAAACAGCCTGCCGTGCTGATGTCAAATTGCCATCTGGTAAAACCTATCCCATAACCTTTGTAACGGCAGACTCGGATAGCATAGACTTAGTTGTAGTAGAGGTTGACAGCCAAGAAACAGTGTTTCCATTTCTTATTTCTGCTAAATATTTGATTAATGAAGGGGAACAAATAGTGGTGGTAGGTGGTCCACTCGGATTGGAGGGAACAGTTTCACAAGGTATTGTATCTTCGATACGAAGCTTTTCATCTTATGGCAGAATAATTCAAATGACAGCTGCTATTTCTCCCGGCTCAAGCGGAAGCCCAGTTATGAATATGGATGGTGATGTTGTGGGAATAGCAACAATGTATTTAAAACAAGGTCAGAATCTTAACTTTGCTATTCCAATTACGGTGATCAGTCAGTTAAGATCTTTAAATAGAATGCCTCTTTCAGATTGGTCATTCAATGCCCGAGTTGAAATTCACGATATGATCAATAGGCTTGTTGAAGAAGGTAGAACATACTTATATGCTGAAGACTATTTAAACGCTCTTACTTTTTTCCTCAAAGCTTTGGAATTAGATCAATACAGTTTCAGCCCTCATATCTATATCCCAAGATGTTATTATAATCTAGGAAGGTATGCAGATGCGCTAAATGCTTATGAATATGCTTTACAGCAACGGCCTGACCTTGATATTGGCTACGAAGAACTTGTACGATTATATCTTAGATTCGACAATGAACCAAAGGCAATTGAATTATATCATTCGCTTAAATTCAGAAGTTTTAGAGGAACTTTATATGATCTAAAAACTGGAGAGTACATTTATTCTAACAAGTTGTTAAAAGAGATTCAGAACTGGCAAAGACTTCATAATAGGTCATTGCTAAGATAATCACATATGATTTTTTATATTTTTCAATCCTTCCGCCACTAACACCAACTCTGCAACATCCTTGAAAAAAATGCCACGCACTTCTAAAGTGCGTGGCATATCACCCGCAATTACGCCTCCACTGCTTCTAAAACTAACTCCGCAATATCCTTCACCTGCACATGCTCGGCAGCTTCTTTGGCTTTCACACCGTCAGTCATCATTGTCATGCAGAAGGGGCAGGCAGTCCCGATAACATCCGGCTTCAATGCAAGCGCTTCCTCCGTCCGCTCGATGTTTACACGCTTGCCGGTGTGTTCTTCCATAAACATCCTCGCTCCGCCGGCGCCGCAGCAAAAGCCGCGGTCGCGTGAGCGGTTCATCTCAACAGTCTCCACGCCGGGTATCGCCTTGATTGCGTTGCGCGGTTGGTCGTACACTTGGTTGAACCGCCCGAGATAGCACGAATCGTGATACGTAATCTTCGCACGCTTCTCTTTGGTGAGCTTGATCTTCCCTGAGTCAATCAACCCCATGATGAAATCGGTGTGGTGCACAACCTCATACTTGCCGCCCAACTCGGGATACTCATTCAAGAAAATATTGAAACAATGCGGACAGGTTGTCACAATCTTCTTCACGTTGTATTTGTTAAGCACGCCGACATTTTCCGTCATGAGCATTTGTGCGAGATACTCGTTGCCTGCACGACGAGCCGGATCGCCGTTGCATTTTTCTTCCAACCCGAGTATTGCAAAACTGATATTCGCCATCTGCATGAGCTTGGCAAACGCTTGAGTTACTTTCATATAGCGTGCATCGTAAGCGCCTGCGCATCCTACCCAAAACAAAATCTCTGCTTTCGGATTATCGGCAAGACGAGGAATGCTCATCCCTTCTGCCCAGTCGGCGCGCAATGAGTGACTAAATCCCCATGGCGTGAAGTTTCTTTCCAAGTTCTGGAACGTCGTCTGCATCTCCTTCGGAAAACGAGATTCGTTCAATACAAGATATCGCCGCATATCAACAATTGCATCGACATGCTCAATCATGACGGGGCACTCTTGCACGCATGCCATGCAGGTGGTGCAAGCCCAGAGCTCGTCCTCGGTGATGTAATTATCAATGAGATGCTTAGAGAGAAGAGTTTCAGATTCCGGATTGGGGATTGCGGATTGCGGACTTTCAGTATCACCATTTGTTTTATTTGCCAAGAGCAACGGCGCTTTCTCCATCGTCCGCTGACGGATATCAACGATGATCTTTTGGGGCGAGAGTGGCTTGCCCGTAATATTCGCAGGACATGCGGCGGTGCAGCGTCCGCACTCCGTACAAGTATATCCATCGAGTAACTGCTTCCACGTGAGGTCTTCGACATCGGAAACACCAAACTTTGTCGCCGTTTCATCCTGGAGATTCAACGCTTTCAAACGTCCGCGCGAGCCAAGCTTTCCAAAATAGACGTTTGGAATCGATGAGATGATGTGCAGATGCTTAGAGTACGGCAGATAATTCATAAATCCGAGTACAAGCCCGATGTGCATGAGCCAGTAAGCATAGAACCAAAACTCGATGTGTTCCGGTGTCGATTGTGTAAACAAACCTGCAAGCGCATTCGAGAAAAATCTCGACTCTGCTGAGACCGACATACCTCCGGCAATATTTGCGGCGTTTTGTCCGAACATCGTACACATAATCAACAAGATGATGACGAGGATAATCGTCGCATCGAACTGTGCATGTCCGCTCACATCCAAACGCTTTGGCTTCGTAATGTACCGACGGGAAAGAGCAATCAAAACAGAACCAATAACCAATAAGCCAATCAAGTCTTGTACGAAAATCAATGGCGGGTACAGAGGACCTAAAAATGCAAGCGAAAATCCATGAGAAATACCTTCACCAATCGCTTCAAGAATGGCAAGCAGGAGAATGACAAACCCCCAAAAAATAAAGAAATGCATAATGCCCGCTAAAGGTTCACGCAACAATTTCGATTGTCCGAACGCAACAACGAGAACATTCTTCAATCGTTCAACGGGACGATCATTCCGTTCATCCTTTTTTCCGATACCCATATAGGAAATAAGACGCCATGTCTTGTAAACGAACAAGAACAATGAAATTATGAGAATAATGATAAAGAGTATCGAATGGAGTGCCATAGAAGTACTATTTAAAAAAAGGATGCGTTAATCGTGAACGACCATTTCGCCTTCAAGCACAGTCACTGCATTGCCGCCGATCTTAACTGAGAGAGGCTTATTCTCACCAACATTGATCTCCACAGTGACGCGCCCGCGTCTTCCAATCGCATCGCCCTGCTCACCCTGGAACACACAGCGGCCATCTTTGATATCGAGAATACCATTTTCATAAAGACATACTGCAAGGGGACCATGTGATGAGCCTGTAACTGGATCCTCGTTGATACCATGATGGGGAGCAAAAAAGCGAGAATGTACGATGGATTCACGATCAACTGTCTCTGTAGTAAAAACGCACAATCCCCCAAAATTTCTTGAGCTAAGAAAGTTTGCCATCGCCATCATATTTGGCTTGAGTGTAAACAACGTGTGCAGTCGCTTCAACGGCACTAACAGATAATCACTTTTAGAAATTGAAATTCTATTTTCAAATTCAGCCGTAGAAATATTTAGCAGACGGACAAGGTCAACTTTCAATTGCGTTGCTTTTTCAAAAGGATGGAGTTTTAAGCCGAGCATAACAGAACACTTGCCATTTTCTTTCGAAACATTCACAGGTAAAACACCGGAAGCAGTTTCGACCTGAAAATCATATTTACCCGATTTCGCCATGCCCATTCTCCCCTCTTCTGCAAGCGAGTGAAATGCGGCGACAGTTGCATGCCCGCAGATAGGAACCTCAATCGTCGGTGAAAACCAACGGATTCGGAGATTCGCTTCGCGCTTCGTCGGAGGCAAGATAAAAGCAGTCTCCGAAACATTCATTTCACGAGCAATTGATTGCATTTGCTTCTCTGTCAAATCCTTACCGTCGAGTACCACTCCGGCTGGATTGCCTGTATGCGGCACCGTTGTAAATGAATCGACTTGTTTGATTTTTATTCTTGCCATGTGTTCTTAACCTCTTATAAGATCCAACGCCCGTAGCGTTGATGTTTTTTTTATATAATATAAAAATGAATCTATTAAAAAAAATGTTTCCGGTACAGTCACCGCTACATGTTCATTGACAATATCTCTAAACAGTATCTTGTTATTCTCACGGTTAAGAACTGTAATATGCTGGCAGTACTTCTGCTGCGTCAATGCTTCGCTTGTACTCTCATAATATCCTACAACATCAGTGTTACCATGAGATACATGTTCAATAAGACTTACATTGCTAGCGTCGGCCGTAGCTTTTTGCACAACACTGGCTGGCATTTGTTCGTTATCCCCTTCATTGATGGAAACTGGGAATACGAGAGTATTTTCTACTACACCTTTACATGTTTCCTGTATAACGCTAAGATACTGATCGTCAATTTCCCTCAACACAACACCATCAAGGAGACTAAGCTGGAAAAACTTCCTTTGATCATATTCATCTTTAGCAGCGTAAATACAGTCGCCATGTACAAAGAGGAATTTCATATCATCATTTGACCAAACCAGTTTCCCGGTAAATATATCGACTGCTATAATCTTTTTAGACTCGGGTAAATCCGGAGAAGCGTACTCATGAAGAAACAGCATATTGTTATGAACAACATCAATCGTGACCCACCACTTTTCACTGAACTGAACATGTTCCCAAATTATTTTTCCGGTTACTCGATCTAAACATGTAAACGATACGTTTTTTTTCTCTACATCTCGATCTTCAATAACAAAATGACCATTATTCGAAGGCACTAAACGCCAGAGATTACCGTGTGTAGCATATTCCCACGTAATATCTAACTTGTTTGACTTCTTATCACCAAACCAGAGCATATGTTAATTATTATAACTGTGCCTAAGATAATGATATCAGAGACGAATATCAAGATTTTTTACGTGTAAGGTAAAGATTTGCGAGAAACAGTTATCGGGCAAGAAAATTAGGAAAAGTGTGCAAGGAGTGATTCTTTCATTTGGAAAAAAGCAGAGGCGCGATGGCTTATACGATTTTTCGTTTCAAGGGGAAGCTCAGCGAATGTTTGGTCGAAACCTTGAGGAATAAACACAGGGTCATAACCGAAACCACCCTTCCCGCGCGGGGCAGTAGTAATGACACCTTTGCATTTCCCCTCGGCGACTGTCTCAATTCCACGATCAATGAAAACTGCAACACAACGGAACTGAGCGCCGCGCTCGGAGTGTGGTATGTCATGTAATTCATGCAACAATTTTCTATAGTTATCTTTATAGCTTACATGTTCACCTGCATAACGTGCAGAGTGCACTCCGGGCTTCATACCAAGATGAAAAACTTCCAGGCCAGTATCATCAGAAAGAACAGGCATATTAACTATGCGAAATATTTCACGCGCCTTTTTTAACGCATTTTCTTCAAGTGTTGCTCCGTCTTCTATGATATCAGGAAGATGCGGCATATCTATAAGACTGTGAATGTCGGCTCGAACACCGTTGAGAATTGCTTTGATTTCTTGAACCTTACCGGGATTGCGAGTAGCAAGGAGAAGAGTTCGCACGAGGAACAATGATTAATGAAGTAAATACTTTATAGCATCTTCTATCCGCTCTACGCCGATCATCTCGATGCCATTCGAACGAAGAACACCTTTGAGATTGTTTTTAGGAAGTATGATCCGTTGAAATCCTAATTTGACAGCTTCTTGTACGCGCTTTTCGATCTGGCTAACTGTTCTCACCTCACCGCTCAAGCCTATTTCTCCAACCGCTACGCTTTGTGAATCAATCGGCACATCGCGTAAACTCGAAATAATCGAAGATGCTATGCCCAAATCTACCGCAGGTTCATCGATACGTACTCCCCCGGCAATATTAACAAAGACATCGTGCTGTCCCAGCATCATGCCAAGTTTTTTTTCTAACACAGCAATAAGTAAGCCCAACCGTCGGTAATCAAAGCCTGTCGTATTGCGCTGGGGAACGCCATAGCTTGTTGGAGAAACGAGCGCTTGCACTTCAATTAAAATAGGTCGCGTTCCCTCCACACTTGCAACCACTGTTGAACCAGATGCGCCAAATGATCGTTCTGAGAGAAACACTTGTGATGGGTTCTTAACTTCCTGTAATCCACTATCGCGCATCTCAAAAACACCTATCTCGTTCGTAGATCCAAATCTATTTTTTAGGGCACGCAAAATACGATAGGCATAATGTCGCTCGCCCTCAAATTGGAGAACGGTATCTACCATATGCTCAATGATTTTTGGACCCGCAATAACTCCGTCTTTCGTAACGTGTCCAATGAGAAATGTCGGAATAGATTTATCCTTAGCAATGCGTGTGAGCAGTGCTGTCGTCTCACGCACCTGTGCGACACTGCCAGGTGAGCTTTCAAATTGCGGCCGGTACATCGTTTGAATAGAATCGACGATAATAATATCCGGTGGCGTGCGTTCTATGACTTCAGCAATAATGTCAACATTCGTCTCAGCAAGAACGAGAAACGTCTTTGCAACGGTAAAGTTTAACCGCTCTGCCCGCAGCTTAATTTGTTTCGCGGATTCTTCACCTGAAACGTAGAGAACAATTTTATCGTTCAGATGCGAAGCAAGCTGCATCATCAGCGTCGATTTGCCAACGCCGGGATCACCGCCGAGAAGTACAACAGAGCCATGAACGATGCCGCCGCCTAATACTCGATCAAACTCTGTAATAGAAGTAACAATGCGCTGATCTTCTACAAGATCAACATCTGTCAAAGGGGTTGCTCCAACATGTGAAGGCATTGATTTTTTTCGTGCAGAAACTTTTTGAGAAAGCTCCTCTACAAACGTGTTCCATCCATCGCAATTCGGACATTTCCCAGCCCACCGCGGAGATTCATATCCACAACTCTGACAAACATATTTCGTTTGTACCTTTGCCATTCGTCTATTCTCTCAATGAACTCATGTGTTGTTCTCTTGCCTAAGGTCTTTGCCCCATAAAAGTTTCGTCCGTAATACATCAAAGTAACTTCTTTTATTTCGCTTAACAAGTCTGACAGGATGTGATGCCTTCTGAATGTAAAATTCTACCGGAGGATCATAGAGTCCCTCGATTTGTCCATCAGCAGTTATATGTACCTGCTGAACTCCACTCCGAATAGCTACTTTAATTATGTTATCATCCGGAACAACTACTGGACGTGCTGTTAACATATGAGCTGAAACAGGATTGATGGTAAGAACCCTGCTGCGTGGATCAACTATGGGACCACCACTGGCAAGTGAATATGCAGTCGATCCTGTCGGAGTCGTGACAATTATTCCATCGGCGGTATAAGTAACAAGATATTCTTCATTAACTACTGTTTCTAAATCAATCACTCGCGGAGAAGAACCTCGATCAACTACGATTTCATTGAGTGCAAAATATGATTTGTTATCTTTCGATGTTTTAGCGATAAGAGCACTACGTTCTTCAATAACATATGATCCTAACAAAATATCGTCAAGACATTCACGCACCTCGTTGACTGAGACTTCTGCTAAAAAACCCAACTTTCCCAGATTGATGCCAAGGATAGGAGTTTCATGTAAATGTACCATTCTCGCCGCCATAAGCATTGTCCCATCACCGCCCAATGCAATAAGCATTTCACTGCGCTTGGCTATATCAGTCCCATTACATAAGACGGAATTGCTGAGTGGAGCCGTACTCCCTGTTTTGTTGAGCCAGAGTCCTAATTCATCATGAATGACAAAGGGAATTTCTTTTTGTTGCAAATAATGAATGAGAGTCCATGCAACCTCATTGACATTTGTTTTCTTTGTATTTCCAACAATACCAAACTTCATCTTACCATTCACTCTGATGTTGTTTGTGCAGCCGTCTGAGATTGACTATCAGTCGAAGGCTTGCTGGCTTCATCGACATAATTTAATTTAATTTCTTGCAAAATATTCGAAAACATTCGTTCCTCATCAGTGCTCAGATTGTTTTTCATTTTTGAGTGCAACATTTCAAGCATGTCAATTGTAGCTTGTGCTTGTTGAAGATCTCTCTCAATACTATCTGTCATGGGGTTCTTGAGTTTTCCCATATGCTGCAGTGCTGCAAAGTGAAACATCGAAACAAGCTGATGTAAAAGCAATGTGTGTTTATCGTTGATATTCATAGGTTATCCTTCCAGTAAAATGGTAGGGATTTTGTGAATGAAAAACAAACTAATGTCATGCTTTACCATGTGTGCTTGAAGTTGATCCACGTGAACGTTCCCATAGCTTAGCATACTTGATAAACACATACGCAGCAGACAATAGTGAAAGGACTAATCCGTGCATGCCATCAAGAAATCCGCGTCGAAGAATGTACATCTTCACAAAAAGAAATGGTGGTTTGATAAGAAGATCGGTCAAGGAGAATTTCCTTCTTTGTTCGTTAAGATCAACTGCAGCTAAGGATGTGTACCTGTTGAGCTTAGAAAAGTAGTAAAATAGATTTTCGTCTGTATAATGCAGTAAGTCTTGACTTAAACGCCCTTTCTCTACTCTGAACTCCAGTTTTTCGTGCACTCGTGAAGTTGAAAATTTCACTTTATCTTTTCTGAATAATCGTACAACATAACCTGGATACCATCCACAATGTTGTATCCATTTGCCGATAAAATATGCCCTGCGAGCTACCTCATATGCCTCATATTGCTTATTCGGAGAGTCAAGCAACATTTGAATTTCATTGGTTAATTCGGTTGTTACGCGTTCATCAGCATCAAGCCAGAGAATCCAGTCGTGTTGTGTATGCTGTAAAGCATAATTTTTTGCCTCTCCATATCCTCTCCATGCAACGACAAAGACCTTTTCTGTCAATGCTCTCGCGCGTTCTACAGTTTTATCACTGCTTTGAGCATCTACAACGATGAGGTCATTCGCCCATTTGACACTTTGAAGGCAATCCGTAATATTATGTTCTTCATTGCGGGTAATGATAATAACTGAAAGTGGATATGAAGCCAAGCCAGACATTATTAAGCTGTTATGCGTTGCGATATTGTATCTTTACTACTTCCTATTACCATAGAAGTAATCACAAAAGCAATGAAGAACCGAAATAACAAACCATTGGTTATTGATATCGTCGGTACACCAAACGTTCCAATGATGAGATGTGCTAAGATTAACAATAAACCAAACCAACGAACATTTACATTTCCGCGTATCGGTGCAGGATTTTTGTTTTTCGTAATCATTCTTATTACAGAAATAAACAATACTGTAAAACTTGCTAAACCTAGTAATCCGCTTTCAACCGTTACTTGAATCATATCGTTATGCCACGAGGCAACTCCTTTATCAACAAGCTCATTCCGAAATAAGAATACTTGTGAAAATGTTCCGGGACCATGGCCAAGCCATGGATGCTCTTTTATTAGCGGAACAGCATGTTGCCAGAGTGTTAATCGATCACTTGTGTTTGATAATGGTGAAGCTAAAGTTTCTAACCTGCTTCTAATAGATGGAAGAGCTATAACAATAACAGTTGCAAACAACAGAACATAAAGTAACATCTTTCGGTTGAAGCGTATGCCAAAACATGTAATAACGACTGCAGCAGCTATCCAATCTCCACGCGTCTGTGTCAATGCTAATGCGAGAAGAAACACTATCAAACTTCCCCAGTATACTATTCGTGATGAAATAATTTTATGTTCGTCCTTAACAAAAAGGAGGAGAAGAATACTATATACAAGATGAGTTGCAAGGGTACCGCCACCAGATAATCCATTAGCCCGCTGAACATAATCAAGTACTACAAGTGCAATAGAAATAAAAGAAACTATGATTGTTGAAATAATTAAGCTGCGAAAGACATTACGTATATACTTTGTATTAGCGTGTTGAAAAAAGAATGATGAAAAAAAATAACCTGTAAAAAATACCCATTGCGTCCAGAACGTTGCGGCGCTTGTTGACCAATATTCGGAACATATGACAGTAATTGCTCGTACAGTAAGAAAGAGAATAAAAATAATATCAAAAGAATTTATGTTATATGAATATCCTCTGGTCAATAATACAATAAAGAGAATAGCACATGCGGCAAAAAATATTTCTGCCAGAACAATAGAAATAAGTAGACTCGACAACATTACTCCTATACATATGCTGAACGACTTGAACAACTTTACATCGAAAGTTTCTTTTCCTTTTACTTCCATTCTATTATGTAGAGGAGTCAGCATTGTTTGTTTTGCTAAAAAAGAAAAAAACAGTCAATATAGATAAAAAATAAAAGGGTGAAGACTTAAACAGCATACCAAAAGTGTAGGAAACAATTAATCCTGCACAACCCCATCTCCATAATGAGTTATTAAGAATAGCGCCATTAACAACGAATAATACAAGTACACTACACGGGATAAGCAGAAATGCCAAATGATGTGTTTCGCTCATAGGGGAAATCATAAGAATACTTACCATATATACAAGAAATGGTAATACCCGATTTGAGCTATGTCGTTGAATATATTTTCTGTGAATAAACATACATCCGGCAACAACTATAGTTGAAGACAAAACCGTCGGCCAGAACCCACGAAATACTTCAGGTGCAACATACTTAAGAAAGCCTCCAAGTGTAAAAAACAAGTCTGGTTGATTTTCTGTAGAAGAATTGCTGAATGTTGATAAGACAACTGTCTGAACATAATCATTATACAATACAATCAGCCCGTTTCCAGCAAACAAATACGGAATAATTAATACCATAGCAAATGAAAATGTTATGGTAATAAGAATAATCAGGGGCTTTCGTTCTACGATAAGATAAAACAGAAAAATCAATGGCGTAAGTTTAATTGCTATGGCACTTGCCAACATCAACGCGGCCATAACATCTCTTTGTGTTAAATAATAATAACAGAATGCCGAGCATAAACATATGACAAGAAAATTAACTTGACCATTTAATAAATTATTTTGTATCGTATTTAAGAACAACAGAAAAACAATGAATATAGGCAAAAAAGCTTTGTCCTTATACATTAACCAGTCGTAGGATAACGATGACCTACCAACCGAAACAATACATGCAAGCGCAGTTAGCAAACTACCAATATTGATCAGAAACCAGACAGCATTGGCAAGCCAATAGGGACTTAATGCCAAAGGGATCAGAAGAACTGGTAAGTATAGTGGATAAATAAACGTATAGGGGGATCCAGTATGATAAGGATTTGTGCCGTTGAGTAATGCCTTTGATGATAACAAATATGAAGAAAAATCATATCCTCCTTCTCTGTTTGCTTTACCGTACATTTGTATAAAAAACAATATTACGACGACTAGCGTAACCAGTAACACAGCGAAATTCACTTTAGAATTATGAAAAAGATTCATCTGCATAATTCTAAAGAACCATAATAAAACGGTATTTCATATTCCCATCCATCGCCGAATACGTTTAGTCAACGGAAGGAAGAATAGCATAAAATGTCTTATCCAATCTGCTAGCTGCAGCTCAATCTTTGCATCAAAATCAAAATTCGAAATTGCAATACGCTCATGCATTACTTTTGGATGTGTTTCGTTAAATCGTCTTAGGTGGCCTAATTCATCATAGGGGCGTTGTATTGTTTTCATTTTATTCTGAATCTCATTATCCGTATGATACAATGTGTTCAGCGCTATATTTTTCTTCACCATTATTTGAGGTGTCCGTACCCAGCCATAGTGATAAATTTCTACTTTAATTTTCTTGACGCTAAGAGAGCTTCCGTCACGATGGCGAAAGTCCATGCCATCGCCCCAGGAAACTATATTCTCATGCCGACGAATCACACGGGTTTCTTTAACGTACCAATTTCGAAAGTTATCCTGATAGTAATCGTAGCTCCCGTAAAAATGTTTGTAGCGAAATTGTAACCCCTCTATGCTTACATCAGAAAGATGTATGGTCATAGCATCTCTAACCACAGGCAGGTATTTTTCGTGGAGCACTTCATCTGCTTGAATATAAAAACACCAGTCGCCGGTACATTCCTTGAGAGCATTATTTGTTTCTATAGAAAGAAGCTTTCCGCCGCTTCGAAGTGTCATGTCCCATGTTCGTTCAATAATTCTTAGCTTTGAAGAAGAAATTGAGCGAATAAGATTTAGCGTATCGTCGTCTGACGTTCCAACATTAATGATAAACTCATCGCACAATGGAAGAACGGAACTAATAGCTTCCACAACCGGATAGTCATACTGAATTGCATTTCGAATAATTGAAAATCCGCTAACCTTCATCATCAAACTGAAAACTGCAGGTTATACAGCCGCTTGTAAATTCCAATTGAGTTCTGAAGCAATTCATCATGCTTGCCACTCTCGACAAGATACCCATTGTCTATCACTAATATCTTATCAGCATGCTGAATGGTCGATAGACGATGTGCAATAACTATTGATGTACGCCCTTCCAACAATCGTTCAATAGCTTCCTGAACGAGCAGTTCAGATTCTGTATCTAACGCAGATGTCGCTTCATCAAAAATAAGGATCGGGGGATTTTTGAGAATGGCACGTGCGATAGATAAACGCTGACGTTCCCCGCCGGAAAGCTTAACACCACGGTCTCCTATGACTGTATCATAGCCCTGTGGTAAGTCTAATATAAAGTTATGCGCGTTAGCAACTATTGCCGCTTGAACAACCTTGTCAAATGGAATAGCATCGCTGCCGTAGGCAATATTATTCCGAACTGAATCATTGAATAAAATTGTTTCTTGTGTTACGATTCCCATGAGCGATCTAACAGAATCGATAGAGATATCTCGTAGATCGATACCGTCAAGCAAAATACTTCCATTTGTAGGATCATAAAAACGCGACAGCAAATCTACCATTGTTGATTTTCCAGAACCGCTGTGTCCTACAATGGCGATTGTTTCGCCTGCCTTAATATCACAAGAAAGAGCGTGCAGTACTTCCGTTCCTGTTTCATAAGTAAATGAAACATTATTATACACGATGGAACTCTGGAGTCCATTCAACGATATCGCACCGGGCTTATTAACAATTTTTGGTTTCGTATCCAGCAATCCAAACACGCGCTCACCGGCGCCAATGCCTTCTTGCACGCTATTAAACACTTGACCAAAGAGCTTCAACGGCTGCATCATTTGCACTATTAATCCTATATACAATAACAATGCGCCGGGCGTCATAGAACTCGTACCATCGATAACGCCTCTACCCATAAACCAAAGAATAAAGGCAACGATAATAACGCCAAACATTTCGGAAATAGGTGTCGCCCAATTTCGGCGTCGTTGAATTTTTTTGTTAATTTCTGCATACGTACGAGACTCGCGAGTAAATTTCTTTACTTCGAATTCCTCCATCCCGAATGCCTTCACCACACGAATATTTCCCAATGTCTCATCAAGAACGGAAACAAGGTCTGCTATCTTTTCTTGCGACTCTATACTTTTCTTTTTAAGCTTATCTGCAACACGACTGATGACAAATCCCGAAAGCGGCAGAAGCAAGAATACAACCAACGAAAGTTGCCAATTAAAAAAGAAAAGCAGCGCAGTATACAATAATATTTGAGGTGGGTCACGCAAAGCGCTGTTCACAACTGCCATTGCAGAATCATTAATGATTCGCACATCATTAATGACAGAAGAAATCATATTCCCTTTTCGTTCCTCTGTAAAATACCCGAGTGAGAGATTTTGCAAATGAGCATAAAGATCGACGCGTAAATCGTGGATAATATTTTGCTCCACTTTTGCCATGAAATGGCCGTTGAGATACCAAAATATATTCTTCAGAACAAAACTTACGACCATTCCACACGTGAGGAAAAGTAACACAGCAATGCGGTCATATTGCTGCACAAGCAGTGAAAGCTGGTACGAAACGTATTTTCCAAGATTTAAAAGCGAAAGGTTTTCATGTGTAATCGATTGTGGAGACGGAGGGGTAAACACAACATCCACCAAAGGCATAATAAGCCCGATGGACAAGAGATTAAACATGATGAAAAGCAACATACAAGATGACGCAAGGGCAAGCGTCCCATAATATGGGCGAACATAACGAAGAATACGTACAAAAGTCTTCATTCGAGTTTCTTCAATCCGTTCTTACAAATTGGCTCGGCTACCCTTATCATTCCTTCATACCTGCATCTGTTCTCATCAGACACTTGCTTCGTAGGATGAAATAAATGATAGACCACCGCCTGATAGCGCAGAGAGACTAATTGAACATTGAGTAGTTGAAGACGGAAAGCGATGTCTGAGTCTTCTCCAAGTCCGTAAGAATTATAGTCCTCATTAAACCCGTTTATCTTTTCCAATAATTGTTTTTGCACTGAGAAATTTGACCCAAGTATTCGTGCTTTGTTTCGATGTAAGATTGCTCTCAACGATGAATTATTAATTCGCAATCCGTCCTCAAGGTTACTGCTTTTCGCTAATAAGCCATCAATCAATAACCGTAAGGAAAATCTTTCGAACCTGCCGGACATTATATCGTTTAATGTTAACTCATCTGAAATTTGCCTGCTCAAATTAACCCTCCGTCCGCATAGAAGGCTTTGTGGAACTCTATTTCGCACATGATCGGCAAGAAACTCACGATGAGGAATGCAATCACCATCAATAAAAACAAGATAGTCAGTTTGGGAAGCGACTATTGCTTTGTTAAGAATGGCGTTTTTTCTGAAACCTTCGTCCGGCTGCCAAAGATGTGTAATAGGAAACGGAAACTGGTGTCTTATGTGTTCGATCAGCAATCGAATATCAGGACCCGACCCGTCATCTGCGATAATGATCTCAAAATCCTTCATCGATTGACGCTGCAACGCGGTGAGAATATATTCCAGAGATTGCACAGTGTTATAAACAGGGATTATGAGGGAAAGAGAGCGTTTCATTATTCAGCTGTATTTCATTCGTTTGAGGTACTGAACTTCGGCGTTCGTAATCGGCGGAAGGAGATGTTTTCCTTCCTTTGTGCGCCACTGATATTCCCACATTTTGGCGTAAACAAGTAACGTATATATGGCTGAGTTAACGGCGAGTATGAATCCTTCCATTCCATCTTTATATCCCTTCTGAATAATGAACATTCGGATAAAATATGAAAGCGGACTGAGCACGATCTTATACCAGCGAACAACAACATGGGGATTGTGCTTAAGTTTATTAGAAACATGTAACGAGGTTTGATCGTTCATCTTGCGCATGTGTTCGGAAATTGTCTCATACGTGTAATGGTATAAAAGCCCGGCAAGACGTCCTTTGCTGCCATGCGTAGTGAAATTGCCGTGGATCTCTTGATATTCAGGAACAATAGCATCCTTCCGTGCCAAACGGAACTGCCAATCTGGAAACCAGCCGCCATGCTCAACCCACCGACCTAGGGCAAACACTTTCCGAGCGATGTAGTATCCATCATAGCCACCGATGTTTCTGATCGTTGCAAGGATTTCAACCTTCAGTTCCTCAGAAACTTCTTCGTCTGCGTCAACCCAGAGGAGCCAATCGCCTGTTGCCACCTTAAACCCGCGTTCACGCTGAGTTACCTCTCCGTCATATTGTTGTTGTAGTATCTTATCGGTATACTTCTTCGCTACCTCAACAGTCCGATCAGTACTGAAAGAATCAACAACGATAATTTCATCAGCCCATCGCACACTTCTGAGACAACGCTCAATGTTTTTCTCTTCATTGTAAGTTATAACGACAACTGAAATCTTAGCCATACATGTTACCTTACAACCACACTGACGAGCTTGTTCTTCACGATAACAACTTTCTCGACCTTTTTACCATCGATATACTTCTTTACTGTGTCGTTATCGAGCACCATTCTTTTCAACACATCATCTTCTAAGCCCAGAGCAACAGGAAACTTTGCACGAACTTTCCCATTTACTTGAACAACCATTTCCACTGTATCGACTTTGATCTTTGATTCATCGTACCGAGGCCAAGGCGCATAAGCAAGCGTTGTCGTGTGTCCGAATTTCGACCAAAGTTCTTCACTGATGTGCGGCGCAAACGGTGATAGCAAGAGGACGAACGATTCTATCACAGAACGCGGCTTGATGTTGAGATTCAAAAACTCGTTCACAAAAATCATCATTTGGGATATTGCTGTGTTGAAATTTAATGTCTCAATGTCTTCTGTCACTTTTTTGATTGTTTGATGCAATACTCGCTCTTGTTCTATAGTTAATGGAACATCTTTTATTGATGGAAGCAAGTTCCCTTGTTCATCAATCATCATTCTCCAAACACGATTGAGAAAACGATGAACACCTTCCACGCCACGTGTCGACCAGGGTTTTGTTTCCTCTAAAGGACCCATGAACATCTCAAACAATCGTATTGAATCTGTTCCGTATTCTTTAACAACATCATCGGGATTTACGACATTACCACGCGATTTCGACATCTTGCGTGAGTCTTCTCCAAGTATTGTTCCTTGGTGACGTAGTTTTGTGAATGGCTCCTTCGTGCTCACATAGCCAAGATCGTAGAGCACTTTATGCCAAAACCGCGCATACATCAGATGTAACACTGCATGTTCCGCACCTCCTACATACAAATCGATAGGCATCCAATAACGTTCTTTCTCGTGTGAACAGAATTCGTTGGAGTTTTGAGGATCGACATAGCGTAAATAATACCAGCACGAACCTGCCCATTGCGGCATGGTATTCGTTTCCCGGCGACCCTTCAATCGTGTAGCTTTATCTATAACATTGACCCAATCTGTTGCAAGCGCAAGGGGTGACTCTGTTGTTCCACTTGGTTGAAATTTTTTAAGATCAGGCAGCAACAACGGCAGTTCGTCTTCTGAAAGAGTTTGCATCGTACCATCTTCGAGGTGCACTATGGGAATCGGTTCACCCCAGTATCGCTGCCGCGAGAAAAGCCAGTCGCGAAGCTTGAAGTTAACCGTACGCTTGCCAAACTGTTTTGCTTCGAGCCATGAGATGATTGTTTCAAACGCTTCAGTATATGCTAGCCCATTCAGACTTACAGCACCATTATCCGAATTGACGCACGGACTTTCTTTGCTTACATACACCTGTTCGTTCACATCATGCGGGCTTTTTACTACTTCAACAATCGGCAAATGAAATTTCTTAGCAAATTCCCAATCGCGCTCATCATGTCCTGGCACTGCCATGATTGCATGGTAACCATAGCCCATCAGTACATAATCTGCTATCCAAATTGGTAATTCTTTTCCAGTAGCTGGATTAATTGCATACGCTCCCGTGAACACACCCGTCTTGTCCTTCTCAGTCCCTCGATCTAACTCACTCTTAAGAGATGCTTTCATACGATAAGCATCGGCAACCTTTTGTTGCTCTTGAGTCGTAATTCCCTGCACAAGAGGATGTTCTGGCGCAAGCACCATATACGTTGCGCCAAAAAGCGTATCAGGACGTGTCGTAAACACGCGTATAGTTTTAGTCGTGCCTTTTACAGCAAAATCAATATCCGCTCCTTCCGAGCGGCCAATCCAATTACGCTGCTGATCAAGTGTTGACGACGGCCAGTCGAGATCCTTACTGTCTTCAAGCAATCGCTCGACATATGCCGTAATACGCATCATCCATTGGCGCATGGGGCGTCGCTCAACGGTGTATCCTTTCTCTGTCCATTCTTCTACCTCCTCATTTGCCAAAACCGTACCAAGAGCTTCACACCAGTTAACGGGAATCTCAGCAATGTATGCAAGTCGAAAGTTGGCAAGTACGTCGTGATGTTGCTTCTTCGACATTTCCTTCCATCCGTTAGCGGTAAAGCAACAATGATCGTCATCGCAATACAACGAACAGTCTATCTTTGAACAACCATCTCGGTCAAACTCTTCAATTAATTCTAATACGGGGCGAGCCTTCTTCACTCGATAGTCATACCATGATTCATAGATTTTAAGAAAAATCCATTGGGTCCACTTATAGTAAGCAGGATCGGTCGTGTCAACTTCCCGTGACCAATCGTAGCTCAAACCAAGCATCTTAATTTGACGGCGGAAGGTATTGATGTTTTCTGTTGTTGTGATACGCGGGTGAATATTTGTTTGCATCGCATATCGTTCTGCAGGCAATCCAAACGCATCCCAGCCGATGGGGTGCAGAACATTAAACTCGTTCATGCGCTTAAAGCGACAGAGAATATCTGTAGCCGTATAGCCTTCGGGATGTCCCACATGAAGACCTGCCCCTGATGGATATGGATACATGTCAAGGATGTACAGTTTTTTCTTATCGGTGCGATCATCGGTGCGAAACGTCTGATGCTCGTCCCAATACTTCTGCCACTTTTGTTCGATCTGTTGAAAAGGATAACTCATTGAATATTTGAGAATTTACAATGAAAAAGATACACATTTTAGGGGGGAGAATCAAACAAAAAAGGCTCACTGTTTCCAGTGAACCTTTGCATTCTGAGTGTAGTGGCGGGTCACCTGACCCGCTTGCTAGGCTTGCAGTATACGCCGATCTGGTGATCGGCCGCTACAGCTTACCATACATTATACCTTCGCCTCTGCCACAGGAATATCCTTTTCTTTTTTCTTCTTGGATTTCTCCGGTTTAGGTTTTTTCTTTTCTTGCTCCACCTGGAAATCTACAAGCTCGAGAATAGCTACTTCCGCACTATCGCCATGGCGTTGTCCCAGTTTCACAACGCGAGTGTAGCCGCCGGCACGATTAGCAACCTTTGGTGCAATTTCGCCGAACAGTTCCTTTACTACATCGCGGTCTTTAATGTATCGTGCAACTTCGCGTCGGGCATGGATATTCTTTTTCTCGCCCTCACTTGCAACGGCATTCTTTGCACGCGTGATAAGTTTTTCAACAACCATGCGCGTTTCTTTTGCTTTTGCTAACGTTGTTTTGATTCGTTTATGGCGAATCAAGGCGGTGCAAAGTGCAATCAATGTTGCTTTGCGATGGCTCGCCGTTCGTTTAAGTTTTCGTCCTGATTTCCTGTGTCGCATGATAGTTCTTTCTGCTCAAATATTAATTAGTCTCTTCAACCAGATATTTATCGACATCCATACCGAACGTCAAACCAAACTGCTCAATAATCTCTGAAAGTTCTGCCAATGATTTACGTCCGAAGTTTCGGAATTTCAAAAGTTCCGGTTCGTCACGCCGCACAAGGTCGGCAATTGTTTTGATATTTGCTGCACGCAAACAGTTATGCGATCGAACAGATAACTCAAGTTCGTCAATATTCATCTGTAAAATTTTTCGGATGCGAGCAAACTCGGAGTCTTTTTCCATCATCTCCTCCGATGATTCCGATTCTGCATCGAAGCTTAGGAACAGATTAATATGATCTTTGAGAATATTTGCTGCCTGCGCCAACACATCATCAGGAGCAATCGAACCGTCGGTTTCTATCTCAAGGATGAGCTTCTCATAATCAGTCTGCTGACCTACACGCGTTGGCTCGACAAAATAACGAACATTTTTGATCGGAGTAAAAATCGAATCCATGGCTATAAGCCCTACTATTTGATCTACCGGTTTGTTTTCTTCGGCTGGCACATAACCTTTGCCACGACCAATGCGTAATTCCATTTCGAAATTAGCACCCGAACTCAGCGTTGCGATATGCTGCTGTGGATTAAGAATCTCCATTTCAGGATTAGCCTTTTGAATATCTGCGGCAGAGAACTCTTTCGGACCCTTCATCTGTAACACAATGCGGTTCAGCTTCTTGTTGATCAGCTTCATCCGTACCGATTTGAGGTTCAGAATGATTTCTGCCACGTCTTCCACTACACCATTGATGGTAGAAAACTCGTGGAGCACGCCCTCGATGCGTACTGCCGTAAATGCCGTTCCTGAGATCGATGACAAGAGCACGCGTCGAAACGCGTTGCCCATTGTTACACCAAAACCTTTTTCGAGCGGCTGTAAAACAAATCTGCCAAAGGTATTTGAGAAATTGCTTTCATCAAGCTGTACTTTCTCCGGCATTTGTATAGATGTCGTTACCATATGACTCCTCTTTTCACAAAATTCCTCTGTTCTGCTGTTAACAGAACAGCAATACACACGTTATTATTTAGAATACAATTCAACAACAAGCTGTTCATTAGCATTGAGCGGTACATCCGCACGCTCTGGAACATTCAAGAATGTTCCAACCATCGCCGCTTTATCAAGACTCAGCCATGGCAGCATAGTGCTATCCTTCATTCTTTTCATTGACGAATGAATCGCCTCGAGTTTTTTGCTTCTTTCACGAACCTGCACAACATCACCGGCTTTCAGTAAATACGAAGGTATATTGACAACTTTGCTGTTAATCATCAGATGGCCGTGAACAATGATTTGCCGTGCTGCTTTTCTCGACGGTGCTAATCCCATTCGATAGACGACATTATCGAATCGACGTTCAAGCATCTTCACGAGCGTTTCACCAGTACGACCGGTTAGCCGCAATGCTTTTTCAAAGTAATTACGGAATTGCTCTTCCTGTAACCCGTACATACGGCGAATCTTCTGTTTCTCACGGAGTTGAACACCATATTCGGACATCTTCTGTCTTCGCATTTGTCCGTGCTGGCCGGGCGGATATCCGCGCCGTTCGACCGGACATTTCTCCGTAAAACATTTTGTGCCTTTCAGAAACAATTTCTGCTTCTCTCTTCGGCATAATCTACAAACTGGACCAATGTATCTTCCCATAGTATTCCTTAATTCGATTTCAATTTAATATCACTTATACGCGACGACGTTTCGGAGGCCTGCAACCGTTATGTGGAATAGGTGTGATGTCACGAATGCTTAGGATTTCCAATCCCACCATCTGCAACGAACGAACTCCGGCTTCCCGTCCCGAGCCCGGACCTTTGACAAACACATCTACTTTCCGCAAACCCATATCAAAGGCTTCTTTCGCCGCTGCTTCTGCTGTAACCTGTGCAGCAAACGGAGTATTTTTCCGTGATCCCTTAAATGCATTACGACCGGCTGATGACCAGCTAATGACATTGCCATAGACATCTGTTATAGTAACGATGACGTTATTGAATGTCGCTTTGATGAACACCTTTCCGGTAACATCGACTTGAAGCTTTTTTTTCTTTTTAACTGCCGTTGTTGGTGCCGCAGATCCTGCCGACGATTTTGCTGCTTGTTTACCCATGGATAATCTTCCTGTATAAAATTATTTCTTCGCTGCTACTTTCTTCTTTCCTGCAACTGTCTTACGCTTGCCTTTACGTGAACGTGCATTCGTACGTGTACGCTGCCCGCGCACGGGAAGTCCTTTACGATGACGCAAACCTCTGTAGGAATTGATATCCATCAGGCGTTTGATATTCATCTGTGTTTCGCTGCGCGCAGCTCCCTCTACCTTATAATCACCGGTAATGATCGATCGAATTTTGGCAACCTCATCATCGTTCAATTCGTTGATGCGTTTATTCAAATCGATTCCTGCCTGTGTAAGAATTTTCTTGGAACTTGTTCTGCCGATACCATAGATATAGGTCAAACCAATTTCTGCTCGCTTATTTTTTGGCAGGTCAATGCCCGCAATTCGTGCCACGTGGTATTTATCCTTTCTGAGTCATGATAACTATTATCCCTGACGCTGCTTGTGTTTTGGATTTTTGCAAATCACACGCACAACACCTTTGCGCCGAATAATCTTACAATTATCGCATAACCGTTTTACTGATGAACGTACTTTCATAATCAATCCTTTACTTGTAACGATACGTGATTCGACCTTTGGTCAAATCATATGGAGACATTTCCACTGTTACTTTGTCTCCTACTAATATTTTGATATAATGCATTCGCATCTTCCCGGAAATGACAGCAAGAATTTCATGACCATTATCGAGCTTCACACGAAACATTGCATTCGGTAATGTATCGGTAATAATACCATCCATCGAAATCGGTCCTTGCTTAGCCATTCATCACTTAGATTGTGAGTATTTCTGGTTCATGATTCGTAACAACAATTGTATGTTCAAAATGTGCCGAAGGGCTTCCATCATACGTGCGTACTGTCCAGCCATCGCTATCGACTTTTACATCATACGCGCCCGCATTCACCATCGGCTCTATCGCTATCGTCATGCCGCTTTGCAACAGCATTCCTGTGCCACGTTTGCCAAAATTTGGAACTGCCGGTTCTTCGTGTAAATATCGACCGACCCCATGTCCAACTAAGTCTCGTACAACTGAATATCCTACCGCTTCAACGTGCTTTTGGACTGCTGCGGAAATATCATGAACACGGTTACCAGCACGAGCCTGTTCAATTCCCTTATACAACGATTCTTCTGCTGTCTGCATTAACCGAGTTTTTTCTTCAGATATTTCCCCTATCTGGAACGTCCACGCGCCATCGCCATAAAACTCGTTCTTCTTAACTCCTACATCAATAGCTACGATGTCACCATCCTGTAATGTTCTGTTGCTGGGTATTCCATGAACAACTTCGTCATTTATCGATGCGCAGATACTCGCAGGATATAAATTTTGTTTATCTGTTCCGTAACCCTTAAATGCCGGTTCTGCTTGTTGTGACCGAATATACTCCTCAGCGAGATGATCGAGTTCTTTGGTCGTCACACCAATCCGAACCATCCCCTTCAACAAACGTAAAACTTCTGCAACAATCCGACAACTTTCTCTTATTAACGTAATCTCGTGCGACGACTTGATCGTGGCTTTGGGCATCAGATACCATACTTAATTACATTCTTCTGCCTTTGATCTTACCGCTCTTCATGAAACCATCATAATGACGCATGAGCAAGTGAGATTCGATCTGCTGCAATGTATCCAGTCCGACGCCGACAACAATCAATAAGCTTGTGCCGCCAAAAAAACTAGCAAAATTCGACGTCACACCAAATCTGATCATCAGGGCGGGAAGAACAGCAATAATAGCAAGAAAGATTGAACCGGGCAACGTAATCTTCGTCAAAATATTGTCGATAAAATCCGAAGTGTTTTTCCCTGGACGGATTCCTGGAATAAACCCACCCTGCTTCTGCATCGTTTCTGCCACATCCTTAGGGTTAAAAGCAACGGCAGTATAAAAATACGTGAAGAAGATAATAATCAGTCCGTAAACAATTGAATACGTAATAGACGTATATGATAAGTACCCGGATATGTTCTGCAAAAATTCACTGTCAGGGAAAAACGTGAGGATCGTGTTCGGAATAAACATAATCGCTTGTGCAAAGATAATAGGCATAACGCCTGCTGTATTTACGCGCATAGGAATATATTGTGTCACCCCCCCATATACTTTACGCCCGACTACTCGTTTGGCATATTGGACCGGTATACGCCGGGTTGCTTGTGTAACCATGACAATTCCCGCAACGATAAAAACCATTAATCCGAGAATAATGAGCTCAACAATCAGTCCGCGAACTTGTGAACTCACAAGCTGGAATTCATCTAATAACGCATTGGGGAAACGTGCGATGATGCCGATAAAAATGATCAATGAAATGCCGTTTCCGATACCGCGCTCAGTGATTTGCTCACCAAGCCACATCATGAAAATTGTTCCTGCAGTCAAGACAATCATCGTTGATATATTGAACATAAATCCTTGAACTTCAGGAGGAATAATTGATACTCCGCTAGGTGCCATACTTGTCAACTGTACGCTTACGCCCCACGCCTGTAATAATGAAATCCCTACAGTTCCGTATCGCGTCCACTGAGTAAGTTTCTTGCGACCTTCTTCTCCTTCTTTCGATAACTTTTGAATCATCGGTACAACAGCGCCCAGCAGCTGGATGATGATCGAGGCACTGATGTACGGCATGATGCCGAGAGCAAACACTGCCGCATTACTAAATGCGCCGCCGACGAATAAATCATACAATCCAAATAACGTGTTAGATGCCTGATTACGCATCGCTTCTGTAAGTACAGCCGCATTTACGCCAGGCAATGTGATATGCGAACCAACACGTACGACAATAAGCAAGCCAGCGGTGAAAAAAATTCGCTGGCGTAGCTCTTGAATCTTAAAGATATTTCGAAAACTTTCTGTAAGTTTCGCCATTGATTACTTTTTATCCGATGAAAGTGTAATGACTTTACCTCCAACGCTTTCAATTTTCTGAGCGGCAGACTTGCTGAATGCATGTGCCGTTACTTCAAGCTTTGTTTTCAATTCGCCGTCCCCTAAAATTTTCACAGGTATAGATTTTTTGGAAATTGTTCCGATAGCGTAAAGAACATCCGGAGTCACTTTGCTCTCTGCAAATTTTCCTTCTGCTGCAAGCTCTTGAAGAATTGCGACGTTGACTACTTGGAATTCAACTCTAAACGGGCTATGAAAACCAAATTTGGGGACACGGCGCACCAACGGCATTTGACCACCCTCAAACCATGGGCGATAATGCGTTCCTGATCGCGCTCCTTCACCTTTATGACCGCGTGTAGCTGTACCCCCGTGGCCCGAACCTTGACCGCGTGCAATACGTTTTCTCTTTTTACGTGATCCCGGTGCTGCGCGGAGATTGCTAAGCATTGAACCTGTCATACTGTTACTTTACCTCTTCTACTTTTACTAAATGCTTTACTCTGTTGATCATACCTTTGATTTGCGGGGTCTCTTTGTGAACAACAGAATAATTAGGTCTGCCTAATCCCAATGCCTTAATCGTACGTTTCTGCGCTTCAAGACAATCAAGGTGGCTGACAACCTGTGTAATTTTGATTTTCTTATCCATAAAATATACTAGTTAACTGATGCTTGTGGAACTGCAAACAATTCTTGCGTCGACATCCCACGGCGTTGTGCCATTGTACGAGCATCTGTCAAACTTACAAGAGCCACCAGTGTTGCTTTCACCACGTTATGAGGATTCGATGAGCCAATAGATTTTGTCAAGACGTCTTTGACTCCAGCAGATTCCAATACAGCACGAATGCCGCCTCCTGCAATCAACCCTGTTCCGGGTGAAGCGGGTTTCAACAATACTTTCGAGGCGCCATACTTCGCATAAATAGAATGTGGAATTGTTCCCTTCACAAGAGAAACCCTAACTACATTCTTCTTTGCATCATCGACACCTTTAGATATGGCATCTTGAACTTCGTTCGCCTTGCCAAGCCCGATACCGACATGTCCATCGCCATCACCTACCACCACGATTGCGCTGAAACTAAAACGTCGTCCGCCTTTCACAACTTTCGCTACGCGATTGATGTGAACGAGTCTGTCTTTTAAATTTAATTCACCTGCTTTTATACGTGCCAATGTTATTACTCCAAATTATTCATTTTTCATTTCTGCAAAGCTCCCGAGGGAGGATTCGAACCTCCACTGACGGCTCCAAAGGCCGCTGTCCTACCATTAGACGACCCGGGAATAACCTTTGTAGTACATAGCCGGGATCGCCCGTGAACTCAGAATTCCAGCCCGCCTTCACGAGCACCATCAGCTAGCGATTTTACAACTCCATGATACATATATCCGTTACGGTCAAAAACTACTTGTTTAAGATTCTTGGCAACAGCCTTCTTTGCCAACAATGCGCCTACGAGCTTTGCAATTGCCTTTTGACCTTTGACATTTTTCAACTCACCCTCTAACTCTTTCGTTAACGAGGAGGCAGAGGCAATCGTTTTTGCTTGTGTGTCATCAACAATTTGCGCATAAAGATGATTCAAACTACGATAGACAGTCAGCCGTGGCCGTTCTGTTGTACCACGAACTTTTTTGCTTACGCGCGACTTCACGCGCATACGTTGATCGACTCGAGATTTTTTAATCATATTATCCTGCTTTTGCTCCAGCTGTTGCTGCTGCCTTACCTGCCTTACGACGAATATATTCACCTTCATACTTCACGCCCTTGCCCTTATATGGTTCCGGCGGTCGGAACGATCTCAGCTTCGCAGCAACTTGCCCTACAAGCTGTTTATCTATCCCGGATACAATCATATTTGTTGGTTGAGGTACTTCAACTTTAATTCCTGCAGGCGGCTCGAACAAAATTGGATGAGAGTACCCCAATGCTAATTGAAGTTTCTTACCTTTCAATTCTGCCTTATAACCGACACCTACAATTTCAAGCTTTCTTTGAAATCCTTCAGAGACACCCTTCACCATATTAGAAATTAACGCTCTCCACGTGCCATGCAATGCTTTCTGCAACTTTACATCAGACGAACGGGTGAGTACGATTTCATTCTCTTTAATATCAATAGCAATGGACGATGGCATAGCGGCAGAGAGTTCACCTTTTGGCCCGCTTATCTTAATCTTTCCATCTTTCTTATCAATTTTTATTCCTTTGCTGACAGCAACAGGACGTTTTCCTATACGAGACACGTTATTCTCCTTCGTTCAACTCATTACCAAACATGACATAACACTTCGCCGCCCATACGGTTTGCACGAGCTTCTTTTTCAGTCATAATACCCTTTGATGTAGAAATCAATGCTACACCCATGCCGTTTAGTACTCGCGGCAATTCTTCTGCAGCGGAATAAACACGAAGGCCAGGCTTGCTGATACGCGATAAACCAGAGATAGCATTGATGCCCTCCGTATATTTCAACGTAACACGGAGAACACCCTGTTTATTGTCGCTGATTTCTGTATAACCAGAAAGAAATTTCTGATCGACAAGAATTTTTGTCATCGCACGCTTGACATTTGACGCAGGGATGTCTACGCGCTTGTGCCGGGCCCTGATAGCATTCCGTACACGTGTTAAATAATCTGCAATAGGATCTGTTGTATTCATAAACTTTCTAACTCCTTACCAACTCGCCTTAACGATACCGGGAATTTTTCCATCGAGCGCCATTTTACGGAAACAAATTCTACAGATACCAAATTTACGCATATAACCCCTTGGCCTTCCGCAAATATTACAACGATAGTGTTTGCGCACTGCAAACTTAGGCGTTCTCTTTGATTTAACCACCATTGCCAAACGTGCCAAATGGATTCTCCTTTACGTTAGTTTTTTTGAGTGTCGGCTTGTTCAATGATTTCTTGTCGCTTCACGAACGGCATGCCAAGTCCTTTGAGCAATTCGTACGCTTCCTGATCTGTGTTTGCCGTTGTAACAAAACTAATATCCATACCAAAAACTTTTGTTACTTTGTCAACATCAATTTCGGGGAAAATGATATGCTCTTTGATGCCGATGGTATAATTTCCTCGCCCGTCGAATGAGCGATCTGAAAATCCTCGAAAGTCTCGAATACGCGGAACTGTGACGTTCACAAATCTATCCATAAATTCATACATACGCGCCTGACGCAATGTTACGCGGGCACCAATTTCAAGCCCCTCACGGAGCTTAAAATTCGAAATAGCTTTTTTAGCTTTTGTAAGAACAACTTTTTGCCCAACGATTATTTCGAGATCCTTCACAACAACATCGAGCAATTTCGCGTCTTGCGTCGCCTGTCCAACGCCAACATTGATGGAAATTTTTTCGAGGCGTGGCACTTGCATAATATTTTTATACTTGAACTTCTTCATGAGATCTGCAACTATCGCACTCTTGAATTGATCTCTCAATCGAGCAGGTACACCAGTCTCATGGTGGTGATCCTGAACTTCTGCTTTCTTCGTTTCTTTTTCAGATTTTTGTTTCTTTTCTTTTCCCATGGTTATACTCTTTTAAAACATCTCTTCACAATTTCGACATACGCGCATCGTTTGTTTTCGTCCTGTCACCGCATCAGTAACCTGTTTACGCCCGAGCCGAGACGGCTTGTTACATTTAGGGCAGATCACCTGCACATTCGATGCATTGACACTTTCTTCTTTTTGAATGATACCGCCTTGAGGATTTTTTTGCGTTGCCCGTGAGTGACGCTTAATAATATTCACTCCTTCAACAATAACCCTACCAGATTCAGTAAACACTTTGAGCACCTTACCAGTCTTTCCTCTTGCGTTTCCAGCAATGACTTCAACACTATCGTTTTTCTTAATATTCATGATAACATCCGTTCTTACAATACCTCTGGAGCCAGAGAGATAATCTTCATATAATTTTTGTCGCGCAATTCACGAGCAACAGGTCCGAAGATACGAGTTCCACGCGGCTCGCCCTGTATATTTAACAAGACAGCAGCATTTTCATCAAAGCGGATAAACGACCCATCCTTACGACGCGTTTCTTTCTTAGTTCGAACAATAACTGCTCGCGAAACTTCTCCTTTTTTAACACCTGCGCCGGGGATAGCGCTCTTCACAGAAACCACAATGAGATCACCTACACCCGCGTAACGACGTTCGTGTCCGCCGAGGACTCGAATACAGCGAACTTTCTTCGCTCCTGAATTATCTGCTACTATTAAATTTGTTTCTTCTTGAATCATAGTCGCTCTTGAGGTTATTTAGCTTTCTCAACAATTTCCACTAATCGCCATCGCTTTGTTTTGCTCAATGGACGTGTTTCCATAATCTTCACAATATCGCCGATACTTGCCTGTTGCTGCTCATCATGCGCTACAAGTGTTGTTGTACGCGTAAAGTACTTTTTGTAAATGGAATGAGCCACGCGTCGTTCGATGGCAACAACAATACTTTTCTGCATTTTATTGCTGACAACTTTTCCTTGTTTAATTTTTCGTAACGTGGTGCGTTCTGACATAACGATTTTGATTCTTTCGATTACTTATTCTTATTTTCTGCGGCTGCAGTATTGTTCAATTCGCGTTCATGCAACACCGTTTTCATACGGGCGATATCGCGCCGCACAATGCGAATTTTAATCGGGCTTTCCAACTGACTTGTTGCCTTTTGGAATTTAAGATGAATTAGGTTTTCTTCTTCATCTTTAATGCGTTTTGTTAACTCTGCTACCGGAATTTCTCTGACTTCAAATATTTTCATACATACCTCATTATTCTTCGTACGTCACGCGGGTAACCATCTTCGTCTTGATCGGCAGCTTGTGAGATGCAAGATTCATCGCCTCAGAAGCTACTACTTTCTTAATGCCGCCTAACTCAAACATGATTGTACCGGGTTTTACCACTGCAACCCAAAATTCTGGCACTCCTTTACCGCTTCCCATACGGGTTTCAGCCGGTTTCTTTGTAACGGGTTTGCTCGGGAAAATTCGTATCCAAACTTTGCCTTCACGTTTCATCAAACGGGTCAACGCTACACGCGCTGCCTCTATCTGACGCTGCGTAATCCATCCTGGCTCAAGCGCTTTCAATCCAAAATCACCGAACGACACTGTAAATCCGCGTGTCGCTTTACCACGCATTCTGCCGCGTTGTGCTTTTCTATATTTTACTCGTTTAGGTAATAACATATCATTTCAGTTGAAAAAAGATTTATCGAGTTGCCCGGTCAAGTACTTCACCGCGGCAAATCCATACTTTCACGCCAATGGTCCCATAAATAGTCATCGCAGTCGCTTGGGCATAATCAATATCTGCGCGAAGCGTGTGTAATGGAATACGGCCTTCTTTGTACTGCTCGGAACGCGCAATTTCTGCTCCGCCCAATCTTCCACCGCACATAACGCGAACGCCTTCAGCGCCCATGCGCATCGCTGAGGTGATTCCCATCTTCATTGCTCTTCGGAATGCCATTCTTCCTTCGAGCTGTTGTGCAATATTCTCAGCAACCAAGTAAGCATCAAGTTCAGGACGTTTCACTTCGTGAATCAAAATTTTTACTTCTTTATTCGTGATCTGTTTGAGTTCTTCTTCCAATTGGGTAATTTCTTTACCGCTTCTACCGATGACAATACCTGGACGTGAAGTATGAATCGTTATCACAGCTTTTTTCGTCGTGCGATCAATTAAGATTTTCGCTACACCGGCTTTCTTCAGACGGTTAAAAACATAATTTCGAATTTTCAGGTCTTCTTGTAATTTTCCTGCAAAATCTTTTTCGTCATACCAATTAGAATCCCATGATCTGAGTACTCCAAGACGAAAACCAATCGGATTAACTTTTTGTCCCAAACGATCTCCTACTCTTGTGATTGTTTTTTTGTTTCTTTTGGTTTAGGCTGCAGAACTTTTTTCTTCTCTTCGCGCTGTGCAACAACAATAGTAAGATGGTTAGATCTTTTGACTATTCTGTAGGCGCGCCCCATTGGTGCCGGCAACATACGTTTCATACCGGGACCGCCATTCACAAAGACGGTTTTTACATACAACGTGTCATTATCAATTCTACCGCCTTCATCTTTCTGATGAAGATTTGCTACTGCCGAACGCAAAACTTTCTCAGCTACCCTTGATGCATGTTTTGGGGCAAAGTGAAGTATATTGATGGCGTCTGGAACAGATTTTCCACGTATCAAATCTACAACTAACCGCATTTTACGCGGCGATGAACTTATATATCGATGTAATGCTCGTGCTTCCAACATGATAATTATGCTCCAGCCGAAGTAGTTTCTTCGCTCTTAATGCCGGGATGCGCACGAAATATTCGAGTAGGAGCAAATTCACCGAGCTTGTGTCCTACCATACTCTCGTGAACATACACCGGTATAAATTTATTTCCGTTATGAACTGCTAACGTATGACCCACAAAATCAGGTGTGATCGTTGATGAACGTGACCACGTTTTAATAACTTTTTTCTGCCCGGATTTTGCCATAGCTTCTATTTTTGCAAGAAGCTTTTCATCTACAAACGGACCTTTTTTTAACGAACGACTCATATTCTATAAATTGATTTCTTGATTATTTACGACGCTTAACTATATACTTATCTGATCTTAATTTATGATGGCGCGTTTTCTTACCTTTCGTATGCCATCCCCATGGAGAAACCGGATGCGGATTCCCTTGCGGCGATTTACCTTCACCGCCTCCATGTGGGTGATCACAAGGATTCTGGACTACACCACGCGACTGAGGACGAACCCCCATCCATCGCATTCTGCCTGCTTTTCCAATACTAATGTTTTCATGATCAGCATTGCTCACTGTTCCAACTGTAGCATAACACTCCGACGGAATATTTCGTATTTCGCCTGAAGGCAATCGCAGTTGCGCAAACTTTCCTTCTTTCGCCATCATCTGTACTGCAGCGCCAGCACTTCGTGCCAACTGAGCGCCTTTGCCGAAACGAAGTTCTATATTGTGGACAAATGTACCAACAGGAATATTGGCTAATGGCATAGCATTGCCAACTTTAATCTCGACTTGGCTGCCTGATGCTAACATTTCTCCGACTTTCAAACCATCAGGAGCTATGATATATCGTTTCTCGCCATCCAAATATTGCAGAAGGGCAATTCGAGCAGAACGATTCGGATCGTATTCTATTGCCACAACCTTAGCATTCATTTCACGTTTGTCGCGCTTAAAATCAATAATACGGTAGAATCGTTTATGTCTGCCGCCACGATGTCGCGAAGTAATATGTCCATTCGTGTTACGACCGCCTGAACTCTTCAACGGTTCGATAAGCGACTTCTCCGGCTTCGATTTCGTGATTTCCTCGAAGCTTGGAATAGTCATCCATCGCGTACCGGGTGTTTTAGGTTTTAAAATTCGTATTCCCATAAATTCTTTCTATACCTTCAGCCTACACATTACCAAAGAGTTCTATCTTATCACCCTCTTTGAGGGTAATGATTGCTTTCTTATAATGACTTGTCTTGCCTACAAAGCGACCCTTGCGTGTCATTTGCGATTTTGTCTTCCCCTTCATGTTCATGGTTCGAACATTCGTCACAGTAACGTTAAACCGTTTTTCAACTGCACGGGCAATATCGATCTTGTTTGCCTTGGGATCAACTTCAAACGCATAACGTCCTTTCTCTTGAAGGATCGTTATTTTTTCTGTCACTATCGGGCGATAAATAATACCAATCATACTACATTCTTACTGTAATGATTTTTCTAATGACTCAATCGCACCTTTTTGAATAAGCAGTATGTTGCTATTCAAAATTTCATACGTCGATGCCTTGGATGCCTCTATAATATTCAATGCAGGAATATTGCGTCCTGACTTCCAAACAGACTTATCACTTGCCGAAACGAGCAAGAGGGTTTTTTTACCGGAAAGCTCTAACGCTTTCAAAACAGAAACCATGTCTTTTGTTTTTGGCGCAGCAAAAGTAAAATCCTCTACAATCTTGATTGCTGCATCCTTTGCTTTGTAACTTAAGGCAGATTTTCGAGCGAGGCGGCTCACTTGTTTTGGAAGTTTTCGTGAATAATCTCTCGGCGTGGGTCCGAAAATTGTGCCGCCGCCTTTCCACAAAGGTGAACGTACTGAGCCAATTCGAGCCCGTCCTGTATGCTTTTGCTTCCAAAGTTTTTTGCCGCTGCCACTAACTTCACCGTACGTCTTCGTTTTATGAGTTCCCTGTCGTTGATTAGCGAGATACACATTTACAGCCTCATAAATCGCATGATCGTTCGGCTGAATCTCAAATATACCCGGTGAGAGTGTCACTTTCTCACCTGAGAGTTTTCCATCTTTTTTATAAACTTCTATATCCATACAATTTCAGTGATTAAAACTAATGTTCTTTATGGATCTCGACATAACTATTGTTGTAACCCGGAACAGAACCGCTTATAAGTATTAAATTTGATTCTGCAATAATCTGAACAACGCGAAGATTTTTTACAGTCACGCGGTCACAACCCATTCTTCCAGCCATACGCATGCCCTTAAATACGCGTGATGGATACGAGCTTGAACCGATTGAGCCGGGAGCGCGCACACGATCACTTTGTCCGTGAGTTTTAGAGCCGCCACCGAAATGGTGTCGCTTCACAACGCCTTGAAAGCCTCGACCTTTTGATGTGCCGGCAACAGAAACCTTGTCGCCCTTGGCAAAAATTGCATCTATTTTAATTTCCGCGCCTGGCTGATACTTATTCACGTCAATATCCCTAAACTCGTGTACATTCTTCTTTGGAGGTACACCAGATTTCTTGTAATGCCCAGCCATCGGCTTGTTCACATGCTTTTCTTTCTTATTTTCGAAACCGACCTGAAGTGCTTCGTAACCATCTTTGTCCTTCGTTTTAACTTGCGTTACGTAACACGGTCCTGCCTCGATGACTGTACAGGGAATTGATTCACCCTTCTCATCGAAGATGCTGGTCATTCCTATTTTTTTACCGAGAATACCGTTCATTGTTCTTTCAATAATAAATAATTCTCTTTCTCTCGTACCCAAACAAGGGCATGAGAGTCAGTAATATCAATTGTTATGTTTGGAGGAAAAAGTTATTAAACCTTTATCTCCACATCGACGCCTGCGGGAAGCTCAAGCTTCATCAACGAATCAACCGTCTTGTTGGACGAATTGAGTATGTCAATTAGGCGCTTATGGGATCGCATTTCAAACTGCTCGCGCGATTTCTTATCAACGTTAGGAGAGCGCAATACAGTATAGAGCGTTCGTTTCGTAGGCAGTGGAATTGGACCAGATACAATCGCACCGGTGGATTTGACCGTTTTAATGATCTTTTCCGCCGACTTGTCGAGCAATGTGTGATCGTATGATTTTAGTTTAATACGTATCTTTTGTCCAGCCACTGGTACGTTCCTATTCTACAAAAAATTTATTCGATGATTTTCGTTACAACACCAGCACCAACAGTATGTCCGCCTTCGCGGATTGCGAATCGTAATCCTTCTTCCATTGCTATATTTGTAATTAATTCTACTGACATATTATCGACGTTATCTCCTGGCATGACCATCTCTGTGCCGCCTGGTAACGTCGAAACTCCGGTAACGTCTGTCGTACGGAAGTAGAACTGTGGACGATATCCCGTGAAGAATGGGGTATGACGTCCGCCTTCTTCCTTCTTCAACACGTAAACCTGACATGTAAATTTCTTATGCGGTGTTATTGAACCGGGCTTGGCTATGACCATACCACGTTCAAGCTCATTTTTTTCTACACCACGGAGCAGCATACCAGCGTTATCGCCAGCTCGTACCTCATCAAGCTCCTTACGGAACATTTCTGCACCGGTAATAACCGTCTTTTTATGCGCACCTAATCCAATTACCTCAACTTCATCACCAACCTTCGCCTTGCCACGCTCAACACGGCCAGTACCTACGGTACCTCGGCCGGTAATTGAGAATACGTCTTCGATCGGCATCAGGAATGGCTTATCAACATCGCGTTTTGGCAATAGTATATATGAATCCACTGCTTCCATAAGATCATAGATTGGCTTGAACGCAGGATCATCGGGCTTAGAGTCTGCTGCAAGAGCACGCTCCATCGCTTTCAAAGCGCTGCCTTTTACGATGGGAATTTCATCGCCCGGAAACTCATACTTTTTAAGTAGATCGCGTAATTCCATTTCGACGAGATCAATAAGTTCCGGGTCATCAACCATATCGATCTTGTTCATGAATACGACAATTCGTGGCACACCGACTTGGCGAGCAAGAAGGATGTGTTCACGAGTCTGGGGCATCGGACCGTCATTTGCAGCTACTACGAGAATCGCACCATCCATCTGTGCAGCACCAGTGATCATGTTTTTGATATAGTCAGCGTGACCTGGACAGTCGACGTGAGCATAATGACGCTTGTCTGTTGCATACTCGACGTGTGCAACTGCAATGGTAATACCACGCTCTCGCTCTTCCGGCGCATTGTCGATACTATCGAACGTTCGCACCTGAGCCCATCCGCGCTTACTGAGCACCATTGTGATTGCAGCAGTAAGCGTTGTCTTGCCATGATCAATATGACCAATGGTGCCAACGTTGACGTGGGGTTTATCTCTTAAAAATTTCTCTTTTGCCATGTGTTTATTCTCCTATATGCTGAGAAGGTCCAATAAATGAATTCGAATAAATTAAACTGTTACTGTTTCTTTTCCTTTGACTTTTTCGATGATCTGATCAGAAATGCTTTGCGGCACTTCTTCATAGTATGCAAACTGCATGGTATAAATTGCACGTCCCTGCGTCATCGAACGCATCTGTGTAGAATAGCCAAACATTTCAGACAACGGCACTTTAGATTTAATAACCTGAGCATCTTTTCGCGCCTGCAATCCTTCGATTTTACCACGTCGCGAACTCAAATCGCCCATAACATCACCCATATATTCTTCAGGAGTGACTACTTCCACATCCATAATAGGCTCGAGAAGTACTGGCGCTGCTTTTCTTGCCGCATCCTTGAACGCCATCGAACCTGCAATCTTAAATGCCATCTCCGATGAATCTACATCATGATACGAACCATCAATCAATGTAATTTTAATATCTTCGACCGGATAACCGGCAAGTACACCATTACGCATAGCTTCTTGAATTCCTTCAGAAACAGGATTAATGTATTCCTTAGGAATTGCTCCGCCTACGATTGCATTCTCAAACTCGTAACCCTTACCCTTTTCATTCGGCTCGACTGTAATCCAAACGTGGCCAAATTGTCCGCGACCGCCAGATTGTCGCACAAATTTACCTTCTTGTTCAACTTTTTTCCTGATAGTTTCTTTATACGCTACTTGCGGCTTACCGACGTTTGCTTCAACTTTGAATTCGCGCTTCATGCGGTCAATAATAATTTCAAGGTGTAACTCACCCATGCCGCTGATGATTGTCTGTCCGGTTTCTTCGTTCGATGATACCCTGAATGTGGGATCTTCATCAGACAACTTCGAAAGGGCTTCACCCATCTTTTCCTGATCAGCCTTCGTTTTTGGTTCAATCGCAACCGAGATAACAGGCTCAGGAAACTCCATCTTTTCAAGAATTATTGGATCATCTTCGTCGCATAAAGTATCTCCCGTGCGCGTGGTCTTAAGGCCAACCATCGCAGCAATATCACCAGTCATCGCCATATCAACATCTTCACGATGGTTAGCATGCATACGCAATAATCGCCCTACTCGCTCACGCTTACCAGACACCGAATTGTACACATAAGATCCCGTTTCAACAGTACCGGTATACACGCGGAAAAACGTCAACTTGCCAACGTAAGGATCTGTCATGATTTTAAAAGCAAGTGCAGTGAATTTTTCGTTATCATCAACTTTTCGCACAATATGGTCTTTCATATTAGGATGATGACCTGTAATCTCTCCCTTCGAACCATCAAAAGGGTTTGGCAAAAAGTCTATAACAGAATCGAGCAACATTTGAACGCCTTTATTCTTGAAGGAAGAACCACAAAGAACGGGGATAATGCTGACCTTCAAACATGCGCGGCGCAAAACTGCTTTAATTTCGGAAGGAGAAATTTCCTTGCCTTCGAGATATTTTTCAAGGAGCGTATCATCTTCATCAGAGACCGCCTCTAACATTTTTGTCCTACATTCCTGTGCAAGCTTTTGCAGATCATGAGGAATTTCCATATCGTCCCATGTCACACCAGCACTGCCATCGTGAAAAATACGTGCTTTCATCGTGATGAGGTCAATAATGCCAACAAACAACTCGCCCTCACCCACTGGAATTTGTACGGGCACTGCATTTGCTCCCAATCGCGTCTTCATCATTTCGATACAGTGGAAATAATCTGCACCAACACGATCCATCTTATTCACAAAGGCTAATCGTGGTACACCATATTTGTCTGCCTGACGCCACACAGTTTCCGATTGCGGTTCTACACCACCTACCGCGCAAAATAATGCAACAGCTCCGTCTAACACCCTTAATGATCGTTCAACTTCTGCCGTAAAATCGACGTGCCCAGGTGTATCAATGATATTGATACGATGATTATTCCAAAAACATGTTGTGGCAGCACTTGTAATGGTAATGCCACGCTCTTTTTCTTGTTCCATCCAGTCCATCGTTGCCGCACCATCATGTACTTCACCCATTCGATGCAACACGCCCGTATAAAAAAGAATACGTTCAGTAGTTGTCGTTTTTCCAGCATCGATATGCGCCATGATGCCGATATTTCGTGTTCTATCTAATGGATAAGCTCGAGCCATACGTTTCAATATTCTTTCACAAAGTCATCATCTAAATTCTTTTTACCACTTAAAATGAGCAAATGCTTTATTTGCCTCAGCCATCTTATGTGTGTCTTCTTTCTTCTTAATCGCACTACCTTCGTTGTTAGCAGCTGCGAGAAACTCAGAAGCAAGTTTCAAGGACATAGATTTATCTTTTCTCACACTCGCATAGGTGATAAGCCAACGAAATGCTAAAGCAATACTTCGATCTGCACGAACTTCTGTGGGTATCTGATAAGTTGCTCCACCTACTCGGCGTGCTTTAATTTCTAATATTGGTTTGACATTATTCACAGCTTTTCTAAATACGTCAATTCCAGATATCTTGCTGCGTTGTTCTGCAATATCGAGAGCCTCATACACTATACCAGACGCGAGGTGTTTTTTGCCACTTTTTAGCACATTATTAATGAACTTCGCAACGAGGACATCATTAAATTTTGGATCAGGACCAATATGTCTTTTAGACGCTGTTTTCTTTCTCATGTTCTATTACTTTGGCTTTTTAGCTCCGTATTTAGATCTTCCTTGTTTTCTATCTGTCACACCGGCAGTATCTAGCGTGCCTCGTACTATATGGTATCGTACACCAGGCAGATCCTTAACCCTACCGCCACGAATCAATACAATCGAGTGTTCCTGAAGATTATGTCCTTCTCCAGGAATATATGCTGTCACCTCTATACTATTTGTAAGTCTCACTCTTGCTACTTTACGTAAAGCAGAATTAGGTTTCTTAGGGGTGGTTGTATAAACTCTCGTACAAACACCTCTCTTCTGCGGCGATTGCTGTAAAGCTGGTGCCTTACTCTTCCAAGTTACTTTTTCACGGCTAAAACGTACTAATTGGTTAATCGTGGGCAAATGATACTACTCCTCAATTTTGACAAAGCTTACAAATATATGAAATTTTTTCCTTTTTGTCAACAATATTCATCATATATTTTATTAAAATAACAATTAAACTGTAATTTTGTCCTTTTTCTTACTCTTTTTCTTTTCTGCCGCTTCCTCTTCAAGTATATCTTGAAGAGTAGGTTGTGGCTCTTCTTGAGCGACAACAATAATATTTTTAAATTTCTTTAACCCTGTTCCAGCTGGAATCAAGTGTCCCATAATAACATTTTCCTTTAATCCTAATAGCAAATCAACTTTACCCTCTATTGCTGCATCTGTTAAAACTTTTGTCGTTTCCTGGAATGATGCTGCAGAAATCCAGCTATCTGTTGAAAGAGAAGCCTGGGTAATGCCTAACAAAATAGGCTCTGAAGTTGCAGGTTCCGAATCTCTAAACTCAATAATTTTCTTACTTTTCTTTTTGAGTTCAGCATTCATTTCACGTATTTTCTTTTTGGACATAACCTGACCATTCTTCAACTTTGAATCGCCTTTGCTATTGATGATTGCTTGATCTTTAAGGCTTTCGTTCTCAATATTAATTGTCTGCACATCTATATAATCATCTTCTAGGAATTTAGTATCGCCGGAATCAAGCACACGAACTTTCTGCATCATTTGACGAACTATTACCTCGATATGCTTGTCATTAATCTTCACACCCTGCATACGATAAACTTCTTGTATTTCATTCACAAGATACTCTTGCACTGCACCAACACCTTTAATACGTAAAATGTCATGAGGATCTATTGCACCATCTGAGAGACGTTCACCTGACCGTATCACATCATTTTCCTGAACAAGAATATGTTTTCCCATAGGAATTAAGTACCTCCGTTCGTCGTGTCCATCATGGCTACGCACAAAAATTTCGCGCGAGCCGCGTTTTAGTGGACCAAACTTAATTACCCCATCAATCTCAGAGACAATTGCAGGATCAGCCGGGCTTCTTGCTTCAAACAATTCAGTTACCCTAGGTAAACCGCCCGTAATATCACGAGTTTTACCACTATCACGAGGAATTTTAACTAAAACTACTCCCGCCTGCACCTCTCCACCATCATTCACAACAATATGTGCACGAGTTGGGATAATATAGCTTCCAACTTTTTGACTTGAGTTATTCAAGATAACAATACTAGGGCTAAGCGTTCTGTCACGTGAATCAATGACTACTTTTTGAATGTGACCAGTTTGCTCATCTGGCTCTTCTCTATATGTAATATTCTCTTTTAGATCTTGATATTTCACTACGCCCTTATGTTCCGAAATAATGACAGCGTTATAAGGATCCCACTCGTAAATGATCTCGCCCTTCTTAATGTGTACACCGTCTAATACTATCAATGAAGCTCCGTACGGAACGTCATACTTTGTCAGAATTCGGTTATCAGCGTCCAAAATATTTACCACACCACTACGACCTAGAACGATCAATCTCGCATCACCTTCAGATTGTTTCAATGACTTAATACCATCATACTTCAGCACACCATCAAATTTCGAAACAATCTGAGATTGAGTAGCAATTAAACTTGCTGTACCTCCAGTATGAAATGTTCGTAGGGTTAACTGAGTGCCCGGTTCTCCGATAGACTGAGCGGCAATAATACCGACAGGCTCTCCAGGTTCAACTATCTTCGACGTAGTCAAATTACGCCCATAACAATTAGCACATACTCCACGTTTTGATTCGCAAGTAAGCACAGAACGAATCTCAACCCATTCAATCGAAGTATCTGCTATTGCCATTGCTTTCTTTTCGTCTATTACTTCACCTGCTTTCACAAGAATTTTTTGTACCAGCGGATCTATAACATCATGAACCGCAACTCGACCCAATATGCGCTCAGCTAAAGGCTCCTTAATGTCTTCTCCTTCCTTCAGAGCTCCCGTGAGAACACCACGTATTGTTCCGCAATCATCTGCAGAGATAATGGCATCCTGGGCAACGTCAACCAAGCGTCGCGTCAAATAACCTGCATCGGCCGTTTTTAACGCTGTATCAGCCAAACCTTTTCTCGCACCGTGCGTGGAGATAAAGTATTCCAAAACTGAAAGGCCTTCTCTAAAATTGGCAATGATAGGGTTTTCAATTAATTCACCAGTTGCGCCCGACATACTCTTCTGTGGTTTTGCCATCAACCCGCGCATTCCTGCAAGCTGACGCACTTGTTCTTTAGAACCACGAGCACCGGAATCTACCATCATATAGAGTGAGTTAAATCCATCACTCGCGTGCTGAAGTGAGTCGAAGAGTCGTTCAGCAACTTTATTTGTTGCGCGTGTCCAAATATCAATTACTTTGTTATAACGCTCGCCATTCGTAATAAAACCACGATAGTATTGGTTTTGTACATTATCAACATCGTGAAGCGCTTTAGATATTACTTCTTCTTTTTCTTTTGGAATAATAACGTCGCCGATACTTACTGATAAACCGCCTTTGGTGGCATAGGTAAAGCCTATTTCTTTGAGATTGTCGAGAAATTCAGCGGTACGAAGGTTCCCACAAGCGCGAAATGCAGTTTGTACAATTTGTGTCAGACGTTTTTTATTCAACAGCTCATTGATATAGCCGAGTTCTTTTGGAACGATTTGGTTGAAAATAACACGCCCTGTAGTCGTTTCAATGAGTTTTCCACTTATGCGAATCTTGATTCGTGCATGTAAACCAACTTTTCCGACATTGTAGGCAATAATAACTTCTTCGGGAGAGGAAAACATTTTGCCTTCACCGAGATCATGTGTTTTCGATTTAGTGAGGTAGTAACAACCGAGTACCTGATCCTGTGTAGGATGTACGATTGGCGCACCGTTCGATGGTGATAAAATATTATGACTGGAAAGCATCAGGATTCGTGCTTCAAGCTGAGCATCGAATGATAGCGGAATGTGAACTGCCATCTGGTCGCCGTCAAAGTCAGCGTTAAAGGCAGTACATACCATAGGATGTATGCGTATAGCTTTTCCTTCGACAAGGACAGGTTGAAAAGCTTGAATACCCAAACGGTGAAGCGTGGGTGCACGGTTAAGGATAACAGGATGTCCATCGATAATATGTTCTAGAATCTCCCATACTTCTTGCCCCTTTTTATCCACCAATTTCTTAGCACTCTTCACTGTCTTCACCATACCGCGCTCAATAAGTTTACGAATGATGAACGGTTTGAAGAGTTCAACCGCCATATCCTTTGGTAAACCGCATTCGTGAAGTTTCAACTCAGGACCAACAACGATAACTGATCTTCCCGAATAATCTACGCGTTTACCGAGAAGATTCTGACGGAATCGTCCTTGCTTTCCTTTCAACATATCCGAGAGCGATTTTAGCGCTCGATTATTGTCTGACCTGACGGCATTGACACGCCGCGAATTATCAAACAGCGAATCAACAGCTTCCTGCAACATGCGTTTTTCATTACGAAGAATAACTTCTGGTGCCTTAATTTCTATGAGCCGTTTTAATCGATTATTACGAATGATCACTCTTCGATACAGATCATTAAGATCTGACGTTGCAAAACGTCCTCCTTCTAATGGTACTAACGGACGAAGTTCGGGGGGGATAACGGGAACAACATCGAGCACCATCCACTCAGGCTTATTCATTACGCCATTTTCGCGTTCGCGGAATGAATATACGACACGCAATCGCTTGAGTAGTTCTTGTTTTTTTTGAACCGAATCCTCTATCTTACTTGCGGCTCGCAATTCAACTGCAAGGCTTTCAACATTAGTGCGTTTCAACAAATCTTTAATTGCATCTCCTCCGATTCGGGCAATAAATTTCTTTTCATCGGTATCATCGAGGTCCTGGTTCTTTTCAGGGAGAGATTCCAGTACATCATAATACTGCTCTTCAGAAAGAAGATCCATACGGTGTAAGCCTGTTGGACCAGGTTGAATAACTACATATGACTCATAATAAACGACACGTTCAAGATCTTTTCCACTCAAACCAAGAAGATTACCAATCTTTGAGGGCGCTGACCGAAAATACCAAATGTGTACGACAGGAACTGCTAATGAAATATGCCCCATCCGTTCGCGGCGGACACTTTTTTGGGTTACCTCTACACCGCACCGATCACAGATAATTCCTTTGTATCGAATGCGTTTATATTTCCCGCAATGACATTCCCAATCTCGGACTGGTCCAAAGATTTTCTCACAAAAAAGCCCATCTTTTTCCGGGCGAAATGATCGATAATTAATAGTTTCAGGTTTCGTCACCTCACCATGCGATCGGGAGAGAATAAGGTCCGACGAAGCCAGAGTGATCGTAATCTTAGAAAAATTTTTCTTAATTATATTCTCGTGTGTAAACGCCATATGCAATCTCCGTTATCGTTAGTTATTCAATCTTGATGTCTAATCCTAAGCCCATCAACTCTCGAACCAGCACGTTGAAGGATTCAGGAACATTTGGCTCGGGTAAATTGTCGCCCTTAACAATCGACTCGTACAACTTTGCGCGGCCATATACGTCGTCGCTCTTAACCGTAAGAATCTCTTGCAAAATATTCGCAGCGCCATACGCCTCAAGTGCCCACACTTCCATTTCTCCGAAGCGTTGACCACCGAATTGCGCCTTTCCGCCCAACGGTTGTTGAGTGATCAGCGAGTAAGGACCTATCGAGCGGGCATGTATTTTATCATCAACAAGATGTGAGAGTTTCATCATGTAGATATATCCTACCGTGATTTCATGATCAAACGGTTCACCCGTTCGCCCATCAATCAAGGCTGCTTTCGAAATAGTACTCAAGCCTGCTTTCTCAAGTTCAGTATGGACATCATTCCATGTTGCACCGTCAAAAATAGCTGTAGAATATGTTACGCCAAGCTTCTTGCCAGCCCAGCCAAGAGCTGTCTCGAACAACTGACCTAGATTCATACGTGACGGCACACCAAGCGGATTGAGAATCATATCAATCGGCGTTCCATCGGCTAAGAACGGCATTTCTTCCTGAGGCACTACTTTTGAAACAACACCTTTATTACCGTGCCTTCCTGCCATCTTATCGCCGACAGAAAGTTTGCGCTTTTTTGCAATGTACACTTTAGCTAATTGGACAATGCCGGAAGGCAATTCATCGCCCAACATGATTTTTGTTTTTTCATGCTTATAATATTCGTCGATGTCATTTTTCTTCTGGAAATAATTATCATAAATCTTGACGATAAGAGAATTTTTCTTCTTGTCATCAATCCAATCCGACGATGGGTCAAGCTTTTCAACTTCTCCAATCTCGATGAATGTATCCTCTTTCATGACGGTACCACTACGAATAACCATATCACCATCTGTATTCCTGATACCAACTGATTTTTCATCTCTTAAGAGTATGGTGAGCTTTTGTAGTAACTTTTCTCCATGTTCTTTCATCGCCTTCTTATGATCACGATCAAGTTGCTCGCTCAGGCGTTTATCTTCTTTCTTTGATTCAGCATCTTTCTTTTTCCGACTGAAGAGTTTTGTTGTAATAACAATACCTTTCATACCCGGCGGTGCTTTCAGTGATGCATCTTTCACATCACCTGCTTTCTCACCGAAGATCGCCTTCAAAAGCTTTTCTTCCGGTGTGGATTCGGTTTCACCTTTAGGCGTGATTTTACCGATAAGAATATCGCCTTCAACAACCTCAGCTCCGACACGAATCACGCCATTTTCATCGAGGTCTTTAACAGCATCTTCGCTTACGTTAGGTATTTCACGTGTTAATTCCTCTTCACCACGTTTCGTATCACGCACCTGGAGTTCAAACTCTTCGATGTGTAATGATGAAAAGATATCTTCTGAAACCAGTCGCTCATTGACGATTATCGCATCTTCGAAGTTATATCCGCGCCATGGCATAAAGGCGACAAGGATATTTCTTCCCAATGCTAATTCACCTCTTTCAGTGGCGCAGCCATCGGCAAGGATATCGCCTTTTTTCACTCGTTGTCCTGGCTTTACGATAGCGCGCTGATTGATGCTTGTGTCTTGATTCGTGCGGAAAAATTTGACAAGTTGATATTGCACTCGCTTCTTTTCTTCGAAGCTTATTATTGCCTCTGTACTTGATTCGTCTATATCGTAGTTGACAATTATTGTATTTGAATCAACATATTCCACGTTACCATTACGTTCTGCGACAATCATCGTACGGGCATCTCGTGCAATCTTCGCTTCTAATCCTGTGCCTACAATCGGCGATTCCGGACGAAGTAGAGGCACTGCCTGGCGTTGCATGTTGGATCCCATGAGCGCACGGTTAGCATCATCATGCTCAAGAAAAGGAATCAATGCTGCGGCAGCACTTACAATCTGGTTTGGCGCAACATCCATATATTGCAACTCTTCAGGCTTTGCATAGGGATAGTCGGCTTGTAATCGTGCTTTTACACGCTCGGTTAAAAATCTCCCCTTATCATCGACCTCCGCGTTCGCTTGAGCAATAGTATAGATATCTTCTTTTTCCGCAGTCATATATTCGATTTCATCGGTCACACGACCGTTCTTTACTTTACGGTATGGCGTTTCGATAAAACCGAACTCATTCACTCGTCCATGGATGCAAAGAGAAGAGATCAATCCAATATTCGGTCCTTCCGGAGTTTCAATCGGACAGAGACGGCCATAGTGCGTATAATGCACGTCGCGAACCTCAAAACCTGCGCGCTCACGTGTCAAACCACCAGGGCCAAGAGCCGACATACGTCGTTTATGCGTAATTTCTGCAAGAGGGTTCGTCTGGTCCATAAACTGCGACAATTGGTTGGTGCCAAAAAATGCATTAATGACACTCGTAATTGTTCGGGCATTGACTAAATCTTCTGGCGCCAACCTTTCTTGATCTCGCAAGCTTAATCGTTCACGGATCGTCCGGGACATTCGTGCGAGACCAATATTAAACTGCTGACCAATTTGTTCGCCCACTGTCTTTACTCTTCGGTTACCGAGATGATCTATATCGTCAACGGTTTTTTTGCCTTGCTGTAAATCGATGAGAAAATTGATGATGGCAATGATATCATCCTTCGTTAACGTTGTTGTAGTCACCGGAATGCTCAATCCAAGTTTTGCATTCATACGATATCTTCCGACATTGCCAAGATCGTAACGCTTTTCGTTGAAGAATAAGCGCTCCAATAAATTCCTCGCTGTCTCGAGATCTGGTGCTTCACCAGAACGAAGCTGTTGATAAATAGTGTTGAGTGCTTCTTCACCCGTTCGCGATGTATCTTTCAGTATAGTATTTGCGATAACGGAACTTTCTCCGACACCTTCATACTTTAAGAAACGTATTTTCTTGATCTCAGATTTCTTGATCTTCTTTATCAGGTCTTCCGTCAGTTGCATGTCTTTATTGATGAAGATCTCTCCCGTTTTCTTATCAATGACATCGCTGCAAACGACTCTGTCAATATAGTCTTTGAGATTTACTTTGTGCGGATCAACTTCCTCAACTAAATTAAAAAGATGCAATATTTCATCGTCAGAGGAATATCCTAAAGCACGAAGAAGCGTTGTCACCGGGAATTTTTTCTTCCGATCGATATAGACATACATAACATTGCTGATATCGGTGGTGAATTCTACCCATGAACCTCGGAAGGGAATAATGCGCGCGGAAAATATCGACATGCCATTAGGGTGAACAGACTCATCGAAGAACACGCCCGGTGACCGATGCAGCTGGCTCACGACCACACGCTCGGCACCATTAATGATATAGGTACCTCGATGTGTCATTTGTGGGAGATTTCCTAAATAAACTTCTTTTTCGATCGTGTCGATAAAACTCTTGCCATCTTCGCTTTTCGTAGAAAGACGAACTTTAGCTTTCAACGGAACAGCATAGGTTAGTCCACGTTCTTGACATTCAATAACGGAATATTTCGGCTTTTCAACATAATACTCTACGAATTCAAGAATGTAATTTTCCCGTGCATCAGTAACGGGAAAATTCATTTTGAATATCTGTTGAAGCCCCTTGTTCTCGCGCTTTTCTGGCGGAACGTTTGCTTGAAGAAAATTCTCCCACGACTCGACCTGAACATTTAACAAATCAGGGTATTCAATGATAGAAGGAATTTTGGAAAACGATATTCTTCCGTTGGATGGTATATTTTGATTCTTCAAGCGTATCTCTCCTTTACAATAATTTCAAAAAGCCTTAAACAACATCACGTATAATTATTAAAGAATTATGACAGCAAACCGATAGCCGTTTCGCAAACCGGCTATCGGTGCTGAACAAAATAAAAGTCAGGTTTTCCGACTACCAAGGTGTACAATACACAACAAAGAGTTCATTGTGCTATCGTAGCCAAAAAACTTTTCGACTTACTTCAGCTCGACCTGAGCGCCTGCTTCTTCGAGTTCTTTCTTTAATTTCTCTGCATCATCCTTACCCAAACTTTCTTTAACGTTCTTGGGTGCGCCATCAACAAGATCCTTAGCTTCTTTCAAACCGAGACCTGTTGCTGCCCGGACAACTTTGATAACATTGATCTTCTGTGCACCGGCACTCTTCAACAGTACGGTAAATTCAGTTTGTGCTTCCACTGCTGCTGGTGCAGCGCCGCCGGCTGGCATCATACCGCCTGCCATCATCATTGGGGCAGCTGCCGTAACACCAAATTTATCTTCGAGCGCCTTCTTTAATTCAGATGCTTCGAGAAGAGTTAGTTTTTCAATCTTTTCGACTATTTCTGCTACTGCTGACATTGTTATTTCTCCTTTTTCTTAATAATGTGATTATGAAAAGCGATAAGAGAAGATTATGCTGCTTTTTTCTTCTCTATTGCATCGATGACACTAACGAGATCCCTCATAACAGCATTGATCGCACCAACAACACCAGAAATCGGTGCCTGAATGCTGCCAAGTATGCTAGATATGATTTCACCCCGGCTCAGTAGATTCGCAATTTGATCAAGCTGAGTACCCTCAAAGACCTGCTTTTCAACAATACAGACTTTGACTTTCAGTTTTTCATTTTTTTCGCGAAACTTCTTAATGATTTTCGCCGGTATGATTGGATCATCGTATCCAAATGCAATTGCGGTTGGCATGACGAGTTTATCGAGCACTTTATCATATCCGGTAACGCTTTCAAGTGCTTTGCGTGCAAGAGTGTTCTTCACGACCTGATAGTCGATGTTCGCTTTACGGAATTCTCGGCGAAGATTATTTACCTCTTCGACCGTAATGCCCGTGAAGTCAGCGAAGTACATCCCTTTCGCTCGCTCGATTTTTCCCTTCATTTCATCAATGATCTGTTCTTTTTCAGAACGTTTCATGGTTTCCTCGTGATTTATTGTGTATTCTCTGAGAAGCTCCCCGTTTGAAACGGAGACAGAAAACACGTTTATTATATTGAGTGCGTAAAATTATTAGTGTGCTACAACGTTGCGGTCGATGTGAACACCTGGTCCCATCGTACATGAAATTGCAATAGACTTAATGTATTGCCCTTTTGCTGTTGCAGGTTTAATTCGAGCAACTGTTGACAAGAACGCATTGATATTGTCAACAAGTTTCTGTTTTTCAAAATTTGCTTTCCCAACTGTTGCGTGAAGAATACCGGCTTTCTCTACGCGAAATTCAATTTTACCTGCTTTCACTTCTTTTACTGCTTTTGCAACATCGGCTGTTACAGTACCGCTCTTAGGATTAGGCATCAACCCTCGTGGTCCCAGGACCTTACCGAGTTTGCCAAGTTCACCCATCACATCGGGCGTGGCAATAATGACATCTATATCTGACCAGCCTCCCTGGATTTTCTGGAGGTAATCTTGGAAGCCAGCATGATCTGCACCTGCCGCTTTTGCTTCTTCATCTTTCGGCGGTTTTGCAATAACAAGAACACGAACATCTTTGCCAATTCCATGCGGTAAGGCTACTGTCCCTCGCACAGCTTGATCAGCCTTTTTAGGATCTACACCAAGTCGAACTGCGATATCTACCGCCTCTACAAACTTTGCCGAAGCTGTCGATTTCACTATCTCGACTGCTTCATCAATAGAATACATTTTTTTTTCTTCTACTTTTTTTGATGCTGCTTTGAAGCGTTTACTACTTTGCATTTGCGATTCCTTTTCTGTGGTACTAACGACCCGCATTAGGCAAGTCTCCTACGATGATGTTATTCTTCTACAGTAATGCCCATACTACGGGCGGTGCCGGCAATCATTGCCATTGCACCTTCAATATCTTTAGCGTTAAGATCTGGCATTTTGGTTTCTGCAATTTCTCTAACCTGCTTCTTCGTTACCTTGCCGACTTTATTACGATTCGGTTCACCGGATCCTTTTTCAATTTTTGCTGCCTTCACTAACAGCACCGCAGCTGGCGGCGTTTTAGTAATGAACGTAAACGACTTATCGGAAAAGACCGTAATGACAACAGGAATGATAAGTCCTTGGTTCGCCTGAGTTTTTGCGTTAAATTGCTTGCAAAACTCCATGATATTGACACCCTTTTGACCCAAAGCCGGTCCGATAGGTGGTGCAGGATTTGCTTGCCTTGCTGGGATTTGTAATTTGATATATCCTGTAATTTTTTTCATATCTGCCCTTAAAACTTGTTAATTATTTTTCCAACTCTACTTGATTGAAATCTAATTCAACGGGTGTTTTTCTGCCAAAGATGCTAACCATAACTTTGAGTTTCATTTTCTCTTCATTTATTTCCTGAACAAATCCTGTGAAATTATTAAAAGGCCCGTCAATGACTTTCACAGCATCACTCACACGGAAAGGAACTTCTAATACTTCCACATCTTTACGTTCTTCCATTCTGCCAATCAGTCTACGGACCTCATCAGTTTGAAGTGCTGCTGGCTCGCTTTTGGGACCAACAAAACTTATAACAGATGGTGTTGAGAGAATAAGATGTTTTGTTTCTTTATCGAGCATCGCTTCAACAAGAATATAACCGGGAAAAAATGTTTTTGTTTTACTTTTCTTTTTCCCATCCTTCACTTCAACTATTTTTTCTGAGGGCACGATAACTGAAGAAATACGCTCAGTTAAATTAGCCAGCTTGATCTCGTTTTCAAGATGAGCTTTTACCTTATTCTCATGCCCAGAGTAGGTACGCAATGCGTACCATCTTTTTTTAACAGTTTCTGTGGCTACTTCAGCCATATTAGAAAATCTCCTGGATAATCTTACTGACTGCAGTGTCGAGAACGTAGACAAAGGCAGTAAAAACAGCACACACCACAATGACGATCAGTGTCGATTCACGAAGTTCTTCGTATGTGGGCCACGTAACTTTTTTCATTTCCTTTACCACATCGGTAAAGAAGACAATAATTTTTTCTTTCATTGATAATAATTCCTTACAATAGCGTTAAACACAAAACCAAGCACGTCAGGAGGGACTTGAACCCCCAACCTGCGGTTTTGGAGACCGCTGCTCTAGCCAATTGAGCTACTGACGTAAGTGACAAATTATTTTGTTTCCTTATGTTGCGTGTGCTTGTTACACCACGCACAGTACTTTTTGTACTCAACTCGGCCTGATTGTTTTTTTCTGTTTTTCTTAGTTGTGTAATTTCGTCGTTTACACTCACCACACTCAAGAGTAATAATCTCGCGCATGTTGTTTCCTTATAATGAATAAATCTTGTTTGAGAGCTTGCGATCGGGATTGAACCGATGACCTCATCCTTACCAAGGATGTGCTCTACCAACTGAGCTACGCAAGCATTCCCGCTCGTTGTGAATGCGAGCTATTTGACAATCGAACATCGCTCAAATGATTAGCATTTGAGCGGGAGACGGGACTCGAACCCGCGACCAACAGCTTGGAAGGCTGTGACTCTACCAACTGAGTTACTCCCGCAAGCCTATACTTTCCTACTCATATACAAAATGCACACTTACTTTTTTGCTCAACGCACTTCGTACTGTTGTGGGCAGGGAAGGATTTGAACCTCCGGAGACCGAAGTCGCTAGATTTACAGTCTAGTGCGATTGACCACTCCGCCACCTGCCCGTAACTTTCTGAGGTTCAAGAGTAAATCTCACTGCCGAATTAAAGAAATCTGAAACAAAATTTCTATGTTAACAAGAGCCGATGAGAGGACTTGAACCTCCAACCAGCGGTTTACAAAACCGCTGCTCTACCATTGAGCTACATCGGCAGAGTATAATACACACAAACAATATTAGTAAATACAATAAAAAAAGACAGACTATCCCCTTGAGAATTACACCTGAGAAAGTTGATTTCTGTGTGTATTTCGCAAACTAGGAGGGTCTGTTGTATTATTAGACCTACAATATAAGCTTTTTCGTGAAAAAGTCAAACAATTTTCGCAGAACGGTAGTGGTGCATTTTGAAGTGGCTAAAACGAACAAATTTGAATAGGACAAAAAAATGATGTAAATTTCTTCATTAACATACAGCACACCGCCTTAGATGGGCTGTAAAAGCATTTTAAGAATCCTTCTCGTTCGCTCCTATGAGAGCGAGGGTAAATACAAGTTTACTCTAAGGCACGAGAGGGATTTTTTATTTATATACCAATGAATGTTACAGACGATGCTCGATTCAATGAAGTTTTTGAAGTTTTTACTAAACAAATTAGCATTCATTTCAGAGAAAGTTTTAATGAAATGAGTCGAAGGAATTACGAGGAACAACAAAAAATGGCAAAACAGGCTCGTGAAATGGAGGAAAAGCATGGTGGTCGTGCTTCGTTTGATCTTTTGCCTATTAGAATTCATGGTCATCGTGAGCATGGAGAGATTGTGGGGAGGAATTTTTTGTCATCCTTTATGGAAATTATTAACCCCCATTGTGAATTTATTACCGATAATCAGAAAACTCTCTTGCTGAATTCACTAAACAAACAATATGAGTCAGCAAGAAACACGGCAGAGATGGGTATTCGAAGCTACTACGCCTCTCAAGGAATGAACCCAGAACAAAGTAATTCAACAATCAATCATGTAAACAATTATTATTCGTCAGCACATAATAAATCTCAAGATAATCTAATAATTGAGATTAAGAAGCATAATCTTAGAATGAGTAAAAGAGAAACCCAAGAGATAAAAAACAGAGAAGTGAAGGAAGTTCCACAAAAAAAACGAAATCGGAGAACAAAGGAACGGCTTGGAGATTTAATGCCAAAGGTAGAAAAGGCATATTATGAACTGTATGGAGATGGGAAATATTCTGTAAAAGAGGTTTTTGCTATGCTGTCGAAACAATCAAAAGAACTTTTTGGTGAACAACTTTCTGCTGGGCAATTAAGAGGATTATATAACCGACGAGAATCCTATCTATAAAATATTCATGTAAACATTCACGTAAAATTACGTGAATAACACGTAAAACCACCTTACCTTATATCCCATAACAAAAAAGCCCTCATTACGAGGGCTTAGTAAACCAATATTTAATCCTCAATGAATCGTTACGAGCGATTCGAGAAGGGAAATGGGTGTATACAGTGATACCGCTTAGAATAATAATATAGCATAAGCGAGGTGTCGAGGTGGCTGAACGGTAAAGGCGCACGTCCCTTTGTGGTGTGGCACTCTTTACGAGTAGCAAGTTCAACTCTTGCCCTCTTCACTCTCGCTTAAGATAAACAGACAAAATGAGAAAATCAATAGTCAGTTATTCAAATAACACTTGACATTTGATAAACTATCAAGTATATTACAGTGTGACCAAAGTGAAAACATTAAGAAATATTGCTTCCGATACAGATTTCTTCACCGTTGATGAGGCGGCACAAGAATTGAGTATCAAACCGACAGCTATCAGGAATTATCTTTGTTGGGGTAAAATGACAACGCATAAGTTTAAGACGTTGACGCTGGTTAGTCGTGAGGAAGTCGAAGCATGGAAGAAAAGACAGAAGTAAATTAAACAAAGCGGGCTTGAGAGTGAGGAAACACTAACAAGCCCTAATTCAATCACACGCTGTTGAGAGCGCATGACAGACCTAAAACAATATACGCTCCACACAGCAAAAAATCAAGGAGCGTATTATGGCAAACATTTTATCGCCAGAGAAGAAAATCATGGTGCTTTCAGCACTCGTTGAAGGAAATTCAATCTGTTCAATCGTAAGAATGACAGGCGTTAACAAGCGCACAATCCTTCGCATTCTCTGTGAATGTGGGGGGAGAGCAAAAGAGATTCTTGACCGTGAAATGGTTAACATCAGAGTAGGGAGATTGCAGGTAGACGAAATCTGGACGTACGTTGGTAAGAAGCAGAAGGAACTCAAACAGCACGAGCAGAATAATCCAGAGCTTGGAGATCAATACGTTTTCGTTGCATTAGATGCAGACACGAAGTTAGTTCCAGCCTTCCGTGTCGGTAAACGTACAGGCAGACTTGCCGCCTCGTTTATGATGGAACTACGCACACGAATCAACACAATCTTTCAGCTTTCCACAGATGCCTTCGCAGGTTACAAAGATGCCGTTGACCGTGTCTTTGGCGATGAGATTCATTACGGAATGATTCATAAACACTATGGCGAAGAACCACAAACCGAAAAACGATACTCTCCAGCTAACATAATACGTGTGACAATAAAGCCTTTGATTGGGCATCCTGACCGTAAGCATATCTCTACCAGCTACGTAGAGCGTCAGAACTTGACCATGAGAATGCAAATGCGTAGATTTACAAGGTTGACGAATGCGTTTAGCAAGAAGCTGGTGAACCTTGAAGCGGCATTAGCATTACACTTCTACCACTACAACTTCATGCGGATTCATCAGACATTAAGAGTCACCCCTGCAATGGAAGCGAGGGTAACGAACAAACTTTGGTCATGGCAGGATTTATTGAACTTTGGAATTGAACAGAAAGCGGCTTGAATATGACTCCTTTTGAGATAAGTCAGATACTCATTGGAATAGGCGTTATTATTTTCACCTATTTTCTCTATCAAGCAACGTATAGGCTTAACGAAACTACTAAAGTACTTGCAGAACATACAAAGAGATTGGTAGAACATGAGAAGGAACAAAAGCGATTTCAAGACATTCAAAGGTGTATACATCTTGCTGAAACAATACGTGTAATGATTAGTTCAGAATTAAAAAGTTTATCCATTAATCCGTTTGACGAATTGCTGACACTTGGTAAATACTTCCATGACTCCTATACAAAGAACGACTTCGGACACATTGTTTATCGTCTACAGACAGCACCAAAGTATAACGGATTAAGGTCTACAGATGAAAACCTTATTGACTTATTGCGTAAAATTGAAGGAAAGCTGCTCCAAGAAATAATAGAATGGCAAAAGGAATTAGGAAATTACTCAGGAAAATAAATTCAAAATGCACCACTACCCGCAGAACTAAACCTCCAACCGAACTCACTATTTCTGTTGAAAATTTTGACTTAAAATACGCGCTTCTGGAAAATCCGGATAAATATTAAGCGACTTGGTATTATAGGAATACGCGTCTTTCATCGCTCCAAACTTGATAGCATAGACGGCACGGTTATAATATGATCGGGCATAAAGTGATTGGATTCCGTCAACATATTTATCTTTTCGTGAAGGCATTCGAAAGCTAAAATCAGGAACTACTATTTGATGATACTCTTTACCAGCAACTAGTTGAAACGCAAGCCCAGACGGTATCCGCTCATATTTGCCGGTATATCTGGGCTCTATTTCTTGAGTAACATAAATTGTTCTTGTTTGGTAATTCTTTTCGATGATACTACGAATAAAATTTGAATAGTGAAATTCAATAACATTTGCATTGTATGGAAGATTGCGTTCAAATTTATGCAACTCTTTCTGATAACCGTCAAGCTCAATCCTCGATTGCTGTATCAGCCATGGATATCGATGCTCAAGCTGCTCCAGATACCAACTTCTTCTTAGAAGCTCCTTGTCAATAATTACAATATCAGGTCGTTGCTTCTCAACAAGTTGGAAATAGTAGGCAGCTGAAACAAAATAATCCCATTGATACGAAATAATGATTCCATTCTCTTGCAGAGAATTAAACATGTCTCGAGTATAATCTTCGACTAAAAAAGAGTTATTCTCATTAACATCATTAAAATTAGAAAAAGGCATAAACAACAATACAATGAAAAGTACACCAACAATTGATACCACTGTGTTTTTTTCCCACTTGAATGAAAGGATACTGTGAACACCTGCAGTACACCATATAGCAATTGTTGCATATGCAAGTAAGAAGTACGAATCAATATCATGTATGTCATAATTGATAGAATAACCAACACACACAACAAAAAGCAGGATAGTGAAAACAAAAAGGCTCTTGTTTACCTTGAACAATTTCCATGCGCCAAGAACCGAAATACCTATCGGAAGATATGCGAAGTTTTTCGGGAATGTATTGACAAAATATTTAAACTGCTTTCCAGCTGTTTCCCAAGACTCAAAAAGCCAAACTGAATATTGCTTGCCCTGTAAATGCCAAAGGAGGTTTTCGAGAGTATCTGGATCTCCCCAGTTTAAGATGGGGTTTACCGATGCCCTGATAGGAAGGTATAAGATTACAGATAATCCGAGAATAAACGGTACAGATAATTGAAGCAGTTTCTTCCAAGCACTCCTTGACGTCATATCATTAACAGAGAAATAGGCGGCAAGAAAAGCAGGTGCTAATAAAATCGTTGTACCATGATTCGTAAAAGACAGTCCAAGGACGTAGGCAAAGAAAAACCAATAATAGTTTTTCCTCTCTATCTCATGTCTCTCCTTTCGCTGTAAAACATCAGTATGTAAAGCTTTGGTGAAGAGCATTAACAGCAATGCAAGAAATAAAACATGAAGCGAATACACTTCGATAGAAAGCGCCTGTGACCAGTATGTTTCAGAAAACGCTAGAACTAATGTCCCAAACGTAGCAGGTATAACTCTGGTCAGTACTGTTTGTGCGGTTACAATTTCATGCGGACGTACTGCATTCCTGTTATCTTTTAGAAATAAATCATTAATAAAGAATAGCATGAAGCGAAAATAAACGTACAATGCTGCTGCACAGAAGATTGCTGCCATCAAGTTCAGTTGATAGATAACGCGAAAACCAAGGGGTGCATGCGCAAACAAATACCCTGTCAGTGTAAACAATGGGTATCCTGTCGGGTGTGCGACACCGAGCGTATATGCATCAGCAGCCAACTCGCCACTGTCAATAAAGTTTACGGTTGGACACAATGTAAATATATAGAGAGCAAACGCACATAAAGCGATGCCAAGCCCAACAATATGTTCTAAACGGCGAAATGTCATTTCTCAAAAAAGATTTCTTACTTTAGTGTAAAGAATTTAGCATAATCTCGTGAAAAACCCAAAGTATCACCTTGATTCTTTTGCGGTCTCTGGGTATATTCTACTAATTCACTTTGTACTCACTAACCTCAAAACATGTATGGTTAAACTGATTGCTCTCTATCGAAAGCCTGCAGATGTTGCCGCATTTGACAAGCATTACTACGATATCCATATTCCACTCATAAGAAAATCACTCGGACTGCGTAAACTGGAAATCACTTCGATCACCGGATCACCAATCGGAGAATCTAAATTCCATGTTATGGCAGAAATGTACTACGACTCTGTTGATGCTATGAACGCTGCAAACGCATCTCCCGAGGGCCGTGCGGCAGGCAAAGACTTGATGAGTTTCGCAGCTGATGTTGTTACACTCTTTTTTGGCGAGGTAAAGGAATGAGCAAATATTCCGGCAAGAACACGACAATGTTAAAATTTAAAAATCTCATCTACACAAAAAAGAATTGGCGAGCAACAATAAAAATTAATCGTCCCGAAGTTCATAACGCGCTAAACTTCGAAACGTTGCGTGAACTCAGTAAAGCATTTGAGGATGCTTCGTGGGACGATGACGTTGCTGTGGTCATTCTTACTGGCGCCGGAACAAAAGCGTTTTGCACAGGCGCCGATATGAAAGAATGGAGCAAAGATTTTCTTGAGCATCCCTCCGACTTTTACAAATGGATGGGTGTATTTATTGAAACGTTTGAGCGACTGCGTAACATCGGTAAACCAACAATCGCCCGCATTAACGGTATGGTTGTTGGCGGGGGGAATGAACTACAGATGTTGTGCGATCTCGCCATCGCTGCAGATGATACATTTATTCAACATGTTGGCGTTGCACGAGGAAGCGTTCCTGCCGCTGGCGCTACGCAATGGCTGCCGATTATAGTCGGTGACCGACGTGCAAGAGAAATTCTCTTATTGTGCGAACCGATTCCAGCAAAAAAAGCTTTGGAGTGGGGACTCATCAATCGAGCTGTGCCAAGAAAGGATTTAGATAAGGCTGTTCATGAAATGTCAGAAGCACTCATCAATAAACTTCCGGAGAGCACACGTTATACCAAGCAGCAGTTGAACTTCTGGCGTGATTTCTCATGGTCTATGACTATCGGTCATTTGAAAGATTGGCTTACTGTTCATACAGGTTCGGCTGAAGTTCGTGAAGGCGTGCAAGCATTTGTCGAAAAGCGAGAAATTGATTACAAAAAACTTCGATCATCTTCTCGTCCAAAAAAAAAGAAGTAGACAATTATGTCTGAACACCGCCACGATCTCTTCAAAGACAAACTTTTTTCTCCTCATAGAAAACCGTTTTTTCTCTTGATTTTGTTATCGTTGGTGTTGTTTGGTTTCGGTGTTCAGGAAGTCAAAAAGATTTTCATTGCACTTCCCGGCACCGAGCCCGGCACTGTTGCTGAAGCCGACAACGTTCTCATCTGTAAGCAATGTCATCATTCAACGCTTCCCAGTCGTCCAGTAAATATTTTCAGTGAATGGTCGGGAAGTATGATGGCACACTCGGCTCGCGACCCGATTTTCTATGCAGCGCTCGCCGTTGCCAACAAGTATAATAGTGTTACGGGCAACGCGCATGGTGAATACTGCATTCGTTGCCATTCTCCTAATGGCTGGCTTGCCGGTCATTCTGAAGACTACACAGGGCAATCACTCATAGGAACTGACTTCGACGGGATTCAGTGCGACTACTGCCATCGATCTGTCGATCCGTTGAATCCGGATTCAACTGTGCCTCATCTTAATGGCGCTGTTCCTGGCTACGGCAATGGCATGCATGTTTTTCAGCGATACGCAAGTCCGAAACGTGGACCGTATGACAGCGTTTCAGCGCCTCATCCAACACGTTATGATGCGTTTCAGAATTCCAGCGAGTTATGTGGAGTGTGCCATGATGTGAGCAATGCCTTTTATGCACAAAATGTAAATATTCAGGCGCCACACGAGTATGCGCCGCTCGAGCGCACATACAGCGAATGGTTTATGAGCTGGTATGCCACACAGGGCGATTCAGGAACATGCCAATCATGCCACATGACTATCACGACAGGTTATGGATGTGTCTTCACCTCGTCACCGTTACGTACCAATCTCGCCAAACATGACCTCACTGGAGGAAATACATTTGTTCCCGACATTCTCCCTGACTTTAGTGATATTTTTCCAACACCATTCGACACCACATCACTCGCCGCAGGCAAGCAACGCGCCACTGCAACTCTGCAACGTGCCGCAGATGTGAGTATTACTTCATCTCGTGAGGGTGACAGCGTCATTGCGGATGTTCGCATTACAAATCTCACCGGACATAAACTCCCGACCGGATATCCTGACGGACGAAGAATGTGGCTCAATGTTATCGGCAGAAATGCACAAGGTGACATCGTATTTCAATCCGGTTCTTACGATGCCGACTCAGCCATCCTCGCTCATGATAACCAGCTCAAAGTGTACGAGGCAATCCATGGATTAACAAACGCACGAGCAGCTGCTTACGGAATGAGCCCCGGTCCCACGCTCCACTTTGTTTTGAATGATACCGTTCTTTTCGATAACAGAATCCCTCCCAAAGGATTCCTTAACGTTGCTTTTCAATCACGCTATGCTGAGCCCGTTGGCGTTACGTATGCCGATAGCCAATACTGGGATATCACCCGATATATCCTTCCCGGCACCGTTACGGAAGTCACTGCAAACCTTTTCTATCAGACAATCAGCAAAGAGTATATTGAATTTCTGAGAGACGAAAACATCGGCAACACCTACGATTTCAACAATTGGGGCAGCCGACTCTATTCTTCATGGGAATCACGAGGCAAGTCGCAGCCGGTGTTGATGGATTCGATAACGGTGCCCGTGCAACCTTTAGCAGTCGATGATGAAGGAAGAATTGTGCCATCGACATTTGCCCTGATGCAGAATTATCCGAACCCCTTCAATCCGGTAACCAGTATTCAGTATTCAGTACCCAGTACACAGTTTGTGACAATAAAGATATATGATCTTATTGGGCGTGAAGTGAAAATATTAGTCAGGGAAATTAAGCACATTGGCACCTACAATGTTACATTCGATGCATCAAACTTACCAAGCGGGATATACCTTTATTCACTCACTACTGAAAGCCACAAGCAAACTAAGAAAATGCTTCTTATTCGATAAATCTTTCGAAACCTAATGACTATTGACCAATAACTAATAACCAATTACTATGACCTACTCAACACTCCTCATTACAAAACAAGATGGCTATGCCATCGTACAGTTTAACCGGCCCGACGTTTTGAACGCACTCAACATGAAACTCATGGAAGAGCTCGTCGATGCGCTTGAATCGTTTGATAAAGATGATGACGTACGCGCAATCATCATCACCGGGAACGAAAAAGCGTTCGCTGCAGGCGCCGATATCAAAGAAATGTCGGATGCAACGGCGGTGGACATGCTGATACGCGACCAGTTTGCACGGTGGGATCGTATCCGTAAAATCAAGAAACCGTTGATTGCTGCGGTGAGCGGATTTGCCCTCGGGGGTGGATGCGAGGTGACGATGTCGTGCGATATCATCATCGCATCGGAAACGGCAAAGTTCGGTCAGCCGGAGATTAACATTGGCGTTATGCCCGGCGCAGGCGGCACACAGCGACTCACGCGTGCTGTCGGCAAGTACAAAGCGATGGAGATGGTGCTCACCGGCAAAATGATTTCTGCCGATGAGGCGATGCGTTGGGGACTCGTGAACAAAGTCGTGCCGATGGAGTATTATCTTGAAGAAGCGAAAGCCCTTGCAAAAGAAATCGCCTCGAAGCCGCCTGTAGCTGTACGACTTGCAAAGGAAGCAGTGCTCAAGTCTTTTGATACGACAATCGAAGGCGGACTTGAATTCGAGCGTAAAAACTTCTACCTCCTCTTCGCTTCAGAAGATCAGAAGGAAGGGATGAAAGCGTTCGTGGAGAAACGAAAGCCGGAGTGGAAGGGAAAATGATTGGGGTTAGAGGTTTGAGGTTTGAGGTTAGAGAGTTGAGAGTAGTTTAGCATTCCTATATTTGAAATGAACCGTTCACTTCAACATATCATTTCGTCCATTATTTCAGACGATCCCCCGCCTTACGCCGTCAAGGATTTCATCACGTTGTGTCAGAAGATAGCCCTTGTTCATCTTCGACGAAAAGAACGGAGTGGGCGCTTGCTTCGTGAACTCATTGCCTTGCCGTTAGAAGATATTGCACTCGATTGCATCGCTGATCTCTTTCAACGTGATGAAAGAGGTAAGCTTCTCCAAATACATGCTTACTTTGATGGTATCGATTGTGCGACACTTGAAGAGGAAGAACTGCTGGGTCACGTGCGACGGCTTGTGTTCTCAAAGGTCAATTATGGCTTATTCCGCATCTACAATGAAGCAGACCCTTCACTTGGAAAGATTCTTCGCAATGTCAAATTGGCTATTCAGGCATTGCAAAATTTTATAGAAGTAGATCGTTTCGGTGAGCACTGTATCGCACCAAGCTTGTGCGAGACACTCGAGCATCATCCACCGTTCGAGCGTGCAGAACTTGAACAGCGTTTGCGGTCAGTCGCCAAAGGCGAAGAGAATATTCCCTCCTTGTTAGCAAAAATCTCTCGATTACTCCGTGAGCAGGAGGATTACTGCCGTATCGTTTCATTCATTACTGTCGGATACATTTTTCGTTCAATATATTCACAGCCGTATGAAGTACAGCATGTCGAACCTGAAATCGATGCGCAACTCGCCAGTGACGATATTTCCTCGATGATCAGACACGCCTGCGACCGAGTCAAGTGCGAGATGAAACAACAATATGTTGTCAAGAAACATCTTGATCCCGGAGTGTACGAATCGTATTTCACGATCATTGAACAACATGTGCACAGCCGCATCTTGCATCGGGATGGAGATATTCACGCGCTGTTCGATCGTATGCAGCAAGTGTTACCTGAACTGACAAAGGAACACTACAAGCGCGAACACAAAGCCAAATTAGAATACCTCGCTCACCTCACGTACAAACGCGCGATTGAGCAACTGAGGCGGGATCTGTAATGAATACATCTCCACTTCCTCAAAAAATGAATTGTCATTCTGGGTATAATGCTCAATAAGTGTTGCTCTGATACTCGTAATTTGTTTTCCTGTTTATGGTTATGGATACTAAGATTAAAACAGTTCAAAGATCAACGACGGTTTATGAAAAAAACATT
>Ga0247727_10000824_pt1 | contig 75538 bp, 74 predicted proteins | sample WisWelCaveWW1625_FD_202498 | JGI IMG/M metagenome (GOLD analysis project Ga0247727, IMG submission 202498) | Biofilm microbial communities from Wishing Well Cave, Virginia, United States - WW16-25 | ecosystem: Environmental > Aquatic > Deep subsurface > Groundwater > Cave microbial mat | place...
CGAGCATGTTGGTGCCGCGCTCGTCCTGCCAGATCCCCATGGCCCGGAAGGCGTGGAACATCGTGGTGAGCACGGCCGAGCCGTCCACCATGGCGGCGTCGATCACCTGACCCGTGCCCGTGCGCTGGGCGCTCACCAGCCCGCACGCCATCCCGAACGCGAGCAGCATCCCGCCCCCACCGAAGTCGCCGACGAGGTTGAGCGGCGGCACCGGCGGCCCGCCGCGGCGGCCGATCGGCTCCAACGCGCCCGCGAGGGCGATGTAGTTGATGTCGTGGCCCGCCGCCTGCGCGTAGGGCCCGTCCTGGCCCCAGCCGGTCATGCGCCCGTAGACGAGGCGCGGGTTCCGGGCGAGGGCGGCATCGGGGCCGAGGCCCAGGCGCTCCATCACCCCGGGGCGGAAGCCCTCGAGGAGCCCGTCGGCGCGCTCGACGAGGGCGAGCACCGCCTCGACGCCGTCGGGGTGCTTGAGGTCGACGCCGATGGACCGGCGGCCGCGGTTGAGCACGTCGGCCGGCGGCGACGCCGGGTCGCCGCCGCTCACGTTCTGCGCCCGGTCGACCCGCACGACGTCGGCGCCCATGTCCGCCAGCATCATGGCGCAGAAGGGTCCGGGGCCGATCCCGGCGATCTCGATGATCCTCAGGCCCGCGAGGGGTCCGGACATCTGTGTCCTCTCGGAGTCAGGCGTGCACGCGGGCCGCGAGCGAGGTGATGGCCTCGACCACCGGCCCGATCACGGCGGGAGGCAGGTCGTGGCCCATGTCCTCGAGCATGAGGAGGTCGGCGCCGGGCACGAGCTCGGCGGTGCGCTCCCCACCGCTCGGGGTGATGAGGGGGTCCAGCGCGCCGTGGATCACCACGGTCGGGACGGCGAGCTGGGACAGGCCCTCCGCCCGGCTGCCCGACGCGAGGATCGCCAGGAGGTGGCGGACCACGCCAGCCGGGTTGAAGCAGCGGTCGTAGGCTTCGGCGGCTCTCGTGCGCGCCTCATCCTCGTCGAAGTGCACCGGGCTCGAGATCACCCGGCTGGACTCGATGCTCGCCTCGATGGCCTCCTCGCGGGTCGTGGCCGCCGGGCCCACGAGGACGGCCAGCGCCTCCGGGGTGGGCTCGCCGTACTCCAGCTCACCGGTCATCGACATGATCGAGGTCAGCGTGCGAACACGCGCCGGGTGCTCGATCGCCATGGTCTGGGCGATCATCCCGCCCATCGACGCGCCGACGACGTGGGCGGACTCGATGCCGAGGTGGCTGAGCAGCCCCAGGCCGTCCGCCGCCATGTCGGACAGCGTGTAGGGCACGTCGCCGAGCTGACGCTCGGAGCCGGGGACGAGCGCCGACAGCAGGGCGACGCCGTCGCCTCCGTCGAGCTGTGTCGACACGCCCGTGTCGCGGTTGTCGTAGCGGATGACGAAGAACCCTCGATCGACGAGGGCATCACAGAGCTCCGGGGGCCACGCGATGAGCTGCGCCCCCAAGCCCATCACGAGCAGGAGCGGCTCGTCGTCTGGGTTGCCGTGCGTCTCATAGCCGATCTCGATGCCGTTGACGGGTGCGATGGCGGTGGTCACCCGGTCATCCTGTCGGCCCTTGACCAGGCGGTCAAGGGGGGCGCTAGCGGTGCGGAGTAGGTTCCCGCGCATGACGACCTTCGGGGTGCACACCGGGCTCCAGAACACGACCATCGCCGAGCTCAGGGACCTCTGGACCCGGATCGAGGACCACGGGTTCGACTGGATCTCGATCTGGGACCACTTCTACTCGGCCGACTTCACCGGCTCCGAGTGCCACGAGGCCGTGGCGTGCCACGCCGCGCTGGCGTGCCACACGTCCCGCGTGCGGGTGGGGTCGCTCGTGTACTGCGCCGGGTACCGGCACCCCGCTGTGCTCGCCAACACCATCACGACGATCGACCACCTCTCCGGCGGGCGCGCCGACCTCGGCCTGGGAGCCGGCTGGGCGTTCAACGAGTACGCCGCCTACGGCATCCCGTTCCCATCCGCCGGCGAGCGCCTCGACCTCCTCGAGGAGTCGATCCAGGCGATCCGCGGCCTGCTCCGCCAGGACGTGACGGACTTCGTTGGCACTCACGTGCAGCTCACGGAGGCCCGCTGCGACCCCAAGCCGGTCCAGGCTGAGCTGCCCATCTGGGTCGGCGGCAGCGGCGAGAAGCGCACGCTCCGCATCGCGGCCAAGTACGCCGACGGGTGGAACGTCCCGTTCGTCTCCCCGGAGACGGTGGCCCACAAACGAGGCGTGCTGGCCGACCACTGCAGCACCGTGGGGCGGGATCCGTCAGAGATCCGCACGGCCGTGAACGTCGGCCTGTGCAAGGACGACGATGCCCTCGTCGCACAGTTCGGCAAGCTCGCCGAGGGTGTCCGACCGGGCGTGCTCATCGGCTCGCCCGACCAGCTCGTGCAGCGCATCGGTGAGTACGTCGACGCCGGGGTGGATCAGATCAACATCGCCATGCGGGCCCCCTGGGATGTGTCGCTCCTCGACCTGGCCAACGAGGCCATCGGGCAGCTGCGCTCCACCTGATGGTCCGCGCCTGGGCGCCCGGCCGCGTGAACCTGATCGGCGACCACACCGACCACACCGGCGGACTGGTGCTCCCGATGGCGATCGACCTGGGTACGACGGTGACCGGCCGCGCCGGGGGTGACGTCGTGGAGCTGCGGTCCCTGGCCGAGGCGGACCCTGCCGTCGTGCCGCTCGACGTCACGGACCCGTCGGCCGTTTACCCGAGGTGGGCTCGCTACGTGGCCGGCGTCGTGGCCGAGGTGCGGCCGCCCATCGGCCTCGTGGGCACAGTCGAGACGACCCTGCCGATCGGGGCCGGACTCTCATCGTCCGCTGCGCTCGAGGTGGCCGTCGCGCTGGCGGTCGGCTTCCGTGGCACGGCGTTGGATCTCGCCCGCACCTGCCGGCGAGCCGAACAGCGGGCCTCGGGCGTGCCGTGCGGGATCATGGACCAGCTCGCCAGTGCGGCCGGCGTGGGGGGGCACGCGCTCCGAATCGACTGCACGACCCTCGAGGTGCGGCCCGTCGCCATGCCCGGCGACGTCGACGTCCTGGTCGTCGACTCCGGCCAGCGGCGGGAGCTCGCGGCGAGCGCCTACGCCGAGCGAGCCGATGCCTGCCAGGCCGCGCAGGCGGTGATCGGGCCGCTGCGCGACGCCGTCGTCGCCGACCTCGACGCGCTCACCGACCCAGTCGGGCGCCGCCGCGCGCGCCACGTCGTCACCGAGAACGCTCGGGTCGACGAGCTGGCGTCCGCGTTGACCTCGGGTGACCGCCGTTCGATGTCGGCCGCCATGGCGGAGAGCCACCGCAGCCTGCGTGACGACTTCGAGGTCAGCACAGACGTGCTCGACGCCCTGGTCGAGCGGCTCGTGGCCACCGACGGCGTGATCGGCGCGCGCCTCACGGGAGCGGGCTGGGGCGGCTGCGTGGTCGCCCTTGTAGAGCAGGCAGCCGCACTGCCGCACGACCTGGCGGTGTGGCGAGTGACCGCCTCCGACGGCGCGCGAACCCTCGACGAGGGCACCGACGCCCCGCAATAGGGTCGATCCCATGCGCATCGAGCGGATCGAGCCGGGGGATGTCGATCGCGTGCTGGCGGCATCAGCCCTCCTCGACGGACCGGCGACCCTGGAGTGGACGACGACGTTCCTGTCGTCCCCCGGCCACCACCTGCTCCTCGCTCGCATCGACGGCATCGACATCGGCTTCGTCACGGGCGTCGAGACCACGCACCCCGACAAGGGCACCGAGATGTTCCTCTACGAGCTCGGCGTCGACGAGTCGGCGCGCGGCCTCGGCGTCGGCAAGGCCCTCGTCGCCGCCCTCGCGGATCTGGCGCGCGAGCGCGGCTGCTACGGGATGTGGGTGAGCACAGAAGCCGACAACGATGCCGCCCTCGCCACCTACCGATCCGCAGGTGCCGACGCACCCGAACCCGCCGTCGTGCTGACCTGGACGTTCGAGCACTGACCTCGACGCCGCGGCTCACGCGGTCGTGATGCGGAGGTAGTGGCCGTCGGGATCGAACAACCGGAGGTCGCGCAGACCCCACGGCCGCTCGACCATGTCCTCCCACAGCTCCCAACCCGCGGCCACGATCGCCGCTCGCTCGGCGTCGAGGTCCTCGACCTCGAGCACGATCTCGACGCCCTGGGGTGGTGTTCGACTGGCGGGGTGAATCATGGCTGACGCGCTGCCGAAGGTAGTCGTGCCCTACAGGCGGAGTCCGGACACACTCAGGCGAGCCGGGTGGGAGGTCCGGAAGCGCCGCCCCCACCCGATGGGCGGCTCGATCGCGACCGAGGTTGGCCCGTGGGCTTGGACCACCACCCGCTCCTCGATCAACCGCTCTTCGGTGAGTCGGCTTCGTGCTCCCACCGTGACCCAGCCTGCTCGGATCGGGACCCAGATCGGACCGGAGACGCCGCGACCCGTGCGGACAACGCGTCCGTCGACGGTGATCGCGATCACTCCCCAGGCCAAGGGAACGCGACGTATGCGATCGAAGTCGGGTGGATAGCGGACGGTGATCAGCACTCCGGACCGCTCGCCGAGCTGCCCCACCGCCGCGCGCTGGTTGCGTCCCCACCACCGGCTCGCACCGGGAACGAGGAAGTTGAGAATCGACCACCGGAGCCCGATCGCTGGCCGCATCAGCTGACCCCTCACTTGCATGGGTCTATCGCAGCGGCACAGGTCGCCCGACCGGTTGTGCCGGTGTAGCCCTTCACGCTCTGCGCTGTCTCCACCACTTGATGTAGTTCTCAATGGCTTCAGATATTTTCTGAGTTGTTGGGTTGCATCACCTGGGTTCCCCGACTACGCTCGAACACATGTTCTCCTGCCAGGACGAAGCGGCGATCAGCGAGCTCAGGGCCAGCCTGAGCGCGGCTGTGCGGGCCCTCGACCTGGGGTGCTGCCTTCCCTCCACGGCCGCCCGGCTCGTCGGAGAGGGCGAGCAGATCGAGCGGCTCGGTCGGGCGATCAAGACGCTGGCCGCCACCCGGGTGGTCGAGGCGGCGCCTGGCATCGCGACGGTGCCCGCTCCCCCGAGGACTGGCTCGCCACCACGACGGGAACGTCGACGGCCGATGCGGCGGACACGCTCACCACTGGCCGGCAGCTGCAGGCTCTGCCGGCCGCCGAGGATGCGCTGCGGTCCGGCAAGCTCTCGGGTCGCCAGGCCAAGGCCGTCGCTGGTGCGGCGACCGCGGACCCGTCGGCCGAAGGTCGGCTCCTCGACCGCGCACACCAGGGTTCGCTCGGCGAGCTGGAGAACGAGGCACGTCGCACGAAGGCTGCGGCTGACCGCGATCCGGACGCGACCCACAAGCGGATCCACGCCAGCCGGTCGTTCCGCCACTGGGTGAGCCCCGACGGCGTCGGGCACCTGCACGCCACGGGAACGCCCGACACGATCGCCCGCATCGCGGCCCGAGTGAACCACAGTGCCACCAAGGTGTTCGACCAAGCTCGCAAGGCCGGGCGACGCGAGCCACGCGAGGCCTACGCCTTCGATGCGCTCACCCAGCTCGTCACGCAGGATGGCAATGGGCCGGGCCTCCCTGCCGGTGCCGACGCGAAGATCATCGTCCGCGTCGACCACACCGCCCTCGTGCGTGGCCGTGCGGAACCGGGCGAGACGTGCGAGATCGCGGGCACCGGTCCCATCCCGGTCTCGGTCGTGCAGGAGTGGATGGACGACGCCTTCGTGGCGGTGGTGCTCACCGAGGGCGAGGACGTGACCAAGGTCGTCCACCTCGGGCGCAAGCACACGGCCAAGCAGCGCACGGCGTTGCAGTGGCGGGATCCCGAGTGCTGCGTGCAGGGCTGCACGAACACCAGGGGCTGGAGTACGACCACGACGAGCCGTGGTCCGAGACGCACACCACCACGGTCGGCAGCAGCGACCGCCTGTGCCACCCCGACCACAAGCGCAAGACCACCGGCTGGTACCTCGGGGCGGCCGATGCCAACGGCAAGCGGCCGCTCCTCCCACCGGACCACCCCGACCATCCGGTCCGGGCCGCGATCCGGGCTCGGCGCGAGGCGTGCGGCGCCGATCCTCCACTCGCCGGCTGACCCGACGCCAACCGCCCGGCCGCCCGGCCGGGCCAGTGGCGCGCCGCCCGTCACGTTCGGTCGTGGGTTGGCAGACTCCGGCCGTGCTCGTGATCTTCAGCGGGTTGCCCGGCGTCGGGAAGTCCGCCATCGCCGCCGATCTCGGCCGGCGCCTGCACGCCCCCGTGATCTCAGTCGATCCCATCGAGGCGGCGATGCTTCGATCCGGGATCCCGCAGTCGTTCGAGACCGGGCTCGCCGCGTACAACGTCGGGGCGGCCATCGCCGAGCACCAGCTCCGGCTCGGGCTGACGGTGATCGCCGACGCCGCGAACTACGTCGAGGTCGGCCGGAGCATCTGGCGACAGGCCGCGGCCAACGGCCAGTCGCCCTGGCGCGCGATCGAGGTTCTGTGCAGCGACGAGCAGGAGCATCGACGGCGCCTGGAGTCACGGCAGCGGGATCTCGACCCCTACCCGGAGCTTACGTGGGACGAGGTCGTCCGGCGGCGAGCCGAGACCGAGCCCTGGGTCGGCGACCACCTCGTGCTCGACAGCGTCCGGACGGTCGACGACAACGTCGCGCTCGCCCTCGACCACCTCACCGCGTAGTCACATGCGGTCGAGGAGCTGCTGCTTCTTGGTGTCGAACTCTTCCTGGGTGAGCGCGCCCTGCTGGCGCAGCTGGTCGAGTCTGGCGATCTGGTCAGGGATGGAGTCCGAGGGAGCGAAGTCCGGGCCGCCCTTGACGCGGTCAAACTTGCGGTTCTCGTTGGCCTCCATCTGCTTGTGGATCTCGTTCTGCACGGCAGACGGCTTGCGCACGTTCGAAAAGTTCTGCCGGCCCATCTCACCGGCCGACTCGATGACGAGGTCGCCGGAGCCCACCATGCGCTCGAGGATCGACTGGGAGAAGAACACCGTGTTCACCCGCTCCAACGGGATCTCGATGCCGTGCTTCGACAAGACCCCGTGCCGATAGATCAGCCGGTCGGTGGTGATCACGAAGTTCGTGGTGACCCACTTGATGTAGGTGAGCGCCGCCCAGCACAGGGCGATCAGCACGAGCACGCCGGCCACGCCGAGCACCAGGCCCTCCTCGTATCGCACGTACAGGAAGATCCCCAACGCGAGCGCCGCGACCAGCGCGACGCCTGACTTGAGGAAGAACACCCAGTGCGGGTGCAGGTCGAGGATGACGTCCTCGCCCTCGTTCAGCAGCTTGGTCGAGAACGGCACGCCGGAAAGCGTAACGCCTACGCCCATCCGAGCTCGTGGAGCCGATCGTCGTCGATGCCGAAGTGGTGCGCGACCTCGTGGACCACGGTGATGCGCACCTGGTCGACGACCTCGGCCTCGTCTGTGCACATGGCCAGGATGGGTCGGCGGAAGATGCTGATCCGATCCGGCATCACCATGCCCTCGTAGCCGGCGTCGCGCTCGGTCAGCGGGATGCCCTCGTAGAGGCCCAGCAGGGAGGAGCCGTCGGTGCCGTCGCGGACGACGACGGCCAGGTTGTCGACGAGTCGCCACAGCTCATCGGGGATCCCGTCGAGCGCGTCGGCCACGAGCTCCTCGAACCGCTCGGTCGGCACATCCACCATCGGCGCCAGCGTAGGGTCGCGAGGCGATGGATCCCGAGGCGCTCCTCGAGGGGCTCGACGACGCCCAGCGGGCCGCGGTCACCTCGACGGCGTCGCCCCTCGTGGTCCTCGCGCCCGCCGGGTCTGGCAAGACCCGGGTCCTCACGCGACGGATCGCCCACCGGGTGGCGACGGGCGCCGCCGACCCGCGCCACGTACTGGCGCTCACCTTCACCCGCAAGGCCGCCGGGCAGCTCTCCGACCGCCTGCTCCGGCTGGGCCTCCGCGGCGATGCCACGACCGGCACGTTCCACGCCGTCGCCTGGGGGACGCTGCGCACCCTATGGGCCGACCAGGGCCGCACGCCGCTCTCACTGCTCGACCGCAAGGGCCGCCTGCTCAGCGAGCTCGCGCCCACCACGCCCGGCAAGGACAAGCGGACCGTGGCCGCTGACCTCGCGACGGAGATCGAGTGGGCGAAGGCTCGGATGGTGACGCCCGACACCTACGTCGACGAGGTCCGGCGAGCCGTCCGCAAGCCCGCCCTGAAGGCCGAGGTCGTTGCGGAGGTCTACGCCGCCTACGAGACCCGCAAGCGTCGCGGCGGGCTGGTCGACTTCGACGACCTGTTGGCGCTCGTTGCACGAGCGCTCGAGGAGGACGAGACGTTTTCCGCCGCGCAGCGCTGGCGGTTCCGGCACCTCTTCGTCGACGAGCTCCAAGACGTGAACCCGCTCCAGTTCCGCCTTCTCGAGGCGTGGCGGGGCGATCGCTACGACGTCACGGCGGTCGGCGACCCGCAGCAGGCCATCTACGGCTGGAACGGGGCCGACGCGGGGTTCCTCCTCGACATCCACCGGTGGTGGCCACCCGCCGAGGTGATCGAGCTCGACCGTAGCTACCGGTCCACCCCGGAGATCCTCGACGGCGCCGCCGCCGTGCTGCGGGGCGCTCGGCAGCCGACGCGCGAGGTGGAGGCAACCCGAGCGGCCGGACCGCCGCCGCACCTCGCCGGCCATGCCGACGACCGAGCGGAGGCGATCGCCATCGCGCGCGCCGTCCGCCTGGCCCGATCGCCGGGACGGCCGTGGTCGGAGCAGGCCATCCTTGTGCGCACCCACGCCCAGACCCACCTCCTGGCCGAGGCCCTCCGGGGCGCGGGGATCCCGCATCGGGTGCGCGGGGGCGCGGCCTTCCTCGACCGGACCGACGTGCGTCAGGCGCTGCGCGAGCTCCGGAGCGCGACGGTGCCACTCGGCACCGCGCTGTCCGATCTCGAGCTCCAGCTCGCGGTGCTGGCCGACGATGCAGAGGTGCTCGACCTCAGTGACGACGACACAGATGCGAGGGCGGTGATCCTCGATCGCCAGGCCGACGAGCACGCCGCGCTCGCCGCACTGCTCCGCATGGGACGCGACTACCTGCGCCTCGACCCGGTCGGTCGGGCCGACACCTTCAGCACGTGGCTGACGGCCACCGTCCAGTCCGAAGGCGACCACCCCGGGAGCCGCGATGCGGTCGACGTGGCGACGTTCCATGCCGCCAAGGGCCTCGAGTGGGCGACCGTGCACCTCGCCGGCGTGGAGGATGGCTACGTGCCCATCGTCCATGCGCGCACCGCAGCGGCACGAGCCGAGGAGGCACGCCTCCTGTACGTCGCGATGACGAGGGCCCAGCGCGAGCTGCGGATCTCCTGGGCCGAGCACCGCACGTTCGGCGGCACGGTCGTCACGCGCCGCCGATCACCGCTCCTCGACCCCCTCGTGCAGCGAGCGGGGGCAGCGCCCGCCCTCGAGCCAGGTCCGATCGTCCCCCCGGTCGACGACTGGAGCGACGAGGTGTCCCGGCAGCGGGAGGTCCTTCGTGCCGGGCGCGTCGCCGTGGCTCCGGGGCTGGAGGCGCTGCGCCGTTGGCGTGATGCCGCCGCCCGGGCCGCGCGCATCGAGCCGGAGGCCGTGCTCCCCGACCACGTGCTCAGCCGCGTGGTCGCAGCACGGCCCCACGATCGCACCGAGCTCGGTGCCCTGCGCGGAGTCGGGCCCATCCTGGCCGCTCGCTTCGGCGACGCGATCCTGGACGCGATCTCGTCACCCGCCGAGGCAGGAGGCGACCGGTGAGGTTCAGCATCGAGCAGCGCTTTCGCGCCGACGTCGACGCCGTGGCCCGCGCCTACGCCGATCCCGACCTGTACGTCGCCCTCGTGGGCCTCCCCAAGCTGTCCCAGCCTCAGGTCGTGGGCCACGAGGCGGAGGGCGACAGCGTCGTGCTGCAGGTGCGGTACCGCTTCGGTGGGGAGCTCTCCGCGGCCGCCCGCGCCGTCATCGACCCTGCTCGCCTCACCTGGGTGGAGCGCTCCACCCACGACCTCGCCCGCCGCGAGGTCACCTTCACGATGGTGCCCGATCACTACGCCGACCGGTTCCGGTGCAGCGGCTCCTACCGCTTCGAGGACACCGACGACGGCTGTCGCCGCCGTGGCGAAGGCGACCTCAGGGTGAAGGCCCTCCTCGTCGCCGGCGCGGTCGAAGGCGCCATCGTGTCCGGCCTGAAGGAGCACCTCGTCGACGAGGTTCCCGTGGTCGAGACCTTTGTGAACCGCGGCTAGCTCGACGGCCCGCGCGCCTCGCGACGGTCCCGCGCCGCCTTCATGTCGGCGAACTTCGACATGTCGATGGAGATGAAGAGGCCCTCGGCTTCGGCGCACAGCACGTCTCCCGCCCGCAGCTCGCCACGCGTGAGGATCTTCCGACCGATCACGCTCTCGATCCAACCCTCGAACCGGAGCTCGGCCTGAAGGGGGGTGGGCTTGCGGTAGTGCACCGTGAGGCGGCCCGTCATCCCCGGGCTCCCCGACAGCGACTGCGTCGAGCCGAGGACCTCGTCGAAGGCGGCCGCAACGTACCCCCCGTGCACGCACCCTGGCGGGCCCTCGTAGGCTGCCCCGAACGTCGCGGTGCCGTGGATCCGGTCACCCTCGAGCCAGAGCTCGATGGGCGGCGCGAGCGGGTTGGCGCGACCCAGCATCGGGCTGTGGTCGAAGAACCCGAACGGCTCCCCCGCGTTGGCAGCCTCGGCGAAGCCCTCGTACATCGACTTGCTCGTGAAGCCGCCGAAGCGCTCCGCCGCCTGCTCGACATCCGTGGCCACGGCTTCGATCACCTCAATTGGCGCGCTCGTCTGCACCATCCGGTGGAGCACGCCTCGGATGGCGTCGGCGACCCGGAACAAGGCCACGCGACGCGGCGACGGCTCCATCTCTCGGAGCTCCTGGATGCGGGCCGCCCAGCCGCCGGACCCAGGGGTGTTGCCGGACGCACCAGGGGTGACGTCGCTCATGCGGCGTCGTCCAGCTCGACGACGAGGGGAGCGTGGTCGGAGGGCTGCTTGCCCTTGCGAGCGTTGCGGTCGATCAGCGCCCACCGCACCCGCTCGGCCAGCGGCGCGGATCCGAGCACGAGGTCGATGCGCATCCCGATGCCCTTGTGGAAGTTGCCCGCCCGGTAGTCCCACCAGGAGAAGAGGCGGTCGGTGTCCGGGTAGCAGTCGCGGAACACGTCGGTGAGGCCCCAGGCGAGCAGCCGTCGGAGCGCGGCTCGCTCAGGCTCGCTGACGTGGGTCGATTCGACGAGGTCTGCCGGATCCCAGACGTCTCGGTCGGTCGGCGCGATGTTGAAGTCGCCGCAGAGGGCGACCGGCGCACTGGGCTCCGTCACGGCGTCGAGGTGACCGACGAGCCGCTCGAGCCAGCTCAGCTTGTATTGGTAGTGGTCTTGGTCGAGGGCCCGACCGTTCGGGACGTAGGCGCTCATCACGCGCACTCCGCCGCAGGTCGCGGTGAGCAGCCGGGCTTCCGGATCGTCGGGCTGACCGTCCCCGAACCCCGCGACGACGTCCTCGAGACCGACGCGGCTGATGATCGAGACACCGTTCCAGCGACCCTCGCCGTGGTGCGCGGTCTCGTAGCCGAGAGCGGAGAAGGCCATCGCCGGGAAGGCGGTGTCCGCCAACTTCGTCTCCTGCATGCACACGACGTCCGGCTGGCACTCGGCCAGCCACTCCTCCACCCGCTCCTGCCGAGCCTTGAGCGAGTTCACGTTCCAGGTCACGAGCCGCACGGACCGGGACGCTACCGGCCCACAACGGCTCCGCCTGACCGAGTGGGGGTGGCCCGAAGATCGGGCCAGCCCCCCTCGGTGCAGACGGCACCCCAGCTCCCGGAGGGGAGCCGATCAGCGCCTCTTGGTGGCCTTGCGCGCGGGAGCGCGCTTGGCCGCTGCCTTCCTCTTGGCGGGCGCCTTCTTCTTGGCGGGTGCCTTGCGCTTGGCCGCCGCCTTCTTGCGGGCCGGAGCCTTCTTGGCTGCGGCCTTGCGCTTGGCGGGCGCCTTGCGCTTGGCTGCCGCCTTCTTGCGGGCCGGAGCCTTCTTGGCTGCGGCCTTGCGCTTGGCGGGCGCCTTGCGCTTGGCCGGAGCCTTCTTGGCCGCGGCCTTCTTCCTGGCGGGCGCCTTCTTGGCCGCGGCCTTCTTGCGAGCCGGAGCCTTCTTGGCGACTGCCTTCTTCTTGCGGGCCGGAGCCTTCTTGGCTGCGGCCTTCTTGCGGGCCGGAGCCTTCTTGGCTGCCGCCTTCTTCTTTGCTGCTGCCACCCGTTCCTCCTCTGTAGGTTGTACGGGATCGCCTGCCGAGCCCGCGGCGGCGAGGGAGATCCTCACCGATGCGGTCCCGACACCTGGCATGGTCAGGTCGACACCACGACGGGGCGTGTCGAACCCATGGACCACGAACGTATAGGTCGTGCCGAAGCTGAGCACTTCGCGCGCGCTGCGCGGCGCGGGGGTGCCAAGGCTCTTGAGCGGCAGATAGCAGCGCGCGCCATCCACCATGACGTACGCGCCGTGCGACGCGAAGCGCTCGACCTCTCCGGTGACAGTCGAGCCGACCGGGTGCGCAGAGACGAACTCGATGAACGGGAGCGCCTCGTTGTACGGCTTCACGCCACCGCCGCCCGATGCGCCGCGACGGCGGCGGCCCGACCCGGAGTCCTCGGCGGACTTCGTCGCCAACGCCGCCTTCTTGGCCGGAACCGCGGGAGCGGCGGCGCGCCGTCCACGACCGCGCCCGCCGGTGGCCTTGACGGCCGGCGCGGCGGCCTTCTTGGTGGCCTTCTCGGTCACCTTGTGGGCGGGAGCGGGGGCCGGGGTGGCCTTCTTGGCCGACTTCTTGGCGTCGCTCACGGATCGCCGGCTCAGGGGCCCCCGTACGGGCGAGCGCTCCATGAACACCCAGCCGACGTGGGGAACCGGCTTGCCCCCCACCAGGCGGCCCTGGTCGAAGAGCCAGCCGTACTGCCCATGGAACTCCTGGAACGAGTCGTTCGAGAGCACCACCGCGTTCGCACGGTCGGCGATCTGCAGGAGGAACGCGTCACCCCTGCCGATCACACCTGCGGGTGGTGAGATCACCTCGCCCGCGTTCACGGCCTCCTCGAAGGTCGCACGCTCGTCCTCGCCGATGCGGTTGGGGAAGCTTGCGTCGACGACGACGGTGACGGTCTTCGGCTTGAACTCGTCGAGGTACGCACGCACTGCCTCGTCGAGCTGTTGCAGGCTCGGCAAGGTGCGTCCCTCTGTTGCGAGGTTCGATCCGTCGACGACGACGTGCTTGGCGGTCATCCGGCTTGCAAGTCAACCAGAGCGACGCAGTGCACATGGGGATGTTGCAACAGATCCGTCGAGTTGAACAGCGCTATGCGCGCGTAGTGTCGATCTCATGACCGACGAGGTGACCGATCTCCTGCAGCACCTCATCCGGAACGCGTGCGTCAACGACGGCACGGAGGAGTCCGGACAGGAGGTTCGCAGCGCTGATCTCCTGCAGACGTATCTCGAGGGAGGAGGGCTCGACTGCGAGCGGTTCGAGGCCGCGCCGGGTCGGACGAGCCTCGTCGCGCGCATCGAGGGCACCGATCCGTCAGCGCCGACGATGCTCCTCATGGGCCACACGGACGTGGTCCCGGTGAACCCGGACGGGTGGCGCCATGACCCGTTCGGCGGCGAGCTGATCGACGGCGAGGTGTGGGGTCGCGGCGCCGTCGACATGCTGAACCTGACGGCCTCGATGGCCGTCGCGACAAAGCGGCTCGCCCGCGGTGGCTTCCGGCCGAAGGGCACCCTCGTCTACCTGGCCGTCGCCGACGAGGAGGCGCTCGGCTCGCTCGGGGCGGCCCACTTGGTCGATCACGAGGCGGATGCGATTCGGGCCGACTACGTGATCACGGAGTCCGGCGGGATCCCGATCCCGAGCCCGACCGGGCTCAAGCTGCCCGTGATCGTGGCTGAGAAGGGGAGCCACTGGGCCCACCTGCGCGTCACCGGCACCCCGGGCCACGGCTCGCAGCCCTACAAGACCGACAACGCTCTCGTCACCGCGGCGGCGGTCGTGCAGCGACTCGCCGAGTACGAGCCGCAGACCCAGATCCACGAGGTCTGGCGCCTGTTCCTCGAGGCAATGGACTACCCCGATGAGCTGGTCGGCCCGCTCCTCGATCCGGATGCCTTCGGTGCGGCGTGCGATGCCCTGCCGGTCGGCATGGCCCGTCAGTTCCATGCCTGTACCCACACGACCTTCGCCCCGACGATCGCCCATGGCGGCACGAAGATCAACGTGATCCCCGATCTCGTCGACCTGCAGATCGACATCCGAACGCTGCCCGGCGACGGCGACGCTGAGGTGCGGGCGATGCTCGACGAAGCACTCGGCGACCTCGCCGAGAAGGTCGAGCTCGTCGCCTCCGTCGACGACCCCTCCACCGCCTCGCCCATCGACACCCCGCTGTGGGACTCGATCGGGCGCGTCACCCAGGGGTTCTACGAGGGGTCCAAGGTCGTCCCGTTCATGACCGTCGGCGCCACCGACGCGCGCTTCTTCCGCCGGCTGGGCACCACGAGCTACGGCTTCGGCCTCTTCTCCACCGACCTGTCGTTCGAGGACTACGGCACGATGTTCCACGGCGACGACGAGCGGGTGGACGTGACGTCGCTCCACCTCAGCACCGACATGTGGGAGGCCCTGTCGAAGGATCTCCTCCAGGGCTGAGCCGCCGTGCCGATCCGTGCTGCCTTCTTCGACTTCGGTGGCGTGATCCTCTCGAGCCCGTTCGAGGCCTTCAACGGGTTCGAAGAGCGCATCGGGCTCCCCCGCGACTTCATCCGCACCGTCAACTCGACCAACCCCGACGTCAACGCCTGGGCGCGCTTCGAGCGCAGCGAGGTCAGGTTCGACGAGTTCTGCGACCTGTTCGAGGCCGAGTGCCACGCGCTCGGCCACGTCGTCGACGCCCGTGCTCTGATGCCACTGCTCGCCGGTGAGATCCGACCGGCGATGGTGGAGGCGGTCCGCCGGTGCCGCGAGCGGTTGATCACGGCCTGCCTCACGAACAACTGGATCAGCCTCGGCGACTTCCCACCCGACGCACGAGCCGACGGGCGGGACGAGGCGCTCGACCACTTCGACCACGTGATCGAGTCGAGCAAGGTCGGCGTCCGAAAGCCGGACCCGCGCTTCTACGAGCTGGCCTGCGAGACGTGCGGCGTCGCCCCGGAGGAGGCAGTGTTCCTCGACGACCTCGGTGTGAACCTCAAGCCCGCCGCGGCGATGGGCATGACCACGATCAAGGTCGTCGACCCATCCCACGCCCTGACGGCCCTCGAGCAGGCCGTCGGCTTCCCCGTCGGCTGACGGGCAGCGGCGCGCTAGCGGTCGAGGGCGGCGGCGAGGAGCTGGGCCTGCTCCTGCGCGTGGACCGCATGCGACCCGGTGGCGGGGCTGCCCGACTCGTAGCGCGACACCCGGTGGATCGTGTGGCTCGAGTCGAAGCGCTCGTACAGCCGCCCCTTGACGAAGTTCCACGGGCCCATGTTCTCCGGCTCCTCCTGCAGCCACACGAGATCGGTGGCGGCCGGGTAGCCCGCCACGATCTCGTCGAGCTGCTTGGCGGGCCACGGGTAGAGCTGGTCGACCCGGACGACAGCCACCGGCGCGCCGGCCGCGTCCCGCGCTGCGATCGCTTCGTGCCCGACCTTGCCGCTTGTGAGCACGATCCGGCGGACGGCGGCGCGATCCGGCACGCCGGCGTCGTCGATCGTCTCGCGGAAGTGACCGTGGAGCAGGTCGTCCGCCGACGAGCGCATCGACTTGGCCCGCAGCAGCGACTTCGGGGTGAAGATGACCAACGGCTTGCGGATCGACCGGCGCACCTGGCGGCGCAGCAGGTGGAACAGCTGGGCCGCCTGCGTACAGCTCGCGACCTGGATGTTGTCCTCGGCGCACAGCGTGAGGAACCGCTCCACGCGCGCGGACGAGTGCTCTGGACCCTGCCCCTCGTAGCCGTGCGGGAGGTAGAGCACGAGCCCGCTGGTCTGGTTCCACTTGTCCTCGGCGGCCACGAGGAACTGGTCGACGATCGTCGATGCGCCGTTCCAGAAGTCACCGAACTGCGCCTCCCAGACGACGAGCGACTCCTTGGCGATCACGGAGTAGCCGTACTCGAAGCCGAGCCCCGCGTACTCCGACAGGAGCGAGTCGTAGATCCAGAACTTGCCCTGCTCGGACCCGAGGTGGGCGAGCGGCGCGTACTCGTCGCCGTTGGTGTGGTCGATCAGGACCGCGTGGCGGTGGCTGAACGTGCCGCGGCGGGTGTCCTGGCCGGCGATGCGGAGGTCGGTGCCCTCGAGCAGGAGCGAGCCGTACGCCATCGCTTCGGCGAGCGCCCAGTCGACCTCGCCATCGGCCCACATCTTGTCGCGCACCTCGAACTGCTTGCGCAGCTTCGGGTGCACCTGGAACGTGTCCGGTGTGGTCGACACGGTCGTGTAGATGCGCTCGAGCACATCTCGTGACACGCCCGTGTCGACGTGCGGCAGCACGCCGACCGCCGGCTGTGGCACCCTGGCGATCACGTCGGTGGCCGGCGCGCTCTGCCTGGTCTCGTCGAGCGCGGTCTGCAGCCGCTTCTGGAAGTCGTCGAGCGCGCTCTCGGCCTCCTCGAGCGAGAGCTGGCCCCGCTTGACGAGCGACTCGGTGAAGAGCTTGCGGACCGAACGCCGTGCGTCGATCTTGGCGTACATCAGCGGCTGGGTGTAGCTCGGGTCGTCGCCCTCGTTGTGGCCGTGGCGGCGGTAGCAGACCATGTCGATGACCGCGTCCTTGTGGAACCGCTGGCGGTACGCGAAAGCGAGCCGCGCCACCCGGACGCACGCCTCGGGGTCGTCGCCGTTCACGTGGAAGATCGGCGCCTGGATGATCTTCGCCACGTCGGTGGAGTAGAAGCCGGAGCGAGCCGACTCAGGGGTGGTGGTGAAGCCGATCTGGTTGTTCACGACTACGTGGATCGTCCCGCCGACGCGGTAGCCCTTGATGTCGCTCATGTTGAGGGTCTCGGCCACCACGCCCTGGCCGGCGAACGCCGCGTCGCCGTGCATGAGGATCGGGAGCACGGAGAACGCCTCGGGATCGTTGATGGCGTCCTGCTTCGCGCGCGCCATGCCGACGACCACGGGGTCGACGGCCTCGAGGTGGCTGGGGTTGGCCGCCAGCTCGACGGTGATGTCCTTGCCCGATCGCGCGACGAACTTGCCCGTCTGCCCGAGGTGGTACTTGACGTCGCCCGAGCCCTGCATCGAGTCAGGGTCGATCTGGCCCTCGAACTCCTTGAACAGCTGGTCGTAGCTCTTGCCGACGATGTTCGTGAGCACGTTCAGCCGACCGCGGTGCGGCATCCCGATGACGCTCCCGTCGAGGTCGGCGTCGGCGGCCGCCTCGAGGATGGCGTCGAGAATGGGGATGGCGGACTCGGCGCCCTCGAGCCCGAACCGCTTCTGCCCGACGTACTTCGTGGCGAGGAACTTCTCGAAGGCCTCGGCCGCGTTCAGGCGCTCGAGGATGTACCGCTGGTCGTCGAGGTCGAGCTCCGGCGACTCGCCCTCGACCTGCTCCTGGATCCAGCGCTGCTCCTCCGGATCCTGGATGTGCATGTACTCGATGCCGATCGTGCGGCAGTAGGCGTCGCGGAGCACGTGCAGCACGTCGCCGAGTGCGAGGAGCTCGCGGCCCCCGAGGCCTCCGGTGAGGAACTCGCGGTCGAGGTCCCAGATCGTCAGCCCGTAGGTGGCCGGGTCGAGCTCGACCGGCATGTCGGGCTCCTTCCACCGGAGCGGGTCGAGGTCGGCGATCAGGTGGCCGCGCACGCGGTGCACGCGGATCAGGTTGGCGACGGCCATCTGCTTCTCGAGCATCGCCTGCTCGCGATCGATCGGGTTGACGTCGCGCCGCCACTGCACGGCCTCGTAGGGCACGCCCAGGGCTCGGAACACCTCGTCGTAGAAGCCGTCCTGGCCGAGGAGCAGCTCCTCCACCCGCCTGAGGAACAGGCCGGACTCCGCACCCTGGATGATGCGGTGGTCGTAGGTGGAGCTGATCGTGATGACCTTCGAGACGCCGAGGTCGGCGAGCGTGACGGGATCGGCGGCCTTCCACTCCGTGGGGTAGTCGAGGCTGCCGACGCCGACGATGAGGCCCTGGCCGGGCATCAGCCGCGGCACGGACTGCTGTGTGCCGATCGTGCCGGGGTTCGTGAGGCTCACCGTGATCCCGCTGAAGTCGTCCGGGCTGAGCTTGTTGGAGCGCACCTTGCGGATCAGCTCCTCGTAGGCGCCCCAGAACGAGCGGAAGTCGAGCGTGTCAGCGTCGCGCACCACCGGCACGAGCAGCGTCCGGCTGCCGTCGCTCTTCTCCAGGTCGACGGCGATCCCGAGGCTCACGTGCTCGTGGTGGATGACGCGGGGCTTGCCGTCGGCATCCTCCAGGTACGCGGAGTTCATCACCGGCACGGTCCCGTGGATGGCCCGCACGACCGCGAAGCCGATGAGGTGCGTGAAGGACACCTTGCCGCCGCGCGTGCGGCCCAGGTAGCCGTTGATCACCCGGCGGTTGACCTCGAGGAGCTTGGCGGGGACGCTCCGGAAGCTCGTGGCCGTGGGGACCTCGAGGCTGGCCTCCATGTTCGTGACGATGCGGGCGGCCGCGCCTCGGATGGGCTCGCCGAGCGGCCCGGCCACGTCAGCGACCGGCGGACCCGGCGGAGCGGTAGCTGCCGGCGCGGGGCCGGCGGGAGCGGCCGCCGCGGGGGCGGCGCTCGTCTGGGGGGCGGCGTCCCGCTTGTAGTCGGCGAAGAAGTCCCGCCAGCTCTCGCTGACCGAGGAGGGGTCGGCGAGGTACTGCTCGTGCATCTCGTCGACCAGCCACGCGTTGGGTCCGAGGGCGTTCGGCAGCAGCTCGTCAGGGGACTCGGGATCGTCGGCCACGGCTCCGAGCGTACCGGCGCGAGCATCCACCACTGAGCCCGATCGCGCGCGTAGACCGTCCCCAACCCAGCCGGCGGCGAAGGGGAGGGGGCCCTATGGGAGCAGTTGAAGCACTCGGGAGCAGCGACGGGATCTCGTTGCACGACCTGCGCCCGCTGGTGGGCGCCCGGGTGACGGCGGAGACGGTCGGCGGCGCCATCGAGGGCACGTTGCTGTCGTGCACGTCGAGGTCGGCGTGGATCGTGGTCGACGACCTCGATCACGTCGTGCCGCTCCCCCACCTCGTCACGATCCAGCGCGGCTAGCCCGGCTCCCCGGTTTCGGGACCGCTGACTGACGGCCGCTACCGTCGGCCGCCATGAGCAACGCAGCCCAGTTCATCTTCACGATGCGGAAGGTGAGCCGGTTCCACCCGCCGGACCGCGAGGTCCTCAAGGACATCACGCTGGCCTTCTATCCGGGCGCCAAGATCGGCGTGATCGGGCCGAACGGCTCCGGCAAGTCGTCGCTGCTGCGGATCATGGCGGGGATCGACGACGGGTTCACTGGTGAGGCGCGCCTCTCGCCCGGCTTCACGGTGGGCCTCCTGGAGCAGGAGCCGACCCTCGACGAGACCAAGGACGTCAAGGGCAACGTAATGGACGGTGTGGCCGAGGTGGCCGGCCTGCTCGAGCGCTACGACGCCGTGCTGGCCAAGTACGCCGACCCCGATGCCGACTACGACAAGATCGGCGCGGAGCAGGCCGAGCTCGAGGCGAGGATCCAGGCCGCCGGGGCGGACGACCTCGACCGGCAGATCGAGATCGCGATGGACGCGCTGCGCCTCCCTCCAGGTGACGCTGAGGTGTCGACCCTCTCCGGCGGCGAGAAGCGCCGCGTGGCGCTCTGCCGCCTGCTGCTGTCCAAGCCGGACCTGCTTCTGCTCGACGAGCCCACCAACCACCTCGACGCCGAGTCGGTCGCGTGGCTCGAGCGCACCCTGCGCGACTACCAGGGCACCGTCGTCGCCATCACGCACGACCGCTACTTCCTCGACAACGTCGCGCGCTGGATCCTGGAGCTCGAGCGCGGCAAGGGCCATCCGTTCGAGGGCAACTACTCGAGCTGGCTCGAGCAGAAGCAGGCCCGCCTCGACGTCGAGGAGAAGAGCGACTCCACCCGTCGTCGCACGCTCGAGCGCGAGCTCGAGTGGGTCCGCATGGCGCCGAAGGCCCGCCAGGCGAAGGGCAAGGCCCGCCTCGCCGCCTACGACAAGCTGCGCGCCGAGGCCGAGGAGGCCGAGCGGGGCCCGGACAAGCTCCAGATCCAGCTGCCCCCGGGGCGGCGCCTCGGCGGTGTCGTCATCGAGGCGGACGACGTCGTCAAGGGCTACGGCGACCGGCTACTGATCGACGACCTCACCTTCACGCTCCCGCCGGCGGGCATCGTCGGCGTCATCGGCCCCAACGGCGCCGGCAAGACGACCCTGTTCCGGATGATCACCGGCCAGGAGCAGCCGGACGCCGGCACGTTCAAGGTCGGCGACACGGTCGACCTCGCCTATGTCGACCAGAGCCGCGACAGCCTCGACCCCGAGGCCACCGTCTACGAGGAGATCACGGGCAACGTCGAGCTCATGAAGCTCGGCAACCGCGAGGTGAACGGGCGCGCCTACGTCAGCAACTTCAACTTCAAGGGCTCCGACCAGCAGAAGAAGGTGGGGCTCCTCTCAGGCGGCGAGCGCAACCGGGTGCTGCTGGCCAAGATGCTCAAGGAGGGCTCGAACGTGCTCCTCCTCGACGAGCCCACCAACGACCTCGACGTCGACACCCTCCGCTCGCTCGAGGACGCCCTCGAGGCCTTCGCCGGCTGCGCGGTCGTGATCAGTCACGATCGCTGGTTCCTCGATCGCATCGCCACGCACATCCTCGCCTTCGAGGGCGACAGCCAGGTGCGCTGGTTCGAGGGCAACTTCAGCGAGTACGAGGAGTGGCGGCACAAGGAGCTCGGCGCGGAAGCCGACCAGCCCCACCGCATCAAGTACAAGCCGATCGCCCGCTAGCCCAACTGCTACAGGAGCTCCAGGACCTTGGCGGCCATGGCGTCGGCGTCGCCGTCGGTGGGTCTCAGGACGAGCTCGGGGTGCTCGGGGGACTCGTAGGGATCGTCGATGCCAGTGAAGCCGGTGATCTCACCGGCCCTGGCCTTGGCGTAGAGGCCCTTGGGGTCGCGCTGCTCGCAGAGCTCGATCGGGGTGTCGACGAAGACCTCGTGGAACGGCAGGCCGGCGGCGACGTGCAGCTCCCGGGCCCGGTCGCGGTCGGCACGGTAGGGGCTGATCAGCGGCACGAGCACGACGATGCCGGCGTCGGCCATCAGCCGGGCGACGTGCCCCACGCGGCGGACGTTCTCGGCCCGATCCTCGGCGGAGAACCCGAGGTCACCGTTGAGGCCGTGGCGGACGTTGTCGCCGTCGAGCACGTAGGCCGGCCGGGCGAACGCGACCAGGCGCGCCTCGCACGCCGCCGCGACCGTGGACTTGCCAGAGCCGGAGAGGCCGGTCAGCCAGATCGTGGCGCCGACGGACGGCCGATCGTCCCGGGCGACGTGCCCGGGGTGCCACGTGATGTTGTCGCTGCTCACTCGGAGGGAGCGAGGATCATGCCGGCACCCACGGTGGTGTTCGTGACCTCGTCGACGAGGATGAAGCTCCCGGTCGTGCGGTTGCGGCGGTACTCATCGTAGAAGAGCGGCACGGTGGTGCGGAGCGTCACGCGCCCGATCTCGTTGAGCGCCAGGCCGACCGCGTCCTCGTAGCGGTGCAGCGTGTTGACGTCGAGCTGGTACTGCAGGTCCTTGACGAGCGCTCGCGCCCACCGCGTCGTGTGCTTGATCGCCAGCTTCGTGCCCCGGCGCAGCCACGTGCTCTCGGACATCCAGCAGACCATGGCCTCGATGTCCTGGCCGTAGTGCGGCTGGTTCTTGCGCCGGGCGATCATGTCACCGCGGCTGACGTCGATCTCGTTGGCGAGCCGGAGCGTCACCGACATCGGCGCGTACGCCTCCTCGATCGGCCCGTCGACGGTGTCGATCGACGAGATCGTCGACGTGAAGCCCGAGGGCAGCACCACCACCTCGTCACCCCGGCGAAACACGCCACCGGCGACGGTGCCCGCGTAGCCGCGGTAGTCGTGCGTCTGGTGGTCGGTCTGGTTCTGCGGGCGGATGACGTACTGCACCGGGAAGCGCGCGTCGATGAAGTTCCGGTCGGAGGCGATGTGCACCTCCTCCAGGAAGTGGAGCAGCGCACCTCCCTCGTACCAGGGCATGTTGGCCGAGCGGTCGACGATGTTGTCGCCGTGCAGTGCGGACACGGGGATGAAGGTCAGGTCGTGGACGTCGAGCTTCATGGCGAAGGCCCGGAACTCCGTCTTGATCTCCTCGAACCGCTCCTCGCTCCAGTCGACGAGGTCCATCTTGTTGACACAGAGGACGAGGTGCGGGATCCCGAGCAGCGACGCAAGGAAGGCGTGCCGTCGCGACTGCTCGAGGACACCCTTGCGGGCGTCGATGAGGATCAGCGCCACATCGGCCGTCGATGCCCCGGTGACCATGTTGCGCGTGTACTGGATGTGGCCCGGGGTGTCGGCGATGATGAACTTCCGCTTGGGCGTGGCGAAGTAGCGGTAGGCGACATCGATCGTGATGCCCTGCTCCCGCTCGGCTCGCAGCCCGTCGGTGAGCAGGGCGAGGTTCGTGTACTCGTCGCCGCGCTCGCGGGAGGTGCGCTCCACGGCCTCGAGCTGGTCCTCGAAGATGGCCTTGGAGTCGTACAGCAGGCGGCCGATCAGGGTGGACTTGCCGTCGTCGACCGACCCAGCCGTGGCGAGGCGGAGCATCTCGCTCATCAGACGAACCTCTGGTTCGGCGTCGAAACCATCAGAAGTAGCCCTCGCGCTTTCGGTCTTCCATGCCAGCCTCGCTGATCCGGTCGTCGGCTCGCGTGGCGCCGCGCTCGGTCAGCCTCGTGGAGGCCACCTCCGCGATGACGGCGTCGAGCGTGGCGGCGGGCGAGTCGACCGCGCCGGTGCACGTGATGTCGCCGACGGTGCGGAACCGGACCATGCGCTCCTCCACCTCTTCGCCGGGAAGGCGCGGGATGAGGTCGGAGTCGTCCAGCCACATGCCGTCGCGCTGGAACACGCGACGCCGGTGGGCGAAGTAGATCGCCGGCAGCTCGATCTGCTCGTCCGAGATGTACTGCCAGATGTCCAGCTCGGTCCAGTTGGACAGCGGGAAGACCCGGATGTGCTCGCCCTTGCGGTGGCGGCCGTTGTAGAGGCTCCACAGCTCGGGTCGCTGGTTCTTCGGGTCCCACTGGCCGAACTCGTCCCGAAAGCTGAACACGCGCTCCTTGGCGCGTGCCTTCTCCTCGTCCCGTCGAGCCCCACCGAACACGGCGTCGAACTCCTGCTCCTCGATCCCCCGCAGCAGGGTGACCGTCTGGAGCCGGTTGCGGCTCGCCCGGGGCCCGGAGTCCTCGACCACGGCCCCCGACGCGAGATCGTCCTCGACGCTCACGACGACGAGGCGGGCGCCCACCCGCTCGACCATCGAGTCGCGGAAGGCGATGACCTCAGAGAAGTTGTGCCCCGTGTCGACGTGCATCACCGGGAACGGCACCCGCGCGGGGGCGAACGCCTTGACCGCGAGGTACAGCATCACGATCGAGTCCTTGCCCCCGGAGAACAGCAGGCCAGGACGCTCGAACTCGGCGGCCACCTCACGGATGATGTGGATCGCCTCGGCCTCCAGGGCGCGGAGGTGCGACAGCTCGTAGGTGGAGGTGGACATGAGGCGATCAGGGTATGGCTCGACCAAACTGGTAAGCAATCCGCGTGTCTTCCTCACCCTCCGCTGCCGATCACGCGCTGGCGGCGCGAGCCGCCACGGAAACAGGCCACCTGCTCGTCACGCTCCGGGCGGAGCTCGAGGCCGCGGACCACCACCCGGGTCGCACCGGCGACGCCGGTGACCGCCAGGCCCACCTGTTCCTCGTCGACCTGCTGGCCCGCGAAGCGCCGGATGACGCGATCCTCTCCGAGGAGGGCCGCGACGACCTGCGGCGGCTCGAGTTCGAGCGGGTGTGGATCGTCGATCCCGTCGACGGGACGCGCGAGTTCAGCGAGCCCGGTCGCACCGACTGGGCCGTTCATGTCGCGCTCGCCATCGACGGCGTCGCGGTGGCCGGCGCCGTCGCGCTGCCGGCTCGCGGCCTCACTCTCACGACGGTCCCGCCGCCGCCTCCCCGGCCCTCCGACGGCGACGAGATCCGCATCCTGGTGTCCCGGAGCCGCCCGCCGCAGCAGGCCCAGCTCCTCCAGGAGGCCATGGGTGGCCGGCTCGTGCCGATGGGGTCCGCCGGAGCCAAGGCGATGGCCGTCGTCCTCGGCGAGGCCGACATCTACGCGCACTCGGGGGGCCAGTACGAATGGGACAACGCTGCCCCCGCGGCCGTCGCCATGGCTGCCGGACTGCACGTCAGCCGACTGGACGGCAGCGAGCTCCGGTACAACCAGGTGGATCCCTGGCTCCCCGACCTGCTGATCTGCCGGCCCGACCTGGCCGAGCCGGTGCTCCACGCCCTCAACTGCTGAGCGCTCACGCACGGCGGACCTTCCGCTCACGGTTCGGGCGGATCGAGCGCAGCGACCCGAGGTCGAACCGCGGCTCCGCCTGCGCGTGCCCGAACAGGTAGCCCTGGGCGGCGTCACAGCCGAACGACTGGAGCCGCTCAAGCTGCGCGGGCGTCTCCACGCCCTCGCCGACGGATCGCAGCCCGAGGCTCCGAGCGAGCTGGATGACGGTGCGCACGAGCACCTCGTCGCTCTGCGGGCCCCCGAGCCGCTCGACGAAGGACCGATCGATCTTCACGATGTCGACCGTCAGGCGCGTGAGGTAGCTGAGCGATGAGTACCCGGTGCCGAAGTCGTCGATGGCGAGGAGGACGCCGAGCGCGCGCAGCTCGTGCAACCGGTGCGCGATCGAGTCCGCGTCGAGCAGCACGGACTCGGTGATCTCGAGCACGACCCGCCGCGGGTCGATGCCCGTGCGACTGAGGATCGATGCGACCGTGGTGACGGCGGCCGGATCGTGCACCTGCCGGGCGGCGAGGTTGACGGCGACCCGTCCGCTGGGCCACGTGATTGCCTGCTCGCAGGCCCGCTCGAGCACCCACCAGCCCGTCGGGACGATCGCCCCCGTGTCCTCGGCGAGCGCGATGAAGCTCTCAGGGCCCAGGAGGCCGCGCTGTGGGTGCTGCCAGCGCACGAGCGCCTCGTGGCCCTCCACGCTCAGTGTGTCGAGGTCGACGATCGGCTGCAGGTGCACGACCATCTCGCCGGCCTCGACGGCCGCCTTGACGTCGGCGACGAGCTCGAGCCGCTCGACGGCGGACGTGCGCATGCAGTGCTCGAACACCTCGACGCGCGCCTTGCCGTTGGCCTTGGCGGCATACATGGCCAGGTCGGCGTCCCGCAGCACGCTCTCGCCGGACTCGTACAGGCCACTGGCCAGCCCGAGGCTGGCGCTGACGCCGAGGTCGCGCCCGGAGACCGCGAAGGGGACGTCGAGGGCGGCGAGCACGCGCTTCGCGATGAGCGGACCCTCGCTCGTCGCCTTGTCACCCTCGACCAGGATCGCGAACTCGTCGCCACCGATCCGGGCGACGGTGTCACCGAGGCGGACGCAGGCCCGCAGCCGCTCGCCGACGGACGCCAGCAGGCGGTCGCCCGCATCGTGGCCGAGGCTGTCGTTGACGGTCTTGAAGTCGTCCAGGTCAACGAACAGGACGGACACGGGCTCGCCGCGACGCTGCTGAAGCGCGTGGTCGAGCCGGTCGCGGAACAGCGCGCGGTTGGCGAGGAGGGTCAGCGGATCGTGGAACGCCTGGAACTCGAGCTGGCCCTCGCGCTCGCGCAGCTCGGCGACGGTCCGCTCGAGGTGCCGGGTGAGCTCGCGGTTCTCGAGCACGGTCGCGATCTGTCGAGCCACGAGGAGCAGGGCGATGATGCCGGCCATGACGCCGAGGAACGGCCCGACGCCCACGCCGGAGGTCGATCGGCTCACATAGACGGCGATGCCTGGAATGATCGGCAGGTACGGCAGCGCGGCACTGATCACCGACTCGGACACGGGCCGAGCCTGGGTGGCCGCGGGCGGCTCCATCGGGATGCGGGCCGCGAGCGCCAGGAGCGCGAAGCCGAGTGGCCAGCCGAGGTCGGAGACGGGGTCGTCGCCGTAGGTCCCCTTGGCCGTCATGAATGCGAACGCGCTGTCAGCGACGGCCAGGGAGATCGCCCCAGCCGCGACCACCGGCAGAGGCCCGGCCAGGCGGTGGCTTCGTCGCGCGAGGACGGCGAGCACGACCGCGACGGTGACGACGTCCGCCACGGGGTACGTCACCCCGATGATGCGCTCGAGGAGCTCGCCCTCGCTCGCGGTGTACACCACGCCGAGGAAGGTCCCGTAGCTGGCGAACACCATGGCGCCGGTCAGGATGAGGCCGTCGAGGACGGCACGCGCTCGACCCATGCTCCGCAGCGACCGCGACGGGAACACCAGCACACCGGCGAGCAGGAAGGGGACGGCGCCGAGGTACCCGACATCGGCCCACCCCGGGTACGGGACGGGCTCGTCGAGCACCACCTCGAACCAGGTCCAGACCGCCTGCCCCAGCCCCCAGCAGACGGCGGCAGCCGCGAGCAAGTACCACGAGGTGCGGAGCCGACCGGTCGCCCGGCGCCCCGCCACGACCAGCGCGGGAGCGGCGATCAGGAGCGGGACAGCCGTCTGGGCCACGTCGTTGATCACCGTGACGGATCGCGGGCTGCCGGGGTCGAGGAGCAGGAAGGCGAGGTACGCGAGGGTGCCCGCACCCAGCACTGTCGCTGCGCGGCGCGCGCTCCCGCCCTCGGTCACGACCTCCACCTCCATCGAGAGAGCATCGTCAGGCGGCACGGGAACCTGAACCACCTGGCGCGCGAGACTCGGCCGGCCATGACCGTCACGGACCTCGCGCTGGGCAGCTTCAGCGAGGACCCGCCGTGGCTCGTCGACCCGAGCGCGATGCGGTGGCGCCGCGCCGTCCCCGGGCTGAGGGCCCAGATCGCCGACGAGCTCCCGCGCCTCACCCGACCCGGCCGGGTGCCGCCGGGAGCCCGTGTGGTCCGCACGATCCGGATCCTGGGCACGGCCCTGGCCGGGTGGTACCTCGGCGCCCGGCGCCGCGCCCCGGCGACATCGACCGCGGTGCTCTCGCAGCGCCTTCGGCTGGCGGCTGAGCGCCTCGGCCCCACGTACATAAAGCTCGGCCAGATCATCAGCTCCGGGGAGGGCATCTTCCCCGAGGAGCTGGTCTCCGAGTTCAAGCGATGCCGCGACCAGGTGCCGCCCGAGCCGTTCGCCGTCGTGCGCAGGGTCGTCGAGGAGGACCTCGGTCGGCCCCTGGAGGAGGTCTTTCAACGCTTCCACCCCGAGCCGCTCGCCGCGGCATCCATCGCCCAGGTGCACCGGGCCACGCTGTGCACCGGCGAGGACGTCGTCGTGAAGGTGCAACGGCCGGCCGTGGGGCAGCTCGTGCACACCGACCTCAGGGTGATGGCGTGGCTCGCGCCGTTCCTCGTGGGCCGCATCCCGATCGCGGCGCTCGCCAACCCGCCGGCGCTCGTCGAGCTCTTCGCAGAGACGATCACCGAGGAGCTCGACTTCCGCATCGAGGCGCAGAACATGCTGGACGTCGCCCAGTCCTTCGCGCTCCTCGGCCAGCGCGGCTACGTGATCCCCCGCCCCCACGTGGAGCTCGTCACACCGCGCGTGCTCGTGATGGAGCGGCTCGAAGGCTTCAAGTTCGACGACGTGGCCGGGATGCGTGACGCGGGGGTGGACACGGAGGCCGTCGTCCGCACCGGGATGATCGGGTTCATGGAGGGCGCCATGATCCACGGCATCTTCCACGGCGACCTCCACGGCGGGAACCTCTTCGTCCTCCCCGACGGCCGCACCGCCCTGCTCGACTTCGGCATCGTCGGCCGCCTGTCCGAACCGCGACGCCTGGCGTTCCTCCGCCTGCTCATGACCGCGACGGCGAACGACATCCACGGCCAGCTCGCGGCGTTGCGCGACCTCGGCGCGCTTCCGCCGGACACGGACCTGGACGCCGTCATCGCCGACCTCGGGCTCGACAAGCCGGTGGTGGACCCCACGACGATGGACGCCGACGAGCTCGTCAACGAGATCCAGAAGACGATCAAGGCCTTGCTCGGCATCGGAGCCCGCCTGCCGAAGGAGCTCATGCTCTTCATCAAGAACATGGTGTTCCTCGACGGTGCGATCGCCACGCTCGCCCCCGATCTCGACATCCTCGGCGAGATCGGCAACGTCTCGATGCACTTCGCCACGACCCACGGCGAGCGGCTCGCGGGTGAGCTGGGGATGGATCCGGACAGCTACGAGATCGACCTGTCCGGGGTGCGGGCGAGCTTCGGGTACGAGCCCGGCACCGAGGGCGCGATCACCTACCGCGAGCTGCAGGCCCGCCGCGAGATCATCCGTGAGCGCCTCCACAAGCGGGAGCGGCCGTGAGGCTGGTGATCGCCCGCTGCGCGGTCGACTACGAGGGCAGGCTCTCGGCCCACCTGCCGATGGCGACGCGCCTGATCATGGTCAAGCGGGACGGCTGCGTGGCGATCCACGCCGACGGCGGCGCCTACAAGCCGCTGAACTGGATGGTGGCCCCCAACCGGCTGGTGGAGGGAGACGGCGAGTGGACGGTCACCAACCCCAAGGGCGAGCGGCTCGTCATCACGATCGAGGAGGTGCTCTCCGACAGCGCCCACGACCTCGGCACCGACCCGGGGCTGCAGAAGGATGGGGTGGAGGCCCACCTCCAGGAGCTCCTCGCCGCCGCGTGCCACGAGCTCGAGGCCGGGATGGTGCTGGTGCGGCGGGAGCACCGCACCGAGATCGGCCCGGTGGACCTCCTCTGCCGCGACGCCGAAGGCCGAGCGGTCGCCGTGGAGATCAAGCGCCGCGGGGAGATCGACGGCGTGGAGCAGCTCGCGCGCTACCTCGAGTTCATGGAGCGCGACCCGATGCTGCGGCCCGTGCGCGGCATGTTCGTCGCGCAGGTCATCAAGCCGCAGGCCAAGGCCCTCGCGGCGGAGCGTGGGATCACCTGCGTCGAGGTCGACTACGACAGCCTGCGCGGCATCGAGCGCGCCCAGGCCTCGCTCTTCTAATCGGAGTACGTGACGCGGCCGGCGTCGATGACCACCCGGCCGTCGTCACCACAGGTCTGGAAGATCGCCGAGCCGCCGCCGTCGAGCCACGCCTTCACCGTGAGTCGCTCCCCCGGCATGACGGGCGACGAGAACCGGGCGTCCAGGCCCGTGAAGCGGGCGGGATCGCCGCCGCACAGCGTGTGCAGCAAGGCGCGACCTGTGAAGCCGTAGGTGCACAGACCGTGGAGGATCGGCCGGTCGAAGCCACCCATGGCCGCGAAGGACGGATCGGAGTGCAGCGGGTTTCGGTCGCCCGAAAGGCGGTAGAGCAGCGCCTGATCGGTTCGGGTCTGGATGCTGACGGTGTGGTCGGGATCGCGGTCCGGCGCCTGGTTGGGTGTTCCGGACGGGCCGCGGTCGCCACCCCAGCCGCCCTCGCCCCGGATGAAGGCGGACATGCGCGTCGAGAAGAGCGGCTCCCCGGTGCTGACGAGGGTCGCGGTGCTCTCGGAGACGACGACCGCGCCCTTGCCCTTGTCGTAGATGCCCGTGACCTCGCCGACGGCCTCGAGCTCACCCTCGACTGGGATCTCGCGGTGGAGCGTGATCCCCTGCTCACCGTGCACGAGCATGGCCGGGTTGAAGGTGCCGATCGAACCCATGCCCGCGCCGAGCGTGCCGAGCACGACGGCCATCGTCGGGAGCGCCCGTTGGGACACGCCGTTCGTGTTCTCCGTGGTGAAGGCGAGCTCGTCGAGCGGATCTGCCGCGCCCGCACCGACGCCGAGGGCGTAGATGAGCGCGTCCTTGCTGGTCCACGCGCGGCGGGCCGGCTCTGACTTGGTGCCGACGGCGTCCGGGTTGATGGGCATGAGTCTCCTTTCGACCGCCGAGGCAAGCTCGACGGCCGAGCTCTGAGGATGCGGCCGGGCGGCCGCGCTGTTCGTTCGGGCCTACGACTCGTCGAAGCCTTGCATGTTGGCGTTCGGGCGGGCCTTGGCGACCAGCTCCGACACCTTCGGACCCAGCTCGGCGAGGTCGTCGGGCGGGTTCTCGATGGACGGGCCGCGGTGCCAGCCCTCGCTCACGGACAGCATCCGGCCGCTGACGTCGAACACCCGGCCCGTGACGTGCGCGGCCTCCCGGCTCGCCAGCCAGCAGACGATCGGCGCGATGTGCGCCGGTGACATCTGCTCCTTGATCTCCTCTGGAGCGTTGCCCATGCCGAGGCCCTCGGTCATGCGCGTGAGGGCGGCCGGGGCGATCGCGTTGACCGTGACGCCGTACCGGCCGAGCTCCTTGGCCGCGATGATCGTGAAGCTGGCGATGCCGGCCTTGGCGGCGCCGTAGTTCGTCTGCCCGACGTTGCCGTAGATGCCCGACGGCGACGACGTGTTGATGATGCGGGCGTCGTTCGTCTCGCCCGCCTTGGAGCGCTCGCGCCAGTAGGCCGCCGCGTGTCGTGCTGGGGCGAAGGTGCCCTTCAGGTGCACCTTGATCACCGCGTCCCACTCCGCCTCGCTCATGTTCGTGAGCATGCGGTCGCGCAGGATGCCGGCGTTGTTGATCAGGACGTCCAGCCCGCCGAAGGTGTCGATGGCGGATCGAACGAGGCGCTCGGCGCCATCCCAGTCGCTGATGTCATCGCCGTTGGCGATGGCCTCGCCGCCCATCGCCTTGATCTCGTCGACGACGTCGTGCGCGGGGCCCTGGTCGTTTCCCTCACCGTCCATCGAGCCACCGAGGTCGTTGACCACGATCTTGGCGCCGTGGTGGGCCAGCAGGAGGGCGTGCTCGCGGCCGATGCCACGACCGGCCCCCGTGATGATGGCGACGCGACCCTCGCACAGCTTGGTCATCCCTGGTGCTCCCCCGGATCTCGTGTGCCCCCGTGGCCTCCTTCGTCTAGCGCACCGAGCGGAGGTGGGCGAATTCCGGTCGGGTGCTGCGGCATGTGAGAATCGGTGCCCCCATGGATGATCTGCACACCGAGACGTCAGCGGACGCGACTCAGGTGGCGAACGGCGACACGGCGCCGGCGCGGCCCGGCCACCTCGCCAGCTCGACGGATCCCGGCGAGGATCAGAAGCGCCCCCGCCGCCGCCACCGGTGGGTCGTCCCAGCGCTCATCGTCATGGTCGTGCTGGTGGTCGTGCTCGTCATCGCATGGGCCGTCGACACGAGCTCGGGCGGGGTGGCCCGTAACGTCTCGCTGGCAGGCGTCGACATCGGAGGGCTGAGCGAGGACGAGCTGGCGGGTCGCGTCGGGCACGTGGCGGCCGACTTCGCGGCGACGCCCGTCGCGCTGCACGTGGGCGACGCCACCTATGAGACCACGGCCGGGGCGATCGGCCTCATGGTCGACGAGGAGGAGACCACGACCAGCGCCCTCGACGTCGGGAAGAGCTCGTTCGTGCTCGCGCGTCCCTTCGCGTGGGCGAGGTCCCTCGTGACGGAGCGGGATGCCCCGCTGCGGCTCGAGGTCAACGCGGAGCAGGTGGCGACCAGGGTCGTGGAGCTGGAGGGCGACCATCGCACCCCACCCACCGAGCCCACCGTCGAGCTGGTCGAGGGCGCGTTCCAGGTCGTCCCCGGCGTCGACGGCGAGGGCATCGACCCGGCCGAGGTGGCGCGCCGGCTCCCGGACGTCGCCGAGGCCGCGATGGCGGACGGTGCAGGCGTCATCCGGCTCGATGTGGCGGTCGGCCCGATCCCCCCGCTCGGCAGCGAGGACGCGGCCAGCGAGGCAGCCGCGGAAGCCGAGGCGCTGACGAGCGAGCCGCTCGAGGTGCGGACCGCCGGCGGGACGCGGACGATCGCATCGGACGAGATGCATTCGTGGGTGCGCCTGGCCAGCCAGCCCGACGGCGAGGTCGACGTCGCGCTGGCCGACGACGAGGTCATGGCGGGCCTTCGCCAGGTGTTCGCCGACGTCGACGGCCACCCGGTCGGCGCCACGTTCACGCTCGAGGGTGGCGTGCCGGTCATCCGCGCCGACCAGCCTGGGCAGGTGTGCTGCGGGGACGGCTCCACCGCGGCGGTCCTCGCAGCGATGCAGGACGGCACACGGTCGGTCGAGCTGACGCTCGTGGCGGGCCCCGCGTCGTTCACGGCCGCCGACGCCGAGGCCTACGGCATCAAGGGCCCGGTGGGCGGCAACAACGCGTGGCGCAGCGGCGCCCCGACCACGGCGGCACCCGGCTTCACGACGTACCACGACCCCGGTGGAGCGCGCGTCACGAACATCCACCGGATGGCCGACCTCGTGCGCGGTGCCGTGATCGCGCCCGGGGCCAGCTTCTCGATCAACGGCTACGTGGGCGAGCGCACAGCCGAGAAGGGGTTCCTGCCCGCGGGGGCCATCCGCGATGGCGAGCACGTCACGGAGATCGGCGGGGGCGTCTCGCAGTTCGCCACGACGATGTTCAACACCGCCTACTTCGCCGGGCTGCAGATGGACGAGTCGCAAGCGCACTCGGAGTACTTCGACCGCTACCCACGCGGGCGCGAGGCGACCATGGGCTACCCGGCGCCGGACCTCGCCTTCACGAACAACACGCCCTACGGGATCATGATCTGGACGTCGTACACCGACACCAGCCTCACCGTGACGCTCTACTCGACGCCGTACGCCAGCGGTGAGCAGACTGCGATCACCGAGGGAAGGTCGGGCAATTGCACCGTCGTCACGACCACGCGAACCGTCACGTATCCGGACGGGAAGACCACCACCGACAAGTTCCGCGCGATCTACCGACCCGGCGAGGGGCAGAGGTGCTGAGGTGACCGACGAGCTGCGGTACGAGTCGCGCATGAGCGACTCGGACGCGCTCATGTGGACCATCGAGAAGGACCCCCTCCTGCGGTCCACGATCACGGCGGTCTCGCTGCTCGACGGCCCGGTCGACGCTAAGCGGTTTCACGAGAAGGTCGAGCGGGCGAGCCGGGTCATTCCGCGGCTGCGCCAGCGCGTCGTCGGCAACCCGTACTCGCTCGCCCCGCCGCGGTGGGAGGTCGACCCCAACTTCGACCTCGGCTACCACCTCCGCACGGTGAACGTGGGTGGCGCCGGTGGGGAGCGGGAGCTGCTCGAGCTCGCCCAGTGGGTGGCGATGCAGGGCTTCGATCGTGCCCGACCGCTCTGGGAGATGTACCTCGTCGAGGGCATGGCGGACGGCCGCTCCGCGCTCATCCAGAAGGTGCACCACGCCATCACCGACGGCGTGGGCTCGATCCAGATGGCGTTGACCCTCTTCGACCTCGAGCGCGACCCCGGCGATCCGGGCGCGCTCCCCGATGCACCCACGGCCCACGTCTTCGGCCCCCGCGAGCGACTCGTCGATGCCGCCGTCCACGTCGGCCGACGCCGCCTCAGCTCGCTCCAGGGCTCGCTGGGCGCGCTCACCAGTGGCCTCCGCGAGGTCCTGGCGGACCCCCTCCATGCCGCCCGCACCCTGACCGAGACGGCGGGCTCCGTCGGCCGCCTGCTCGCCCCGGCCACCGAGCAGCTCAGCCCCGTCATGGGCAACCGCTCGCTGAGCGTTCGCTTCGCTACCCTCGTGCGCCCGCTCGACGACCTGCGGGCAGCCGCGAAGGCGGCCGACGGGAAGCTCAACGACGCGTTCGTCGCGAGTGTCGCCGGCGGTCTCCGGCGCTACCACGCGCGGCAGGACGCACCGGTAGATGCGCTCCGCATGGCGATGCCCATCAACATCCGCACCGATGAGACGAAGGGGGTGGCCGGCAACCAGTTCGTCCCCGCGCGGTTCCTCGTGCCCATGACCATCGACGACCCCGTGGAGCGCATGGCCGCGATCCGCGCCCTCGTCACCACGCAACGGGGCGAGCCCGCCCTTGCCCTCACGCAACCGCTTGCCGGCGTGCTGAACCGGCTGCCGACGTCCGTCACCACCGGCGTGTTCGGCGGCATGCTGCGCGGGGTGGACTTCGTCACCTCGAACGTCCCCGGCGCGCCGATCCCCCTGTACGCGGCGGGGGCGGAGATCATCCAGCAGTTCGCCTTCGGCCCGCTGTCGGGTTCCGCCGCCAACATCACGCTGCTCAGCTGGCTCGACCAGGTGTGCATCGGGGTCAACGTCGACCCGGCCTCGGTCACCGACCCTGAGGCGTTCCACGCGTGCCTCGCGGAGGGCTTCGACGAGGTCATCGCCGTCGGCTGATGGACCACGCTGACGTCGTCGTCGTCGGCGGGGGTCCGGCCGGAGCCGCGGCGGCGATCAGGCTCGCTCGCCACGGCCGAGACGTCGTGCTCGTCGACAGGGCCACCTTCCCCCGGGACAAGATCTGCGGCGACGGGCTGACCGCGGGTGCGCTCCGGCTGCTCGAGGAGCTGGGCCTGGAGCCGAACGCCGTCCCGTCGTGGCAGCCCGTCGCGGACGTCATCGTGCGGTCACCGTCCGGGCGCGAGGTCACCTTCCCGCTGCCGCGCGGGAGCGGTTCGTACGCGGTCATCGCGCGGCGGGCGGAGCTGGACGCGGCGCTGCTCGACGTGGCTCGGCGCGCCGGCGTCGAGGTCCGCGACGGCTGTGCGTGCACGGGAGCCGAGGAGCGACCCGACCGCGTCGTGCTCGAGCTCGACGGCCGCGAGTCGCTCAGCACTCGCTACGTCATCGGCGCCGACGGCATGTGGTCCCCGCTGCGCAAGCACCTCGGGGTCGCCACCGAGGGCTACCGCGGCGAGTGGCACGCCTTCCGGCAGTACTTCACGGACGTGGGCCCACGGGCCGCCCGCGACCTGTTCGTCTGGTTCGAGCCCGACCTGCTGCCCGGCTACGCCTGGTCGTTCCCACTTCCGGGAGGGCGAGCCAACGTGGGCTTCGGCATCCAGCGCGACGGCGGCAAGGTCGCCCGGATCCAGGACATGAAGGCGCTCTGGCCGGACCTGCTCCACCGGCCCCACATCGCCGGCGCGCTCGGCCCGAGCGCCCGGCCGGAGTCGCCGCACCGGGCGTGGCCCATCCCCGCTCGGATCGACGAGGTCGTGCTGACCACGTCGCGGGCGCTCTTCGTCGGCGACGCCGCGGCCGCCACCGACCCGATGACCGGCGAGGGCATCGGCCAGGCCCTGCTGACCGGCGTGCTCGCGGCCGAGGCGATCCGCGACGGACGTCTCGACGCTCCGATCGTGCGCTCGCTGTACGAGCGACGGGTGCGGGAGGCGCTCGTCGCGGACCACAAGATGTCGCTGCTCCTCGTGCGAGCGGTTCGCCATCGCCGAGGCGTCGGGGCCGCCGTCCGCCTCGCCGGGGCCGCGCCGTGGACGAGGCGCAACTTCGCTCGGTGGCTCTTCGAGGACTACCCCCGCTCAGTCGTGACCACTCCGCGCCGATGGCATCGCGGGATGTTCACCGGCCCTGGCGCGTATCGCTGACGCCACGTTCACGGCGGGGCAACAACGCCGAAACGAAGGCCTCGTAGGTTGACCCCCAACAGCCCGATCGGCCCACCGACCTCCACCGGTGGACCCCCGAGCCGGAGCTGCGCCCATGGCACACGCGGCGGTGATGCCATGACGGCGTGGCCGGGACACCTCACTTCCCCCCCGAGGTGTCCCGGCTCCGCGCGCCGGCGAGGCGCGGCTCGATCGGGCGGTCGAGGGCGGCGGAACCCGGTTGGCGAGCCGCGGGCCGGGCGGGGAGGATGGCCATGACCGACCAAGGCTGGGGCAGCGTGCCGTCATCGCCGACAACGAGCCACCGATGACCGACCTCGCGTCGCCGCGGTCCATGACCCTCGAGGCGGTCCCTCGCCGGGCGCTGGGTGCGGTGACCCTCGCGATCGTGCTGTGGACCTCAAACGTGTTCTTCGTTCGCCGTGCCGACGACATCCTCGTGTTCGCCACCTGGCGGATGATCTTCGCCATCCCCGTGCTCGCGGTGACGGCGGCCGGGCTTCGCCTGCGATCGTCCCCGAACCCGCACGTCGAGCGCGAGCAGCTCGGTCGCTCCGTGCAGCTCGGGCTCCTCGGCGTCGGCGTCCTGTTCGGCATCAGCGCGCTGGTGAACTTCGTGGCCATCAACGAGACCACGCTCGTGAACGTCGGCGTGATCCACGCGCTGCAGCCCGCCGTCGTTGCCGGCCTGGCCGGTCGGTACCTGGGCGAGCGGGTGGACGGGCGGCTGCTCCTCTGGGTGAGCGTCGCCATGGGCGGCGCGATCCTGGTGGCGGCGGCATCGGCGGGTGTCGGGACGTGGAGCCTCCACGGCGACCTGCTCGCCGTGCTCGGGCTCGGGCTGAACTCCGTGTGGTTCCTCGCCGGGCGCTGGGTGCGGACGCGGACCGATCTCGACGCGACCACCTACATGGTGATCGTGTTCGGCACGGGCGCCGTGACCCTGCTCGTGATCGCAACCGCGGCCGGACGCTCGTTGAGCATCGACCAGACGACCCTCGTCCTAGCCGGCATGACCGCACTGTTCGGCACGATCGGGCACACCCTCGTCGCCTGGGCCCACCGCTACGTCCCGGCTGCCCTCTCCTCGCTGTTCGTGCTCAGCCAACCGGCCCTCATCGCCATCCTCGCCTGGGTTGCGTTCGGCGAGTCGCTGAGCGCCCTCCACGTCGTCGGCGGCGTCGTCGTCCTCGTCAGCCTCGCCCGCATCGTGACCACCACCAGCGGGGCCGAGCCACCCCCGACGCCGCCCGGGGACCTCCCCGACGCCCGCGACGACGAGCTCGCGGGCTGACCGAGTCAGGCAGCCGAACAGGGTTCCCGATCGCCGCCCCGCCCCCGGGGTGCTACACACATCGCCGTGGCGACACCCGATGAGCTCGCCGCTGCGTACGCGGCAGCCTGGACCGAGCGTGACGAGCCCAAGCGGCGCGATCTGCTGACCTCGTGCTGCGCACCAGGCATCCGGTTCCTGCAGGCCGGCTGGGACCACGACGTCGTCGGGGTCGACGCTCTCTGCGACACCATCGGGGAGTTCCAGGCCAGCTGGCCCGAGGGCTCCGACGTTCGGGTCGAGATCACCACGCCGGTCGACGCCCACCACGGCTTCGGCCGCGGGGGCTTCGTGTGGATCTTCAACGAAGACCGCGGCTACGGCACCGACTTCGTCGAGCTGGGCGACGACGGGAAGATGAAGACCATCGTCGTCTTCAACGACCCCGGTCCGCCCCACGCCGCGCGCGCCTGACCGAGCGCGGCGTCAGGGCGCGAACAGGACCGACGCCAGCTCGGCTGCCAGGGCATCCGGAGCCGAGATCGCCAGATCCGGGTCGTACAGGTCGGTGCGTCGCCACAGCAGGAGGAGAAGCACGTCAGCGGGACCGGCGAGCTCGGCGGGGCCACCCGCCCTCAACGCGACGCCAGGGAGTGCCCAGGACCGCCCGAGGTCGGTCGCGCGCACGGTCACCGGCGTCGACAGTGCGCTGGTGCGCCCGAGCGCGATCTGGCGCGGGAAGAGGTCGTCGACCACCTCGGTGATGCCGGCAACAGAGACCTCTGGCGCGAACCCGTCAGCGACACCGACCGCGTCCTGGGCGTCCCATCGATGGATGGCCGCCTCGAGGGCCTGCCGCCGAACCCAGAAGCCCGCCCGTCCCGGCGGTCGGCCGAACGTCCAGCAGGCGCTGTCGGCATCGGTGTGGGTGAGGACCTCGATCAGACCTGAGGCTCCGTCGCCGTACCAGTCGGCCAGCCGCTCGATGTCGTCGGGCCCGGAGTCGTGATCTGGCTCCTTGGCCGGCTCACCCGTCTCGACGATCCGCGTCGCCCAGCGATGCACGCCCCCGTGGTGACGGATCAGATCGGCGATCGACCACCCCGGGCAGTGGCGGACCGCCGCACGAGGTGACGCCAGCAGGATGCCGCGCATGGTGGCGACGTCGCCGGCCAGGTGGCCAAGGAGCACGTCACCGGCCGACGTCACAAGCGACGAGGGTACGTCCCTGGCGACGAGTGGCCGCTCGGGCAGGATGGGCGGATCGCCAGCCTCATCCTCCTCAACGGTCCCCCCGGCGTCGGGAAGTCCACGCTGGCTCGCCGCTACCTTGCCGACCACCCGCTCGCACTGCTCCTCGAGATCGACGCGATCCGCTGCTCGCTCGGGCAGTGGGAGGACATCGAGGAGTCGAAGCCGATCGCTCGGGCCCTCGCGATGGCCATGGCGGAGGCCCACCTCCGCTCCGGCCACGACGTGGTCGTCCCGCAGTACCTCGGCCGCGTCGAGTTCATCACAACCCTCGACGACGTCGCGACGCGGGCGTGCGGCGCGCTCCACGAGATCCTGCTCATGGACGCGCAGGCCATCGTGGTCGACCGCTTCCGGAACCGTCGAGCTGAGCTGTTCGCCGCAGGTGAGGCGCACCCCCAAGCCGACGTGGACGAGCAGGCGATCGCCGGCGAGATCGCGGACGCGTTCGAACGCCTCCGCATGATCGAGACCGAACGCCCGCGAACAGTCGTGATCAGCACGACGCTCGGACTCGAGGAGACATACGCGGACCTCCGCCACGCGATCCGCTCCTGCCCGGAACCGAGGTGATCCGTGGATCCGAGCGGGACCCACGACTGGACAACTCAGCCGGTCGCCGGAAGGTAGCGAAGGAGCTCGCTCCACTTGTCATCGTCGGCGACGTCGCCGGCGTGGGAGGTGGTGAAGCGGCTTACGTACTCGGCGACCTCGCTGAGGATCCACCGGAGCTCGTAGTACCGACGGAGGTGCGGGCGAGTGCCTCTGGGCCACGGGATGCCGAGGTCGGTGAGCGCCAGCCAGTCACGCTCGGGCGGAGCCCAGCCCAGCGAGCCCCAGTCCATCAGCAGCAGCTCCCCGCTGAGCCGAGCGAACGCGTTCGTCGGCTCACCGTGGGTGAGCACGAAGGTGACCTCGTCCTGCTGACACGTCTGCCGGACACGCGTCATCTCGGCGCGGAGATCCGCGACGCGCGCTCGGTTGGATCGCACGAGGCGCGTGAGCGACGCGGCATACGGTCCCACGTCGGCTGTGCCTGCGAGTGCCCGAGCTACTCCGATCTCGAGCTCATCGGCGAACGGCAGCACGAATGACTCCCGAGGAAGGTCGATGTCCACCCGATCGATGGCGTGCAACCTGCTGATCATCTCAGCCACGGCCGCCGCCTGTGCTGAGGAGGCCTCGGCGGGATCGAGCTCAGCCCCGTCGAGGAACCGGAAGACGACCACGGGATGGCCGCTCACGTCCGCGACGACCTCGCCCGATCCGCTCACCACCGGCGCCAGCACGAACTCCAGGCCCTCGTTCCGGAGCCAGGCCGCCGACTCGTAGGCGCCCCGCCAGTGACCGCCCCGATCGCGACGGACGCTCACCCACAATGGCCTCGCAACGAAGCCCCAGCTGTCGCCGCCGACCGGCACGAAGTCGAGCGGTTCGCAGGGCCCGTAGGCGGAGGCGACCATCCGAGCGAGCCCCGCCACATCGATCGACGGATCCAGTGTCAGCACGCAGCTCACCTCCTGCCGTCATCTCAGCACCCGGCCATGGCGAGCCGAGCGATTTGGTCCGTGAGTCCGAAGCTCCGCCGAGTCCGGATGGCCGCGCTTCCCCTGGTCAGAGCGTTGTCACACCCCCCGCGTAGGGTTGGAATCGTGCAGGTGATCGACCATCCGCAAGAGCGGGCATGGGCCCGGGGAGAGGCGGAGACCGTCGCGCTGATGGGGGCGATCAACCTCGCGGTGGCCCGACTGGTGGCCACGATCCGGATGCTGATCGATACGGGCGGGTGGGGCGGCTACGGGATCCGCTCGGTGGAGCACTGGGTGACGTGGAAGGCTGGCGTCAAGCGGTCGCGGGCCGAGGATCTCGTGCGGATTGCGCGACGCACCGACGACCTCCCGGCCTGCTGGGGCCTGTTCGAGGCCGGCCGGCTCACCGAGGACGCGATGGTGCTGATCGCCCGGCGGGTCCCGACTAGGCGCGACGCTGAGGTGGCGGCGTGGGCAACGGGCATGCTGGTGTCGCAGCTCCGGCGGTCGCTGGCGTCGTGCCCGGAGCTGCCCGACCCCGATCCGAATGCCCGTCCCTCGGTGAGCCTGTCGCAGCGCTACCTCCGCACGCACTCGACTCCCGATGGCTGGCTCAAGGGCGAGTTCTGCCTGCCTCCATCTGAGGCTCCTGTCGTGAAGGCGGGCTTGGCCGCCGCCCGTGACGCCGAGTTCCGCGATCGACAGGGCCTCGAGCCTGATGCCGAGGTCGACGGTGTCCCTGGTCGTCACGCGGTCACCGAGGCCGATGCGCTCGTCCGCATGGCCTCCGAAGCTGCCGACATGCTCGATCCCACCCTGGACCGCACGGGCTACCGCGGCGAACGGAACAAGGTCGTGCTCCACCACGACGTCGACTTCGACGGCAACCTGGGCCCGGGCCAGCTCCACCTCGGCCCCGTCGTCTCCGACACCGTCGCTCGCTACCTCGGCTGCGACGCCGAGGTCATCGTGGCCGCGTACCGGGCGGGGCAGCTCATCGGCATCACGCCCACCACCCGCACCGTGCCCCGCCACCTCCGCCGCGTGATCGAACGGCGCGACCAGGGCTGCGCGCATCCCCTCTGCACCCAGACCCGCTGGCTCCACATCCACCACATCGTCTACTGGCATCACCGCGGCCTGACTATCCCGTGCAACCTCGTGTGCCTCTGCCCCACGCACCACCATGAGCTCCACGAGGGAGCCTTCTCGATCGACGGCAATCCCGAGGACGGCACCGTCCGGTTCCTCGACCAGTTCGGGAGACCGATCGAACCACCGGGCGGAGGGCCGCCGGCGCCCCTCCGCCTCGACGAGCCCAGCCCCTACACCCCACCGCACGGCGAACGCCTCAACCCTCTCTGGTTCACTTGGAACTGATCGAGACGAGGCAGGCGCGGCCGGCACTCGGGCGAGGTGCGACGCCGGCCGAAGGCTCAGGAGACTCGCATCGCCGTCGCGGGCTGGCGTCCCCCGAGCGGCGTGTCGTAATCCCTTCGCTTCGGCGTCAGCATCGTCGGGAAACTGCTGGTCGTGCCGGCGCGGATGCACGATGACGAGGTCGAGGTGGACGACGCGCTCGTCCGGCGCCTCCTCGCGACGCAGATACCGGATCTCGCCGACCTGCCGCTGATCGTCGTTGAGCCGTGGGGTACGGATAATGCCATCTGGCGTTTGGGCGCCGATCTTGTCGTGCGTCTACCGCGCATCCACTGGGCGGCGGGACAGGCGGAGTTTGAGGCGAGGTGGTTGCCCTGGCTCGCGCCACATCTTCCAGTCGCACTGCCCGTGCCGGTCGCTGTTGGCGAGCCCGGAAGTGGCTACCCATACCGATGGGCGGTCCACCGATGGATACCGGGCGAGGGCGCCGCGCTCGATCGGCTCGACGATCCCATCGCGTTCGCGTTGACCCTTGCCGACCTTGTCGCCAGGCTCCAAGCGGTGCCCGCGATCGACGCGCCGCTCGCAACGAACCGGGCCCGGCCACTGGCCGAGTATGACGTCTCGACCCGTCGGGCGATCGACCGTGCCAGCCAGCTCATCGACGCCGGGGCTGCCCTCGAGGTGTGGGAGGAGGCCCTGGCGGCGGCCCCGTACGCCGGCGCACCGGTCTGGGTGCAGGCAGACCTTGAAGGGAACTGCCTCGTTCGCGACGGCCGGCTGTGCGGCATCGTCGATTGGGGTTCGGCGTGCGCCGGGGATCCCGCCGTTGACGTGCAGGTGGTGTGGTCGCCGCTGTTCACGAACGGCTCTCGCCGCGCGTTCCTTGACACACTCGAAGTGGACGATGCCACCCTTGCTCGCAGCCGTGGCGCAGCCATCAACCAGGCGTGCGCCGCATTGCCGTACTACCTGCACACCTATCCGCGGATCGTCGAGCGGTCCTGGCACAAGCTCGCAGCACTTGGCGTACGACCGCTGACCGCCCCATAACCGCGGCGTTAGGGGCGCCCGCCTGCCCCTCGGCGACTTCTCGAACTTCAGAATGCTCCGCTGCTGAACCTGTTAGCGCCCTGCGGGGACCGGATCAGTGGGCGGGGACCCGATCCGCGACGAGGTGCGTGATCGGCAGCTCCGGGTGCTCCCGGCGCATGCGGCTGGGCACGTCCCAGTGCAGCCAGCGGGACGGGCCCGGCGGCAGCGTCGACAGGATGATCCCGGTGAACGCTCCCGGGCCCTCCCGGCGGACCACGGTGCTCACGGCGTAGACGGGGTTGGCGTCGCCGATCTCCCCGTCGGCGATGATCCCGTCCTCGTGGAAGCGGTCGCGCCCCTCCTGGAGCTTGCGGCGGGCCGCAGCGGTGACCTCCGCCTCGGTCCACATGTGGTCGGAGGGGTGCTCCACGGGGACCAGGAGCAAGAACCGGCAGGGACCCTCCTCACGGAGGGACCGCACGTGTTCGATGAGGTGATCGCCTCCCAGGGTCTTGTGGGCGACGACGAGGTAGCGGCGCATGGGCGGCTCCCTTCCTCGGGTGCGTCATCTCGACCGTACGCCTGAACCACAGGGTTGTGAAGGCAAAGCACATCGGCCACCCCTCGGTGCCGGTCAGCCTCGTCGAGCTCCCTCGCACGGCGCGCGGCCATCAGATCCTGATCGAAGCCTTCACCGACGTCCTCTCCCCCGGGATCAGGCGAGGTCGAAGCGATCGAGGTTCATGACCTTGTCCCACGCAGCCACGAAGTCACGTATGAACTTCTGCTCGGCGTCGTTGCAGGCGTAGACCTCGGCGAGGGCCCGGAGCTCGGAGCTCGACCCGAAGATGAGGTCGACGCGGGTGCCGGTCCAGCGGAGCTCCCCGGTCTCGCGATCGCGACCCTCGAACACGTCCTCGGATTCCGAGGTCGCGTTCCACTCCGTCGCCATGTCGAGCAGGTTCACGAAGAAGTCGTTGGTCAGCGTCTCGGGTCGGTCGGTGAAGACCCCGTGCTCGGACTGCCCGGCGTTGGCGTTCAGGACGCGCATGCCGCCGAGGAGAGCGGTCATCTCGGGAGCGGACAGCGTCAGCGTGAACGCCGTGTCGACCAGCAGGTGCTCGGGCGCGAGCTCGTGGCCCTTCTGGAGGTAGTTGCGGAACCCGTCCGCGGTCGGCTCGAGCACGGCGAAGGACTCGACGTCGGTCTGCTCCTGCGTGGCATCGGTGCGCCCCGGCGTGAAGGGGACCTGCACGTCGTGGCCAGCCTGCTTCGCCGCCTGCTCGACCGCCGCGCAGCCGCCCAGCACGATCAGATCGGCCAGCGAGACCATCTTCTCGCCCGCCTGGGAACCGTTGAACTCCTGCTGGATGCCCTCGATGGTCGCCAACACCCGCGACACGCCGGAGGTGACGTTGACGTCCCACTCGGCCTGCGGCGAGAGGCGGATCCGCGCGCCGTTCGCGCCACCGCGCTTGTCGGTGTCACGGTGGGTCGACGCCGACGCCCACGCGAGTGAGACCAGCTGAGAGACGGACGGACCGGAGTCGAGGATCTTGCCCTTGAGCGCCGCGATGTCCGCGTCGTCGATCAGCGGATGCGCGACCGCGGGGACGGGGTCCTGCCACAGCAGCTCCTCGTCGGGAACCCACGGGCCGAGATAGCGGGCGACGGGTCCCATGTCACGGTGCAGCAGCTTGTACCACGCCCGCGCGAACGCGTCGGCCAGCTCGCCAGGGTTCTCGAAGAACCGCTTCGAGATCTCCTTGTAGACCGGATCGACGATCAACGCGATGTCCGTCGTCGCCATCATCGGAGCGTGGCGCTTCGACGCATCGTGCGCGTCCGGCACGGTGCCCTGCGCCTCGGGGTTCTTGGGGGTCCACTGCTGCGCACCGGCCGGGCTCTTCGTCAGCTCCCACTCGTACCCGAACAGGTTCTCGAAGTAGCCGTTGTCCCACCGGATCGGGTCGTTGCTCCACGCACCCTCCAAGCCACTGCTGATCGTGTCGCCACCCTTGCCGGTCCCGAAGCTGTTCCTCCAGCCGAATCCCTGCTCCTCGGCGCCCGCACCCTCGGGCTCGCGACCCGCGTACTCGTCGGGGTCGGCGGCGCCATGGGTCTTGCCGAACGTGTGTCCGCCGGCGATGAGCGCGACCGTCTCCTCGTCGTTCATCGCCATCCGGAGGAACGTCTCACGGATGTCCCGGGCCGAAGCCATCGGATCCGGGTTGCCGTTCGGGCCCTCCGGATTGACGTAGATCAGACCCATCTGGACCGCACCCAGCGGATTCGCCAGCTCCCGGTCACCGCTGTAGCGCTGGTCCTCGAGCCACACCCGCTCCGGACCCCAATAGACGTCCTCCTCGGCCGCCCAGACGTCCTCACGGCCGCCGCCGAAACCGAACGTCTCGAAGCCCATCGTCTCCAGCGCCCGGTTCCCCGTGAAGATCAGCAGGTCGGCCCACGAGATCTTCCGGCCGTACTTCTGCTTGATCGGCCAGAGCAGCCGGCGGGCCTTGTCGAGGTTGACGTTGTCGGGCCAGCTGTTGAGTGGGGCGAAGCGCTGTGCGCCGCTGCCGCCGCCGCCACGGCCGTCCGCGATGCGGTACGTGCCGGCAGCGTGCCACGTCATCCGGATGAAGAACGGTCCGTAGTGTCCGTAGTCGGCCGGCCACCAGTCCTGCGACTGGGTCATCAGCGCATCGACGTCGTTCGCCAGTGCTTGGAAGTCGAGGCCGTTGAACTCCTCGGCGTAGTCGAAGTCCTCGTCCATGGGATCGGCCTGGGGGTGGTTCTGGCGGAGGACCCTCAGGTTCAAGCTGTCGGGCCACCAGTGCTGGTTCGCCGTGATCCCAACCGCCTGGTGCGCCGTGCTCATCACCGGGCACGTCGCTCCTGACGGCGCGTCGCTGGTGGTGACCGTGCCGTGCTCTTCGTTGCTCATGTCTCTCCTCGGTGGCGATCGTCGGCCGTGTCGGTTGGTGGTTGGGTCACAGCTCGCTGGGCACACGAAGCGCAACGTCCCCGGAACACGATCTCGGTGGAGCTGACCTCGAATCCCTCCGTGACCGGCGCCGGCAGGACGACGCCTGGGAAATCATGGTGGAGGTCCTCGATCCTGCCGCAGGCGCCGCACACGAGGTGGTGGTGCGGCTCGAGGGTGGGGTCGAACCGGGTGGAGCCGGTCCCCAGGTCGAGCGAGGACAGCTCCCCCATGGCCGAGAGGTCGTTCAGGCTCTGGTACACGGTGCGCAGCGAGATCGTGGGCAGCTCGGAGCTGACCGCGGCGTACACGGCTTCAGCCGTCGGGTGGTGCGTGGTGCTGCTGAGCACCCGGAAGATCACCTGCCGCTGCGGGGTGACCTTCAGGCCCCGGCTTCGGAACAACGCGGTCAGCTCCTCTACCGATTTCATTGAAGATTAGTTTAGTACTACTTGTTGCTGATTGGCAATGATTGTTGATGAGGGTTCCCGCTGATCATGCCGGCGCTCGTGGTCGCCGGTGTGCTCCCGATCGTCCGCTGACCCCCGACGCACTCCGGATGGCGGCCCGAGCGCTGAGCACGGCTAGAACTGCACGATGGTCGAAGGGTCTGCGAGGATCGTCATCAACCGCCCGGCGTCTGCGGTGTTCGACGCCATCGCTGACGTGACGCGCATGGGCGAGTGGAGCCCGGAGTGCACGTCGGGGCGGTGGGTGCTGCCGGCGACGGGGCCGGCTGGCGGCGCGAAGTTCGAGGGGGACAACGTCGCGTCGGCCGGTCCGATCACCCTGAAGCGCTGGACGACGACCTCCGAGATCACCGACTGCGTGCCAGGCAAGGTGTTCGAGTTCGTGGCGGAGGAGTACACCACGTGGCGGTACGAGCTCGAGGAGCAGGATGGCGTCACGACCGTGACCGAGTCGTACCGGTTCCCGGAGTACGAAGGCTGGCAGAAGCTCGTCTACGGCACCCTGGTGCGGCGACCAAAGAGCATGGTCACCGGAATGGAGCAGACCCTCGCCCGCATCAAGGCCGCCGTCGAGGCCTGAGCGCCCTCAGGTGACGTCGAGGTAGAGGAAGCCGTACGCCTCGTCGCGGAGCTCGATCCCGGCGGCGCGGAGGGCGACGCCCCAGTCGCCGGTGACGGCGGGGTTGCTCTCCTCCATGCCATGGTCGGCGACGACGAAGAACGCCGTCTCGTCGAAGCGACCCGCGTCCTCGACCGCTTGGAGGACCTCCCCGATGCGAGCGTCCGTGTCGGCGATGGACGCTCGCGCGATCTCGGAGTGCGGGCCCCCGAGGTGGAAGGCCGTGTCGGTGAGCGAGAGGTTCACCCACATGAAGCGCGGCGTGGGGTACTCGACGTCGAGGAACGCACCGCGCCAGATCCCGGCCGCCTGCTGCATTCCGTGGTGGTCGACCTGTGTGAACCAGGCGTAGTCCTTGTGGGGCCGCACGAAGCGCTCGGTGCTGAACGGGATGCCGTCGGGTTGCTTCGGGAAGCCAAGGCGCTGGCGCCGCCGCATGAGGTCGAACGTGGAGAAGTCGGCACCGACGTCGCACATCTCGTTGACCGACGCGGTGAAGGCATCCGGCTCACTGCGGTGGATGGCCTGGTGGAGCGTCTCGACGCCAGGGCGGAGCCACTGCATCGAGGTGGCCCACGTGTCCGGCGAGTTGGTGATGACCTGCTGGCCCAGCGAGCGGTCGTACCACGCGTTGTGCAGCACGCCGTGGTGACCGGGGTGGCAGCCGGTGAGGATGCAGGTGTGGTTCGCGAGCGTCACCGTGGGGAACGACGCCATGGCGCCGTGGCCCATCGTCGTGCCCATGGCGGCCAGTCGCGCGAGGTTCGGCGCCTCGCCGCGCTCGATGGCGTCGTAGAGGACGTTGGGATTGGCACCGTCCATGAGGAAGCCGACCACGTGCCGCGGCGCCCGCCCGTCGAGCAGGTCGGTGAGCGGCTCGCCGTCCTGGCGCGCGAGGAACGCGGCGCGCGGCGCGCCGTTCTCGCCAATCCCATCGCCCGTTGCCATCCCCAGCAGTGCCAGCACCGTCGGGGCGACGTCGACCAGCCGGCATGAGCGCTCCACCCGGCCCAGCGGTCGCACGCCGGCGCCGGCGAGGATGAACGGCGCGCGCGCCTGCACCACGCCGATCGAGCCGTGCTCGCCGCGGTGCCCGCCCTGGTCCTCCCAGTTGTGCGACGCGCTGTGGAGCACGGCGAGATCCGGAGCGGCCGGCGAGTCCCAGAGCTGCGCGAGCTGGTGGTAGGCGAACGGGTACGAGTTCGTGCTCCGGTGCGGCCAGCGCTCGGCGAGCTCGGCATCGAGCCCGGCGAAGCGGTCGGTCGACTGGTCGCTGAACGGGTTCCGACCCTCCAGCTCCTCGACGTCGAAGACCCAGGTGGACGCCTCGTCGCGTCGACGGACGCGCACCCGGCCGTCGGAGGCCATCACCTCGTAGGTGTCCGCGCCGGTGCGTCGGAGCACCGCGTCGACGATCGGATCGAGATCGGGATCGAGGAGCACGCCGATCGCGCGCTCGATGGAGGCAGCCGACGCCAGCATGGGCTACAGAGGCCGGAGGCGGGCCGGCTCGGCGAGACGCCGGGAGGCACTTGCGGAGGACGATCCGAGCGAAGCGAAGTCCGGAGCGAACTTCATCGTTTCCCCCGTTCGTTGGGTGGTGGTTCGGTCCTACAGCGCGGCGCGGCGGGCTCGGGCGGCATTCGCCCGCTCGAGCAGGTGCGCCGGCACGCCGAACTCGTTGTCCTCCCCGCCGGCACCCGCGTCGGCGGCTTCATCATCGGCACTCACGGCCGTGGCGACGACCTCCTCGACCTCCACCCGATCGTCGAGCGGGACGAAGTCGTTGCGGGCGACGATGTGGCGGCCGTCGAGCAGCCCGTGGTCGACGCCGTTCTCGAAGCGCACGCGGTAGCGGATCCACGAGACGCCTCCGACCTGGGTGACCTTGCCAGCGGTGCCGATGGGGACGCCAGGGAGATCGACCCATGCGCGGACCTTCTGGTGTCGATCGAGGTCGATCGGGCGGAGGACAGCGGGCACCGCGACAGTCTGGCCCGAGGGCGTCACCGGGAATAAGTAGCCAGACTACTTAGTTAGGTGAAATGATGTCCGACATGCCCATCCCCGACGAGACCGCGGAGCTCGCGGGTCGCCTTCGCCTCGCCGTCACCCGCCTGGCCCGCCAGCTGCGCCAGACCGCGGACAGCGACCTCTCCCCCACCCAGGCGTCGGTGCTGGCCACGGTCTCGGCCTCGGGCCCCCTCGCCCTCGGCGAGCTGGCCGAGCTCGAGCGGGTGGCCTCGCCCACGATCACCAAGGTCATCGCGCTCCTGCACGAGAAGGGACTCGTGGAGAAGCTGACGGATCCCGCGGACCGCCGTTTCGTACGGGTCAGCCTCACGCCGGAGGGTCAGGCGCTCCTCGAGCGCACCCGTGCCCGGAAGACCGCCTGGCTCGCCCGGCAGCTCCAAGAGCTCCCACCCGCGGAGCGCGAGCAGCTCGAGGCCGCCACGGAGGTCCTCGAGCACCTCACCCGTCGACGCGCCGCACCATGACCCGCCTGCGCGCCTTCGGCGCCGACACGTTCCGCTCTCTCCGCAGCCGCAACTTCCGCCTGTTCTTCGTCGGCCAGATCATCAGCCAGACAGGCACCTGGATGCAGATGGTCGCCATCGGCCTCCTCGTGCTCGCCATCACCGACAGCGGGGTGGCCGTCGGGCTCATCACCGCCGCGCAGTTCCTGCCGATCCTCCTCCTCGGCGCGTGGGGCGGCGTCCTCGCCGACCGGCTCGACCGCCACAAGCTCCTCCTCGTGATGAACGCCATCGGCGCCGTCGTCGCGCTGTCGTTCGCGGTGCTCGTGCTGACCGGCACCGAGGCCCTGTGGTCGATCTACCTGCTCACCCTGGCGGCCGGCACCGTCACGGCCCTCGAGAACCCCACCCGGCGGGCGTTCGTCACCGACCTCGTCGACGACATCGACGTCCCGAACGCCGTCGGGCTCAACAGCACCCTCATGACGGGGTCCCGCGTGGTGGGCCCCGCCGTCGCAGGTGCCCTCATCGCCGGGCCGGGCATCGGCTGGTGCTTCGCCGTCAACGCGTTCTCCTACCTCCCGCAGCTGGCGCTCTTCGCCCGCATGAACCGCTCGCGGTTCCGCCCAGCCGATCGCATCGCGAAGGCCAAGGGCCAGCTGCGCGAGGGCCTCCAGTACGTGTGGCGCGAGCCCGACCTCCGCCTGCCGCTGCTGCTCGTGACGGCCGTCGGCACGATGGCCTTCAACTTCTCGGTGATCCTCCCCCTCTTCGCCACCCGGGACCTCAACGGCGGTCCGGCGACGTTCACCACGCTGTTCTCGGTGATGAGCCTCGGCTCCGTCGTGGGCGCGCTGGCGATCGCGCGCCGGACGCACGCGGACACTCCGTTCCTGGCGCGCTGCACCCTCGCGCTCGGTGCGTCGATGGTCCTCCTCGCCATCGCCCCGGTCACCGCGGTCGCCTACCTCGCGGTGATCCCCGTCGGCGTGACGAGCGTCATGGTGATCTCGGGCTCGAACGCGGTCGTGCAGCTCGGCACGATCCCGGCGATGCGTGGACGGGTGCTCGCGCTGCTCGCCGTGGTGTTCCTCGGCTCGACGCCGGTCGGGGGGCCGATCTCGGGTTGGGTGTCCGACACCTTCGGTGCCCGCTGGGCGCTCGGCCTCGGCGCCGCGGCGTCCCTCGCGGCCGGGGCGCTGACCCTGCGGGCGGTGCGCGACCGACCCGCCGTACCGATCCTGACGCCGGCGGTGCCCGTCGACCCCTCGCCCGTCGTCGTCGCTCCGGGGCGCTGAGCCGAGGCGGCACCGCGCTCAGCGGCGGCTGTCGCTCCAGGTCTGGCCCTGCTCCACATCGGTGTCGTGCGGCAGACCGAGCACCCGCTCGGCGATGATGTTGCGCTGCACCTCGCCGGTGCCGCCACCGACGGTGAGGGCGGGCGCGAACAGGAAGCCGTGGTGCCAGATGTCCGGCGGGGCCCCGAGCGGTCCCCGGTCGGCGAGCATCCCGCCCGCGCCGGCGAGGTCCTTCGCCAACCCCATGATCGCCTGGCCGTGCTCGTCGGCCAGGATCTTCCGGATCGACGCCTCTGCGCCCGGCGGCTCGCCCTTGATGCGGGCCGTGACCGTGCGCAGCCGAATCAGGCGCAGGAGCTCGTGCTCGATGTGCAGGCCCGCGAGCCGCTGCCGCAGGACGGGGTCCGACACGCCGCCGGCCGCGCGCACGACGTCGAGCAGGTCGTCCGCCGTCGGGCCCATCCCCCACAGCGCGCCGCCGGAAGACAGCGACACGCGCTCGTTCCCCAGCGTGACCTTGGCCAGCCCCCATCCGCGGTTCACCTCGCCGACGAGGTTCTCGGCGGGCAGCCGCACCTCGTCGAAGAACACCTCGTTGAACGTGTGCGAGCCGGTCATCTCGATGATGGGGCGCACCTCGAGCCCCAGTGCGTCCATCGGACAGATGAAGTATGAGATGCCCTCGTGCTTCGGCGCGTGCGGGTCGGTGCGGGCGATCAGGATGCCGAAGCTCGACATCTGCGCGAGTGAGGTCCAGATCTTCTGCCCGGTGACGACCCACTCGTCACCGTCCCGCACCGCGCGGGTGGACAGCGACGCCAGGTCGGATCCCGAACCCGGCTCGCTGAAGAGCTGGCACCAGATCTCCTCGCCGGCGAGCAACGGGAGGAGGTAGCGCGCCTTCTGCTCCTCGCTCCCGCCGTGGACGAGCGTGGGTCCGGCCCAGCCGATGCCGATGGTGTTGCTCGGCCGACGGACACCCGCGGCCGCCAGCTCCTCGTCGATCAGGATCTGGTGGATCGGGTCGGCATCGAGCCCCCACGGGCGCGGCCAGTGGGGCGCGACGTAGCCGGCCTCCGCGAGCTCCCGGCCCGACGGCGTGGGGTGCTCGGCGAGCCAGTCGCGCACGACCTGACGGCGAGGATCGTCGGCGGGCGGCAGCTCGAAGTCCACTGCCGCAACGTAGCCCGAGACTTGACCAATCGGTCAAGGACTGGCGGGAGCGGTAGCATCACCCGCCGTCCACGACCGAGGGGGAGCAATGCCGGGCTGGAACTTCGCGGATGCCTGGGAGGTCGTCGCCAGGCAGGTGCCCGACGCTCCGGCCCAGGTACAGGGCGACCGCCGGATCAGCTGGTCCGAGCTCGACCGGCGCGCCAACGGCGTGGCGCAGGCGTTCCTCGACGCGGGGGTTGCAGAGCAGGACAAGGTGGCGCAGTACCTCTACAACGGCCCCGAGTACCTCGAGTCGGTGTTCGCCACGTTCAAGGCGGGCCTGGCGCCGATCAACACGAACTACCGCTACCTCGACGACGAGCTCCTCTACCTCTGGGACAACGGTGACGTGGTGGCGGTCGTGTTCCACGGCACCTTCGCTGATCGGATCGAGGGCATCCGCGACCGCCTGCCCCTGATCAAGCGCTGGTTCTGGGTCGACGACGGGGCCGGCCCGTGCCCGACCTGGGCGACGCCCTATGAAGCCGCGGCAGAGGCGGGCACGCCGGAGCCCGTCAGTGGCCCGTGGGGCCGCGACGGCGACCACCTGCTGCTGCTCTACACCGGTGGCACCACCGGCATGCCAAAGGGCGTCATGTGGCGCCAGGACGACCTGTTCCGGACGCTCGTCGGCACCTTTGTGCCCGCCGTGCGCGATGCCGACCCCGACATGCAGCTCATCCGCGACGCGGTGCAGGCTCCCGGCCTGACCGGCCTGCCGGCGTGCCCGCTCATGCACGGCACGGGGTGCTTCACGCAGCTCATCGTGCTGGCCGGCGGGGGTTGCACGGTGACCCTGGAGGCCCGGAACCTCGACATCGACGAGCTGTTCGCGACGATCGAGCGCGAGTCGGTGAACACGATCGCCATCGTCGGCGACGCCTTCGCCAAGCCAATGGTGCGGGCGCTCGACGCCTCGCCGGGCAAGTACGACATCTCGAGCCTGGTGATCATCTCCAGCTCTGGCGTCATGTTCAGCGAGGCCTCCAAGCAGGCGCTCCTCGGCCACCACCCGGGGATGATGATCGTGGACGCCTTCTCCTCGTCCGAGGCGCTCGGCATGGGCCAGTCGGTGAGCACCGCTTCCGGGAGCACCTCGACCGCGAAGTTCACCGTCGGCGAGCACACCAAGGTGATCACCGACGACGGACGGGCCGTGGAACCCGGTTCCGGCGAGACGGGCCGCGTGGCCGTGGGGGGTTGGCAGCCGATCGCGTACTACAAGGACGAGGCGAGGTCCGCCGCCACCTTCATCATGTTCGAGGGCAAGCGGTACTCCGTCCCCGGTGACTACGCGACCGTCGAAGCCGACGGCTCCCTCGCGCTCCTCGGTCGCGGCTCCGTGTGCATCAACACCGGGGGTGAGAAGGTCTACCCCGAGGAGGTCGAGGAGGTGCTCAAGACGCACGACGCAGTGGCCGACGCGGTGGCGGTGGGCATTCTCGACGAGAAGTTCGGCGAGGCGATCACCGCTGTGATCGAGCTCGTGCCCGGTGCCGGCTTCGACGAGCGGGACATCGTCGCGCACGTCAAGCAGACCCTCGCGGCCTACAAGGCGCCGAAGCGGGTGCTGGCGATCGACACGATCGGGCGAGCGCCGAACGGCAAGGTCGACTACAAGCGGCTCAAGCGCTGGGCCGCCGACGAGCTCGGCGTCGCCGGCTGATGAGCGACGAACCGCAAGCCCTCCGCGTCGGCTACCACCGCGACCTCGACGCCATCAACCAGAAGGTCGTACGGCTGTTCGCGCTCGTGTCGGAGGCGGTGGCGGCGGCCAACGAAGCCCTCCTGGGCGACGACACCGAGGCGCTGGCCGTCGTGCGCGCCGGAGAGCAGACCATCGACGCGCTGATGGTCGACATCGAGGTCGACATCGAGCGGCTGCTCCTCCTGCAGGCGCCCGTTGCGGGCGAGCTCCGCTACGCGCTGGCCATCATCCGCATCGTCCCCGAGCTCGAGCGCTCCGGCGATCTCGCCGAGCACATCGCCAAGCGGGCCGGCTCCGGCCTCGCAGCCCAGCTCACCCCGACGGCGCGCGGGATGCTCGAGCGGATGGGGACGGTCACCGCCCAGCTCTGGCACGCGGCGGCAGATGGCTTCGTCGACCGAGACCCGACCGCCGGCGAGGCTCTGGAGGCCGCCGACGACGAGGTGGACGACCTCCACGCCGCGCTGACCGCGGAGCTGCTGGCCGGGGGCGTTCCGGCGGCCGTGGCCGCCGACGCCACCCTCGTAGCTCGCTTCTACGAGCGCCTGGGCGACCACGCCGTGCACATCGCCACGCGGGTGGCGCGCGCCGTCGCGTGACGTTGCAGTCGCCGCGCCAGCGGGCAGACTGTTTCCCATGGCCACCGCCTTCAAGAGCTCCAACCCCGCCCTGAACGACAAGGCCTTCGAGCGCGGCCTCGAGACCGACGCAGGGTGGGCCGCCGGATCGCCGCCGGGCCAGACCTACGGCGTCGACACCGGAGCCGTGGCCGCCACGGATGCCATGACGCTCAACGGCACGGTGTGGGCGACGGCGGCGCTGCTCGTACTGGTCGTGGGCGCCGGCGCCTTCGGCTGGAGCAGCGTCGACACCACTGCCGAGACGGTCTCGCTGCCCGGATGGTTCCTCCCGGTGCTGCTGGGCGCCCTCGGTGTCGCCATCGTCACCTGCCTGAAGCCGAACCTGGCTCGCGCGACGGGGCCCGTCTACGCCCTCCTCGAGGGCGCCTGCCTCGGAGCGATCTCGGGGCTCTACAACGCGGTCTACAACGGCATCGTGCTGCAGGCCGTCGCACTGACGATCGGCGTGTTCGCGATGATGCTGTTCCTCTACGCCACGCGCATCATCAAGGTGACCGAGAAGCTCCGGATGGGGATCGTGGCCGCGACCGGCGCCGTCCTCCTCCTGTACGTCGCCAACATGGTCCTCCGCCTGTTCGGCACCGACCTGCCCTTCCTGCACGACTCGAGCGCCTTCGGGATCGGCCTCAGCCTCGTGATCGTGGGGGTGGCCGCCTTCAACCTCATGCTCGACTTCGACTTCATCGAGCGGGCCGTCGCGGCCGGCGCGCCCCGCAAGATGGAGTGGTACGCCGCGTTCGGCCTCCTCGTGACCATCGTCTGGCTGTACCTCGAGCTGCTCCGCCTCCTCAGTCGGCTGCAGGGCCGTAACTGATCCAGTCCGGCTGAGGGATTCGGAGGGGCCTGAGGGGCACGCCTACGCTCGCAGGCATGGCTGATCTCGGATTCGACGGCAAGGTGGCGGTCATCACGGGCGCCGGGGGCGGTCTCGGGCGCTCCCACGCGCTCGACCTCGCCAAGCGCGGCGCCCTCATCGTCGTCAACGACCTCGGCGGCGCCAGCGACGGCACCGGGCACTCCGAGACCGCCGCGCAGAAGGTCGTCGACGAGATCAAGGCCGCCGGCGGCGAGGCCGTCGCCAACTACGACAGCGTGGCGACCCCCGAAGGCGGCGCCGGCATCGTCAAGACCGCCGTCGACACGTTCGGCCGTGTCGACATCATCATCAACAACGCCGGCATCCTGCGCGACACCTCCTTCAAGAACATGACGCCCGACCAGCTGAACCCCGTGCTCGACGTCCACCTCCGCGGCGCGTTCTACGTCACCCAGCCGGCGTGGCAGCTCATGCGGGACCAGGGCTACGGACGCATCATCAACACCTCGTCGGCGGCCGGGATCTTCGGCAACTTCGGCCAGACGAACTACGGCGCCGCCAAGATGGGCCTGGTCGGCCTGACGAGGGTTCTCTCGGTCGAGGGCGCCAAGAACAACATCAAGGCGAACGCCATCGCGCCGGTGGCGAAGACCCGGATGACCGAGGAGCTGTTCGGTGACGCGATGGACAAGCTGTCACCGGAGCTCGTCACGCCCATCGTCACGTACCTCGCCCATGAGGACTGCCCGGTCAGCGGCGAGGTGTACTCCGTCGGCGGTGGGCGGGTCGCCCGCGTGTTCGTCGGCGTCACCCCCGGCCACTTCGACCCGGCCCTCACACCCGAGGCCGTGCGCGACAACTTCGACAAGATCCGCGCCGAGGAGGGCTACGAGGTCCCCGCCAACCTCAACGAGGAGATGATGCTCGCCTTCAAGGCGATGGGCTGAAAGGCCCTGGTCAGGGGCACCGGCAGCACTCAGCCGTCGGTGCCTGTGACCGAGAGGGCGGGCCTGCCGATCGGGCTCGGCCGGCGCGTTCGTTGCTGACGAGAGATCCGGGCCAGCGCCGTCGGTTCGTGCCGCACCCTCTGTGTGCCACAGGAGCCCGCGTCTTCTGGTCCCTACTTGATCTTGGCTGAGGAGGAGGTCGCACCGGAGCTGAGCGTCGGTAGTTCGGGAGCACGTCCGACGTAAGGGTTGTCTCCGGGCCTCATCGTAGGAAGCCCCGGGGGCCTACAGCCCGATGACCGTCACGGGAGTCGACGAGCTGGTGGTGGTCCCGTTGCCGAGCTGCCCGTTCCCGTTGGAGCCCCAGCACATGACAGTGCCGCCCCCGAGCAGGGCACAGGAGTGGACGTTGGCGGCGGTGACGTTGGCAGTGCCGGTGAGCCCGATGACGTTCACCGGCGTCGACGAGTCGGTGGTGGTCCCGTTGCCAAGCTGCCGGTAGAAGTTGTTTCCCCAGCACTTGGTGATGCCGCCGGCCGCGGCACACGTGTGTGAGCTGCCCGAGCTGATCGCGGTGGCGCCGCTGATGCCGGTGACGTTCACCGGCGTCGACGAGCTGGTGGTCGTGCCGTTGCCGAGCTTCCCGTACTGGTTGCTGCCCCAGCACATGAGGGCGCCCGCTGCCACCAGGGCGCACGAGTGTCCGCCGCCGGCGCTGACGGCGGCTGCGCCGCTGATGCCAGTGACGTTCACCGGGGTCGACGAGCTGGCGGTGGTGCCGTTGCCGAGCTGGCCCTCGAGGTTGTAGCCCCAGCACCTGACGGCACCGCCCGTCACCACCGCACACGAGTGGGAGCTGCCAGCGCTCATCGCCGTGACGCCCGTGAGACCGGTTACCGCCACCGGGGTCGACGAGTTGATGGTGGACCCGTTGCCGAGGGACCCCCCGTAGTTCGATCCCCAACACCTGACGGCACCCCCCGTCACCACCGCGCATGTGTGGCCTTCGCCCGCGCGGATGGCGGTGGCGTCGGTGAGACCGGTGACCGTCACGGGCGTCGGCGAGTCGGTGGTGGTCCCGTTGCCGAGCTGTCCGCTCGTGTTCCTTCCCCAGCAACCGACGGTGCCGGCCGCCATCAGCGCACAGGCGTGCTGGCTGCCGGCGGTGACCGCCGTGGCACCGGTGATGCCCGTGACGAGCACCGGGGTCGACGAGCCGGTGGTGGTCCCGTCGCCCAGGGTCCCGAAGGCGTTCGAACCCCAGCACTTCACGCTGCCCCCCGCCACGAGCGCACACGAGTGGAGGTCCCCGGCCGCAACGGCGGGTCCATGTGGGACCACCGCATTCGACGCATCCGAGCGGGCGCTGTCCCCATATGACTGCCGGGCCGCCACCCTGAACGTGTAGGTGGTGCCGTTGATGAGCCCGGCGACGCTCTGGGTGGTCGCCGTCGAGCTGAAGACGACCGAGCCCTGAGCCACGCCCCCGGCATACGGGGTCACGACATAGCCGGTGACGGTCGACCCGGTGTCGCCCACCGGCGCCACCCAGGACACCGTCGCCTGACCGTCACCAGCGATCGCGGCCCCGATCACCGGTGCCGGATCCGCCACGCACCCCGCCAAGGACGACAGGCCCACGCCCACCACGAGCACACCGAGAGCCAGGCTTGTCACCCCGGGGCCGCGCGCCCTCACCCCTCGGTGGCGCAACTCGCCAGGCGGCGCAACCCGCGACCGGGTCCCCAGACGCATCGACGCCTCCCCTCCCCATGGCCACCGACACACCGCCGGATGCCGAAGGCGGGGCCGAGCCTAGGCGAACCGAGCCGCCAGGAGCGGCCCGACTGATGACCTCGTGCCGTGTCGGGTGACCGTCGGGGATTGCTTCAGTGATCCAGGCTCAGCGGGTGGCCCACCAGGGGGCCTCTTCGGTGGCCGGCGCCGGCGACGCCACCCCGGTGCGAATGTCGACGACGAGCGCGTCGCCGCTCGGGCCCAGGGCGCGCACCGCTTCGACGACGTCCGCGATGGCGAAGGGCTCGACCAGCACCTGGTCGGCGCCGGCGGAGCGGGCGGCGCGCTCCTGGACGGCGTCCGGAGCGATGGCCAGGATCCGCACGCGGGGGGCCTCGACGCGCAGACGGCAGAGGTCGTCGATGCCATCGCCGACGAGGTCGATGATCGCGGCGTCCGCCCAGTCGATCGCGGAGCTCGCCTCGTCGTAGGTCTGCCGGAGGTTGCAGACGCAGCCGAGGTTCTCCACCTGCGCTCGGATGAGCTCCGACAGTCCGAGGTCCGCGGTGAGCACGAGCACTCGAAGATCCATGTCCTCACTCCTGGTCGTCGCCCGCCGCGGCCACATCATTCCACCGATCCGGGGAGCGCGTACGCTCGGCGGGCGGGGGTGGGCCGTCGCTAGCGCAGGGCCGCGGCCGCGAGGCGGCGCATGACCCGCTCGGCGTCCTCATGGCTCCGACCCAGGCCGGCCCGGAGGCCCTCCCAGGTGCCCCAGCTCAGCGAGGCGTCGAGGCAGTCGAGCAGCTCGTCGCGCTCGGGGCCAGCGGCGGCCAGCTCGGGCTCGAAGGTGCGCGCGAGCTCCTGCCGCAGGAAGGACTGGCCGTCACGGAGGCGGGCCGTGATCTCCGCTGAGAAGGGACCGTGAACGTCCGCGGCGCGCCGGATCGGGGTGACCGCCTCGAGGAGGAGGGCGCGCTGGTGGACGAAGCGGTCGAGGCGCACGTCGAGCGGCAGCTCGGGGGCCACGGGGACGACGAGGACGGCGACGCCCTCCACGAGCCGCTCGGCGACCGCGGCGTGCAGCCGCTCGAGGTCGTCGAAGTGCTGGAAGATGCTGCGCACGGACACCTGCGCCCGATCGGCCACACGGGGAGCGGTCGGCCGCAGATCACCGTCCTCGAGGAGCCCGATCGTCGCGTCGACGATGGCCTCGCGCGTGCGGAGCGAGCGCCGCGTGCGGCCGTCGGTGGGAGGAGCTCCTTGCACGGTGGCTGCACGCTAGTGGGCCGTTCGGCGATCAGGCCTGGGGAGCCACCGCCGACCCGTGGTGGGCGACGAGCCGCCACCGCTCGCCCACCCGGAGGAACAGGTTGACCGCCGCCACGGTCCCACTGCCCTCGGCGCTGATGAGGTTCTCGTCCACCGTGACCCACGCAGCATCGCCGGCCACGGTCACCACCTCGTTGGTGAGGATGAACTGCAACGGGCTCGGGCCACCGAACAGGGCGAACCACGAACCGGACACGGCACCCCAGCCGTGGAGCGTGCGCCACCCCGGGTGGGTGCACGACACACGGTCGGCGTGCTCCCAGACATCCGACATGGCGTCGAGGTCGCGCGCCTCGAAGGCGTCGTAGAAGGCACGGTTTGCGACGCGGACCGCGGCCTCGTCGGCGGAGTCGTCCGCATGCTCATCGTCCACGTCCGGGTCCTGCATCCACGCCAACGCTATTCGCATCGCACGGGGCCCCCGTACGAGGATGGATCGATGCGCTTCGTGCCGGCCCCCGACGGCGTCTCGCTGGCCGTGCACGAGCACGGAGGCGACGGCCGACCGACCCTCTTCTGCCATGCGACCGGTCTCCACGGCGCGGTGTTCGAGCCCCTGTCGAGCGGACTGGCGCCGGGGTTCGAGCGGTGGGCGATCGACCTCCGCGCGCACGGGGCCTCCGTCGTTCCCCCCGATTCCCCGCTGCCGTGGTCGATCATGGGCGACGACGTCGTCACCGTCGTCGATGCCCTCGGCGTCGAGCCCGGGCGGCTCCTCGGGATCGGCCACTCGCTCGGCGGGGCGGCGCTCCTCATGGCCGAGCACGCCCGCCCGGGCACGTTCGCGGGCCTGTGGCTCTTCGAGCCGATCGCGCCCCCGCCGGCGGCCGCCGCGATGGGCGGGTCCAACCCGCTCGCCGATCGTGCCGAGCGGCGGCGCCCCGGCTTCCCGAGCCACTCCGAGGCTCTCGCGAACTATGCGTCGAAGCCGCCACTGAACGTGGCCCGGGCCGACGCCCTGCACGCCTACGTGCGCCACGGCCTCGTCGCGGCCGAGGACGGTGCCGTCCACCTGGCGTGCCGCCCCGCGGACGAAGCCCGGATCTTCCGGGGCACGGGGCTCCACAGCACCTTCGAGCGGCTCGGGGCGGTGACCTGCCCCGTCCGCGTCGTGTGCGGCGTCGCCGACGGGGGCCCGGCCGCGTTCGCGCCTCGCATCGCGGAGGCGCTCCCCCAGGGGTCGCTCGAGCGGCGGGAGCACCTCGGGCACTTCGGCCCGATGGAGGCGCCGGCCGAGCTGGCCGCCTCGATCCGGGCGTTCGCCTCGATCCTCTGAGGGCCGATCCCGGGGCGCTGTCACACGGCGCGCGTACCCTGGGAGCATGCCGTTGCCGCTCCCCACGAGCCTGTCGCCGTCGAAGGTGTCGTCCTTCACGGACTGTGGGTTGGCCTTCCGCTTCTCGGCGATCGACCACCTGCCCGAGCCGCCCTCCATCGCCGCCACCCGGGGCACGCTGGTGCACGCCGCCCTCGAGCGGCTCTTCTGCCTCGACCCGCACGAGCGGTCCTACGAGCGGGCGCTGGCGTGCCTCGACGACGCCATCGTCGACCTCCGGATGCACCCGGAGTATGCGGGCCTGGCGCTCGACGAGGCCGCCGAGGCCACGTTCCACGACGAGGCGCGGGTGCTGCTCGAGAAGTACTTCCGCCTCGAGGACCCAGCCTCGATCACCCCGATCGGCATCGAGCTGAAGCTCGAGGTCGAGGTCGGCGGCGTCCGCCTGCGCGGCATCATCGACCGACTCGAGCTCGACGACGACGGCCAGCTCGTCGTCACCGACTACAAGACCGGTCGCGCGCCGGGCGAGCGCCAAGAGCAGCAGCGGCTCGCCGGCGTCGCGTTCTACTCGCTGCTCTGTGAGCGCCTCTTCGGACAGCGGCCCGCCCGCGTGCAGCTGCTGTACCTCGCCGACCCCGTCGCCATCATCTCGGTGCCCACCGACCGCTCCACGCGCGGGGTGGAGCGGAAGCTGGCCGCCATCTGGACTGCCGTCGAGCGGGCCTGCGAGCGCGAGGACTTCCGCCCGAACCCGAGCCGGCTGTGCGACTGGTGCGGGTTCAAGGACTACTGCCCCTCCTTCGGTGGCGACATCGCCCTCGCCGATGCGTTCCGCATCGACCAGGAGCTCCAGCGCGGGGCCGTGGCCGAGCCCGCCCTCGCGTAGGTCAGGCGGGTACCGTGCCCGCCGTGCCCGGACCGCTCCAGCGCGCCAAACGGCTCGTCGTCGACTTCGACGAGGCCGTCGACGAGCGCGTCGACCGCCTCCGGGGCCACCGCTCCCTCGACCGGGTCATGTACGGCGCGTCCGAGCTCGGTGACTGGTCGCTCCTCTGGCACCTGATCGGCGTTGGCCAGGCGTTGCTGCCGGGACGCGACCCGATGAGCGCGGTGCGGGTATCCGCGATCCTCGGCGTGGAGTCGCTCCTCGTGAACGGCGGCATCAAGAGCCTCTTTCGCCGCCACCGGCCGGTGTGGGAGGAGGACCGACCCAGACCGCACCGCGTCCGCACACCGCACTCGAGCAGCTTTCCATCGGGCCATGCGAGCGCGGCCTTCACCGCCGCGGGCGTCCTCAGCCAGGGTGATCCGCTCTGGCCGCTGTACTACGCGCTCGCGCTCACGGTCTCGTCGAGCCGGGTGTACGTGAAGATGCACCACGCCTCCGACGTGCTCGCCGGTGCCGCCTTCGGCATCGGCATCGGCGCCGTGGCCAAGCGGGTGTGGCCGAAGCCCTGACCACCGCGATGGAAGGCGATCGGGTGCGTGATCGTTGGAGCGGCCGGAGCTCAACGAGTACAAAGCACACCTCCATCCCCCGCTGACCTAACGTCGTCGTCGGTGGCCGGCGAACGGGAGATGCGCAACGACCGTCGGATGACGGACGTCGAGGCGCTGATGTGGAACCTCGAGAAGGATCCGCACCTCAGTGCGTCGATCGCCAACATCACCGTCTTCGACGTGCCGCCCGATCCTGGTCGGCTCCGCGCCCGCCTCGAACGGGCGGTGGCGATGGTGCCCCGCCTGCGCCAGCGCGTCGTGCCTGCGCTGGGTCGCCTCGCGCCACCGGAGTGGCGGGACGACGACGACTTCGACCTCGACTACCACCTGCGGTGGCTGGCCCTCCCCACGCCGGGCTCGATGCGCCAGCTCCTCGACCTCGCCGCCACGCTCGTGCAGTCCCCGTTCGACCGCACTCGCCCGCTGTGGGAGTTCGTCGTCGTCGAGGGCCTGGAGGGCAACCAGGCCGGCATGGTGCAGAAGCTCCACCACGCGATCGCCGACGGTGAGGGCAGCATCAGGATGTCGGAGCAGTTCATCGACCTCGCGCGCGATGCCACGGAGCCGATCGCGCCCGACCGCCCCGTGCCCGAGCCCATCGCCACCAATCTCGTGGAGACGACGGTCGACACCATGACGCACCAGCTGCGGCGCGGGCTGGGCGTGGCGCGTCGCACCGCGGAGGGCAGTGCCGGGCTGGTCCGCGACCCGCGTCGGGTTGTCGGGTTCACCGCGGACGTCGTCGAGCTCGGCCGATCCGCGATGCGGCAGGTCGCGGTGGCCGATCCGGCCCGGTCACCGATCTGGCAGCACCGCTCCCTGCGCCGGCGCATCGACACGCTGCAGGTCCCGCTCGACGATGCCAAGCGAGCCGCCAAGGCCCTCGGCGGCAGCCTCAACGACATCTTCGTGACAGCAGCCGCCGGCGGCGCCGGCGCCTACCACCGCGCCGCGGGTGCGCCGGTCGACGAGCTGCGCATCACGATGCCCGTGAGCACCCGCACCGACACGTCGGCCGGGGGCAACGCCTTCACGCCGACCCGGGTGCTCCTCCCGGTCGGCATGGAAGACCCGCAGGCGCGGTTCACCGCCATCCGGGAGCGCCTCGACACGACCAAGCACGAACGCGCCATGGGCGTGATCGACGGCCTGGCGGGGATCGCGAACCTCCTGCCGACGTCGGTCGCGGTGCGGCTGGCGCGTCAGCAGGTGGAGACCGTCGACTTCGCCACCTCCAACGTCCGCGGCGCGCCGTTCCCGCTCTTCATCGCCGGAGCCCGCATCCTCGCGAGCTACCCGGTGGGGCCGACCGGCGGCACCGCGTGGAACCTCACCCTGATGTCCTACGACGGCCACCTCGACATGGGCCTCAACACGGACGTCGGCGCCGTCGACGACCCCGAGATGCTGCGCGACGGCATCGCAACCGAGTTCGCGGCCCTCATCGCCGCCGGCACCCAGCAGGGCGACAAGCGGCGGCGCGCCCGCAACTAGTGCCGCGTCAGGTGCGCGGATGGGCAGTGCCCACCGTGCCGGCCGTAGGTCGGCGCCTCATCGCCGAGCGGGAAGGCTCCGCCTGTCCGCTCGAGTCCTAAGCGCCGACGGTCTCCACGACGAGGGGACCGGACTCGGTGGCCATCTCGGCCGCCATGAGCAGCATCCGCACGTCGAGCAGCAGGTCGGAGACCTCGTCCGTGGACACGAGCTCCCGGTGCATGAGATCGGACAAGCCCGTGTCGATGAGGCGGAGGGCCTCGTCGATCACCGCCTCGTGCGCCTTCGCGTCCGCATCGTCCGTGCTCGTGGTGACGTCCTCGGTCTCAGTCATTGCGGCCAGGATACCCACGCCTCGCGACGACCGGTCGTCATGTGCGCTCGTTAGCCTTCTGACGTGCGCTACGAGCGGGTGGCCCGCATCGGGCGCGGAGGCATGGGGGTGGTCGATCTCGGCCGATGTCCCGATGGGACCGAGGTCGCTCTGAAGCGGCTGACGCTCCACGGCTCGGCCGAGGACATCGGCCGCGCCCGCCAGCGCATCGAGCGCGAGGCGGAGGTGCTGACCAGGCTCGACCACCCCAACATCGTGGAGCTCCTGGGGGTGGTCGAGGAGGGCGACGAGGTCACGCTCGTCATGGCCTACCTGACGGGCGGCACGCTGGCCGACCGGGTGGCTCGGCACGGGCCCGCCCCGGCGGGCGAGGTCGACCGCCTCATGCACGCCCTCGCGAGCGCACTGGCCGAGGCGCACCGGGCGGGTGTCGTGCACCGCGACATCAAGCCGGGCAACGTGCTCTTCGATGCCGCCGGCGTGGCCCACCTCGCGGACTTCGGTGTCGCCAGCTCGCGTGACGACACCGCGGGGCTGACCGCGATCGGGACGGTGGTCGGCACGCCTGGCTTCATGGCACCGGAGCAGGCGCGCGGCGAAGCGACCGGTCAAGCGGCAGACGTGTTCGCCCTCGGCGCGACCCTGCTGTTCGCGGCGACCGGCGAGGGGCCGTACGGGCGAGGCGCGGGCGAGCTGCTCATGCTGCGCGCCGCCCAGGGCAAGGTCCGCCCCATCCCGCGCCACCTCCCGGTCGAGCTGCGCCATCGCCTGCAGGCGATGCTCGACCCGAAGCCGGAGCGGCGACCCTCTGCCGCCGCGCTCGTGGGCGGGCCGGCGGGGACCGCAGTGCGTCGCCGGGTGTCCCGGCGGCGGTGGCCGAAGTGGGCCGCCGCCAGCGGCGTGGGCGCCGCGGCGCTCCTCGTCGGTGTGGTGGTGGCGGCCCGGGACCCGGCCGATGGGGCCGGCTCGGCCGCACCCATCGACTCGACCACCTGCGACGCGCGTCCGTACCAGCCGTGCGGCGCGGCGTCGCCGGCGCCGGGTACGGACGGACGACACTGTCTGGACGGGTTCGAGGACTACGACGGGGACGCGACCAACGGCTGCGAGGCGGCGGACGACGGTCTGGCTGAGGACGTCTCCTTCGCGGAGGGCGCCGCCGCCATGGCGGGCACGATCGTCCCGCGCGACGACGTCGACACCTTCGCCATGCACGTCGGCGACGGCTACCAGCTGCTGTGCGACGGCCGGTTCACGGTGACGATCACCGCGCCCGACGGCATGACCGTCCGCCTCGAGGTGCTCGACGGTGACGCGGTCGTCGATGAGACGACCAGCGCCGACGGGATCCCGTCGCACGTCACCCTCGACGACCCCGACTGCCTGTTCTCGGACGCGCTCACCCTCACGGCCCGCGTCTCGCCGATCGGCACCGATCGGACCGGCGACGAGTACGAGCTCGAGCGCAGTGGGAGCTTCTGAGGAGACCGAGGCGTCTCAGGGCCCCGATTAGGGTCGGCGCCATGGGCATGGATCGAGCCGGCGTGACGTTCGCGAGCCTCATGAGCCTCGGGCCCGACACGGCCCTCCGCACCGCGGCGCTGGCCGCCGACGTCGGCTACTCCTCCTACTGGACCGCCGAGACCACCGGCCCCGAGGCCTTCTCGCTCCTGGCCGCCGTCGGGGCGGCGGCGCCGTCCCTCGGGCTGGGCACGGGGGTGCTCGCCCTCCAGCTCCGCACTCCGATGGTGGTCGCGATGGCCGGAGCCACGCTCCAGGCCCTGCACCCCGACCGCGACATCGTGCTCGGCGTCGGCATCTCGTCACCGGTGGTCACCACGCGGTGGCACGGCGTCCCCTACGGCGACCGACCGCTCGCCCGCACGCGCGAGTACGTCACCCTCCTCCGGGCGTGCCTGAGCGGTGAGAAGGTCGACTTCGCCGGCGACTTCTACGAGGTGAAGGGGTTCCGGCTGGGTGTCCGCCTCGGTGAGCGGCGTCCCAAGATCGTGATCGGCGCGCTCAACCCGAAGATGCTCCAGCTGGCCGGCGAGGTCGCCGACGGCGTGGCGCTCAACTACCTCCCGGCATCCCACGTGCCCTGGTCGGTCGAGCAGGTGCGCAAGGGCGGACCGGCCGAGATCTACGCCTACGTGCACGCCGGCGTGTGCGCGCGCGAAGAGGGCGTCGACCTGGCGCGCCGCGACCTGTTCTCGTACGCCGTCGTCGACTCCTACGCCCGCAGCTTCGAGCGCGCCGGGTTCGCCGACGAGGTCGCCGAGATCCGGGCCCGGCACGCGGCGGGCGACCGGCCCGGCGCGCTGGCGGCGGTGTCCGACCGCATGGTCGACGCGATCGACGTCATGGGCGACACCGACACCGTCCAGGCGACGATGCAGGCATACGTCGACGCCGGTGTCGACGTACCGGTGCTCATGCCCCTGCCCTGGGGCGCGGACCGGCGCGCGTCCGCTGACCTCGCGATCCGCGCCGCGGTCGGGCGGGCCTGATGGAGCTCCGCGACAAGGTCGTGCTCGTCACGGGCGGCGCCGACGGGATCGGGCGCGCCCTCTGCCGCCGCTTCGTCAGCGAGGGGGTCCGCGGCCTGGCCATCGTCGACCAGCAGGCCGAGGCGGCCTCGGCACTGGCGGTGGCGCTCGGTCCGACGACCATCGGGCTGGTCGCCGACGTGGCGCGCGAGGAGGACGTCATCGCGGCCGTGCGCGCCACCGAGGAGCACTTCGGGCCCATCGACCTGCTGGTGTCGAACGCGGGCATCGGCACGGGGGGCGGCGTCGACGCGCCGAACGATGCCTGGCAACGGATCTGGGACGTCAACCTCATGGCCCACGTCTACGCGGCGAGAGCGGTGCTTCCGGCCATGATCGCCCGAGGCGAGGGCTATCTCCTCAACACCGCGTCGGCGGCGGGGCTCCTCACGAACATCGGCGCCGCGCCGTACAGCGTCACCAAGCATGCCGCGGTGGGGCTCGCGGAGTGGCTCGCCATCACCCATGGCGACCAGGGGATCAGGGTGTCGTGCCTGTGCCCGCAGGGCGTGCGCACGAACATGCTCCTCGCGGGGGCCGACGATGCCGCCGGAGCCGTGGTGCTCGCACAGGGAGCGATCGAGCCCGAGCAGGTCGCGGAGGCCGTCGTGGAGGGGCTGCGGGCGGAGACCTTCCTGATCCTCCCCCACCCAGAGGTGCTCACCCACTTCCAGCGCAAGGCGGGCGACTACGACCGCTGGCTCGGCGGGATGCGCAAGCTGCAGCGACGCATCGCGGACGCGCTGTCGTGACCACCCCGCGGCCACCGACACCGGCAGCGCTGGCGGAGAGCGCGCTGCTCGAGGTCGGGCTGCGGCCGGGCGACCTGGTTCGGTTCCGTCGCATCGACGGCGGCGCGTGGAAGCAGGCCAGGGTCGAGCGGCGCGAGCGCGACGGGTCTGTCGGGGTGCGCGACGAGCGCGGTGCGGCTCGTGCCATCCCGGTCGAGCGCCTGCAGGTGCACACCACCGGCCCACGCGGCGGCGCGACGTGGGAGACTGTCACCGAACGAGCGGGACGGAGCGAGCAGCTCGGCATCTGGTGAGGGCGAAGGAGGGGTCGGCGCCGTCCACGGCGCTCGGCATGCACTCAGCAGTGCGCGCGGGAGGGGTAGAACGATCGGCCATGACGAGAACAGGGCTCGTGCTGGGTGCAGGGGGGATCGTCGGGCAGGCGTACCACGCGGGCGTGCTCGCGGTGCTCGAACAGGAGCTCGGGTGGGACCCGCGCCGAGCCGAGGTCATCGTCGGCTCCTCCGCGGGTTCGGTCACTGGTGCCGCACTGCGCCTCGGGGTGGCCGCGTCCGACCTCGCGGCCCGCGCCGCCGGTCGGCCGCTGTCGGCGGCCGGCGCGGCGTTCTTCGCCGCTGTGGACGGCGCGGACGAAGCGCTCCCCGTGCCGTCGGTCGGTGACCTCCTCCAGGGATGGCACCTCCCGTCACCGGCGCTGCTGGCGCGGACGATCCGGCGGCCGTGGGCGGCGCGCCCGAGCGCCATCGCCGGCACGCTGCTGCCGTCGGGCCGCTACGACCTGCGCGAGCGCACCCGGGTGCTCGACGGGTTCGGGCCCGGCTGGCCGCCGGGGCTGTGGATCTGCGCCGCGCGACGGGACGACGGACGCCGCGTCGTCTTCGGCCGGCCCGGAGCCCCGTTCGCCCTCCTGTCCGATGCCGTGGCGGCATCGTGCGCGATCCCGAGCTACTTCGCGCCGGTGCCGATCGGCACCCGGCACTACATCGACGGCGGCGTGCACTCGCCCACCAACGCCGATGTGCTCACCCACGCCGGGCTGGACGTCGTGATCATCGTCTCCCCGATGTCGGCGGCCCACGGCGCGAGCCGGGGGGCCGACGCCGGCGTGCGGTGGGCGCTGCACCGTCGCCTCGAGCGGGAGATCCGACGCCTCCGGGCCCAGGGGACCACGGTCGTGCGCTTCGAGCCGGGCCCCGACACCCTGGCGGTCATGGGGCTCAACGCCATGGCGGAGGACCGGTCGCCGGCTGTGGTCGACGCCGCGCTCCGGGATGCCACCGCCCACGCGACCACGGCGCGCACCGCGCGCCGCCTTGCGGCCATCACGGCAGCCCGCTCGCGCGCCGCCTAGTGCGGGGGCTCCGCCCCCAAGAGATCTAGCCGTGGACCGCGCCACCGTCGCGCTCTACGAGGCCCAGAGCGGGGTCTATGCCGCTCGTCGGCGCCCGCAGTCCCTCGCCCTGGCCACCGCGCTCGCCGACAGGCGACCGCCGGGGATCGTCGCCGACCTCGGCTGCGGACCGGGCTGGTACACGGAGGCGATCGGCACGCCCGTCGTGGCGGTCGACGCCGCGGCCGCCATGCTGCGCCTCACCCGCGCCGCCGCTCCGACCGCCTGGGTCGTCCAGGCCGACCTCGACGCCCTCCCGTTCCGATCCGGCTCGGTGGCCGCGACCTGGGCTCGGAACTCCTACGTGCACCTTCGGTCGGCTGAGGTGCCGGTGGCGCTCGGCGACCTGCACCGATCGCTCGCATTGGGAGCGCCGGTGGAGATCACGTTCTTCCGCGGCGAGGTCGAGGGTCGGAACGTGTTCCCGGATGACGACTTCCCCGGTCGATGGTTCTCCACCTGGACGGCCGAGCGGCTGCGCGACGTCGTCGAGGGGGCGGGCTTCGCCCTCACCGAGCTCGAGGAGCGGGGCCACGCGCCGGGCGAGCAGGGCTTCACGGTGCGCGCGGAACGAGCCCGCGAGCTGCCGGACGTCGTAGGCCCGGGCATGCGCCTGCTCGTGTGCGGGCTCAACCCGAGCGAGCGCGCCGCCGACGCCGGTGTCGGCTTCGTCACCCCCGGCAACCGCTTCTGGCCGGCGGCGCTGGCCGCCGGGATCGTGTCACGTGACCGCGCGCCCCGACACGCGCTGGTCGAGCACGCGCTCGGCATGACGGATCTGGTGAAGCGGGCCACGCCCCGCGCCGACGCCATCACGCGCGAGGAGTACCGCTCGGGCGTGAAGCGGCTCGACCGCCTGTGCGCGTGGCTGCAACCGCAGACCGTCTGCATGGTGGGCCTGGCCGGCTGGCGAGCCGCCGTCGACCGTCGTGCGACCACGGGCTGGCAGGACCACCACCTCGGTGGCCGGCCCGTCTACGTCATGCCGTCCACCAGCGGCCTCAACGCCGCCACGCCGATCTCGGCGCTCGTCGAGCACCTCCGTGAGGCCTCCGCCGGCTCGTGACAACGGCGCCTACGCCATCGCGTGGTCCTGCTCCTGTCGCACAGCCCACAGGGCGGCCTGGGTGCGATCCGACACCCCGATCGTCGCGAACACGCGGGTCAGGTGGGCCTTCACGGTCTTCTCGCTGATCCCGAGACGACGGGCGATCTGCTTGTTCGCCAGACCCGACGTCACGAGGGAGAGCACCTCGTGCTCGCGCGACGTGAGGCTCGGGACGTGCCGGGTCCGACGCGGGAGGAGGGCGGAGGCTGCTCGGGGGTCCAGGGGAGCTTCGCCCCGCGCGGCGGCGCGGATCGCGCCGATCATCGTGTCGGGCTCGGCGTCCTTGAGCACGTACCCGACGGCACCGGCCTCCAGCGCCGCGCGCACGAGATCTGCTTCGGCGCTGGCCGTGAGGACCACCACGCGCACCCCGGGAGCCGACTCGGTCAGCTGTGCCGTCGCCTGCACACCACCGAGCACCGGCATCGACAGGTCCATGAGCACGACGTCGGGCTGCCGCTCCGCCACCGCCGCGACACCCGCCGCACCATCCGCCTCGGAGCCGACGACCTCGATGTCGGCGATCGGCGTGAGCACGCCCTCGAGCCCGGCCCGGACCATCGGGTGGTCATCGACGATCAACACGCGGATCACGCCGGCACTCGCATCGTCACGGTCGTCCCGGCCCCCGGGGCGGACCGGATCGCCAGGTCACCCCGCGCCGACGCGGCCAGGTCGCGCAGGACGCTCAGCCCGAGGTGGCCGCGCGCGGTCGACGCCGCCTGCACGTCGAACCCGCGACCGTCATCGGCTACCTCCGTGACGACGTCCACCCCTCCGGCCGTGACGGATATCGAGACCGCGCTCGGTGCGCCGTGCCGTGTCGCGTTCCGCACGGCCTCCTGCGCCACTCGGTACACGATCCGCCGGGTGTCCGGGGTCATCACCGGTGGCACGTCGACCACGAGTCGCGTCTGGATGCCCCCTTCCGAGAGCGGCGCGAGCAGGTCGACCAGGGCCGCCTCGAGCCCAGACTGGTCGAGGTCCGCTGGGTAGATGTCGACGGCCAGGGTGCGGAGCGCATGCACGCTGTGCCGGGCGTCGGCCGACGCGGTGTCGAGACAGCGTGCCAGCTCGCGGTCCGGTCCTCGGCCTGCGATCGCGGCCGCGGTGCTGAGGCCGAGGGCGAGCCCCGCCAGCTCCTGGACCACGCCGTCATGCAGATCCGCGGCGATCCGGCGCCGCTCGGCGTCTGACGCGCCGATGGCCTGCTCGAGCAACCGCTGGCGCTCCTCCTGGCTCGCCCGCAGCCGTCGCACGAGCCGTCCAGCGAGGCCGAGGTGGACCGCCTCGGTGGCCAGCAGGCACCCGAGCACGATCGGGACGAAGGTCCACCAGAGACGGGCCGCGGCCTCACCGACGGTCGCGTAGTCGTAGTAGGCCTCGAAGAGCAGTCGGTCGCCGTCCGGTCCCGACACGGCCGTGTACACCTCGAGCAGCTGGTCCTGATCTGCCTCGAACCGGTTCTCCGGACGATCGAGGTGGCTGATCTCCGCGATCACGCCGTCCTGCGCGATCGCGGCCTGCTGGTCCCGGTCCAGCTCGTACACCGACCCCAGCAGCCGATGGTCGTCCGAGTAGACGATCCGCCCGTCTCGGGTCCACACCTTCACGCGGAGCAGCCCCGACTCGGCGAGCGGAGCGGCGAGGGCCGCGTCCATGCGGGCCACCGCGGCGGGATCACCGTCGAGGAGACCGTCCGCAGCGGCCGCCGCGACGACGGTGGACGCGAGGGTCTGCGTCAGCTGCCGCACCTCGTTGATGGCTTCGTCCTCGCCGGCGCGGCGGCTCGCGACGACCCCGGCCACCCCGACGAGGGCGACGGTGAGCAGGCCGATCAGCAAGAACTCGACGAGCGGTCGTCGACCGGAGCGGGACCAGGTCATGGCGCGAGTGTGAGCCGGCGTGGCCTAAGGCGCCCCCCACCGAGCGTTAAGCGTGGGATAACCGGACGCGGCCGATCCCGGGGCACCGGCGGAGATGCCCCGGGATCGGGAGACGTTCGTCTGAAGGGCGGTCAGACGGACGCGCTCGCCACGCACGACTCGCCGGTGGCGGCGTTCGATGCGGTGGCGACGATCGCGTCGGCGCCGGCGACGTTGGGGATCCGCTTGTCCACGGTGAAGGAACCGCTCGGCGCGACGGTGGTGCGCGCGCCGGTGAAGACCGTGACGCCGTTGTCCGTGATCGCCACGGTCCACTGCTGGCCGACGACGTTGGAGTCGACCTCGAACTCGGTCTCGATGCTCCTGGTGCGCGGGCCGAGCTTCAGCTTCCAGGTGGAGCCGGCCGTGCAGGTGCCGGCGACCTTCACGTCGCCGTCCCTCGCCTCGGCGGGGATGACACCGGCCGCACCGACGAGCAGCAGGGCCCCCGCCGTCGCGGCGAGGATTCGGGATTGGCGCTTGGACATGGTGAGCTCCTTGGGGTGGAGGCGATGCGGAACCGCGGTTCGCCTGACGTGAGCCCAGCGTGCGCCGTCACGGGTCGCAGGCGGCAGAGGACGTTGGTCGTAGGACCACGCCACGTCACGGGGACCCGCTGCACTTGACCGGATGGTCAAGTACCGTGCCGGGCATGGGTGTTCGACTGGAACCGCACGACGAGTACATGCACGAGCTCGGCCCCGAGCGGAACTTCAACGAGAGCATGTACTTCAACCTCTACGACCCGGCTCAGGGCGTCGGCGGGTGGTTCCGGTGCGGCAACCGCGCCAACGAGGGCTACGCGGAGATGACCGTGTGCCTCTACCTGCCCGGTGGTCGGGTGGGCTTCATGTTCAAGCGCTCCGAGATCGCCGACAACGACGCCTTCGACGCCGGCGGCATCCGCTTCGACGTGCTCGCGCCCTTCGAGCGGCTCGACGTCACCTACACGGGCAAGGTCGTGGTGCTGGACGACCCGTTGCAGATGGCCGACCCGAAGAAGGCGTTCACCGAGAACCCGTACGCCGAGTGCGAGGTGCGCATCGTGTACTCGGGCGTCTCGGACATGTTCGGCGGCGAACCGGACGAGCCGCACGAGAAGCCCGGCGAGGAGTTCGCCAAGGGCCACTACGAGCAGCTCATCGCGGGCAAGGGCTCGATCCGCGTCGGCGACGAGGAGTGGGAGGTCGACGGCTTCGGCCTGCGCGACCACTCGTGGGGCCCGCGCTACTGGCAGGCGCCCTGGTACTACCGCTGGCTCACCGCCAACTTCGGGCCCGACTTCGGCTTCATGGGCTCACGGGTGGCCCGGCGCGATGGCGACGGCACCCGCGGCGGCTTCGTCTGGGAGGACGGGAAGCTCCACCTCTGCCGCGAGTTCGAGATCGCGACGGAGTGGACGGGGGACGACACCTACCACCAGCGGATCTCGGCGACGCTGCGGTCGGCCGACAAGGAGTGGAAGGTCACGGGCCAGGTCCTCGACCTCATCCCCTTGCGCAACCGGCGCCCCGACCCGGACACGGGCGACATGCTCGTGACGCGCATCTCTGAAGGCATGACCGAGTGGACGCTCGACGACGGCCGCACCGGCTACGGCCTCAGCGAGTACCTCGATCAGATCATCGACGGGAGCCCAGTCGGCATCGCGGAGTAGTCAGCCGACCTACCCGCCGGCCTTCGCCGCGCTCTCGCTCTCGGCCCAGGCGAAGACGCCCTTGGACATGGTGCTGCGCTCCTCGGCGGCCCGCTTGCCGAAGACCTCGGCCCTGACCGCGTGGATGCCAGCGTCGTCCGGAGCGGCCTGGGCGGCCAGCTCGGCGAGGTGACCGGCGAGGCGGAGGTCGCCCGTGGCCGCCAGCTCTGACGCCCGCTCGGCGAGCTTCGTCGCGCCGCCGGCGAGGGAGGCCATCTCGACCGCGATGGCGGCATCGGTCGGGGGCTTGAGGCGGGCGGGGTTGCCATCGTACCAGCCGCCGTAGAGGCGCCAGAGGTTGCGGACCACGAACTCGGGCTCGTCGTAGACGGGCCTGAGGTACGGCTTGTCGAGCAGGTGAGCCGGCGCCTGCACGGCGTGGACGATGTCGTCGAGGCGGGCCCCTTCGTTCATGAGGACGAGCGTCTGCTCGACGAGCGACTCGAGCAGCTCGGCGGCGTCGTTGCACGCCTGCGCGATCCGGTCCGCGCCGAGGATCGGGAGGCCGTGGCCGGGCAACAGGACCTCGGCGCCGAGGGCCGCCATCTTGCGGAGACCGACCGCCCACTCGCGCGGGTAGCGCTGGACCTTCTGCGGGTTGCCGCAGTTGGGGCTGGCCCAGATGAACAGATCACCGGTGCAGAGCACCTTGCGGCCGGGGTTCCACACCCAGGTGGCGTCGTCGGTCTCGCCCTTGTCGTGGTGCAGCTGCCAGCTCTCGCCGCCGACGGTCAGCGTGTGGTGGTCGCGGTACACCTCGTCGGGCTGGCGGTACTCCGTTGGCCAGTACGGCCGGGAGAACTGGAACTGCCGCTGGTTGATGACCCCGTTGTAGCCAGCCGTGAGGACGTAGCGCTCGAAGCGCGGCGGCACGAGCTCGTGGGCGACGACGTGCGGGGGCGCCCACCCGTTGCTGGTGGCCTCCTCGTCGAAGGGTGCCATCCCGAAGACGTGGTCGATGTGACCGTGCGTGTACACGACGGTGCCCAAGCGGTCGGCGCTCCAGCCCCGCACCCGCTCGTGGTTCGTGGCCGCGAACACCTGGTTCCCCGTGTCGACGAGCAGCAGCCCGTCGTCCGTGGCGAAGGCCGAGATGTTCCCGAAGGCGGCGTTGAAGGCCGTGCGATCGGCGACCTCGGCCAGGCCGAGGTCCTGGGTGACGGGATGCTGGTGCCCGAGATCGGTGCTCCCCTCCCCGTTCCACAACCGTTCTGCGATCTCCAACAGGTCTGCCATGCCTGCAGGCTGGCACAATCGGCGCCATGGCGTTCACGGGCTTCGGCAAGGGTGCGATCGCGTTCTACGACGACCTCGCGGCGAACAACAGCCGCGACTGGTGGCTCGCCAACAAGCGCCGCTACGACGACGACGTGCGGCGTCCGATGGAGGAGCTGCTCGAGGGCGTCGCCGCGGAGTTCGGCGAGGCCAAGCTCTTCCGCCCGAACCGCGACACCCGCTTCTCGAAGGACAAGGCCCCCTACAAGACGAACATCGCGGCCGTCATCGTCGGGGACGGCGGCGGTTCCGTGTACGTGTCGCTGTCAGCCGAGGGCCTGCACGTCGGGGGCGGTGGCTACCACCTCGACCGCGAGCAGCTCACTCGCTACCGCGGCGCCGTCGACACCGACCGACCTGGCCGCTCCCTGGAGAGGATCGCCGCTGACCTCCGAGCGGCGAAGGCCGACGTCGCGTCGCACAGCTCGCTGAAGACGGCCCCGCGCGGCTACTCGGCCGACCACCCCCGCATCGACCTCCTCCGCCAGGACGGCATCATCGGCATCTGGGCCCACCGCCCGGGCGCCTGGCTCCACAAGCCGGCCGCCAGGGACCGCGTCGTCGCCGGCTGGCGAGCCCTCGCCCCCCTCAACGACTGGATGGCCCAGCACGTCGGCCCGTGATCTGTGGACGCTGACGCTCGCCATGCGGGCGCGAGCGTCCACAGAACGAGGTGGGGCGCTACCTCGGGGCGAGGTCGCGGATCGCCTGCTGGGTCTCGATGCCGAACGGGAGCAGCGCGAGGGCGGGGGTGGTGACGCCGTTGTCGACGTAGCGCTGGATGTGCTCACGGCACTTCTCCGGCGGGCCCCAGACGATGAGCTCGTCGACGACCTGGTCGGGGATGGCCGCGAGGGCGGCCTTGCGGTCGCCCTCCTTCCACAGCCTCCACATCTCCCCCAGCACCTCGCCCCGACCCAGCCACTCGTGGAAGGCGGCGTACACCGGAACGTTCAGGTAGGCAGCGATCGCGAACCGGCCCATGGCCCGCACCGTGTCGGCGTCGTCGTTGGGCGCCACGAAGATCCGCGCCACGACCTCCTTGTGTGAGCCGTCGCCCGCGGCCTGGACGATCGGGGCCACGGTCTTCACGTCGTCGGCGCCGAGCCAGTTGATGATCGCGCCGTCGCCCTCACGCCCCGCCAGCCTCAACATCCCTTCGCGGAGCGCCGCGATCAGGATCGGCACGGGCTGCTCGGGCCGAACCCCCAGCTTGAAGCTGCGCACGTTGAACGACGGGGTCTCCATGGTGACCTTCTCCCCTGCCAGCGCGGCCCGCAGGAACTGCACCATGTCCTTGGTTCGCTGGTAGGGGTTCTCGAACGGGATGCCGTTCCAGCCCTCGACGATCACGTTGGACGACGTGCCGATCCCGAAGACGAAGCGACCCGGCGCCGCGTCGGCGAGCGAGGCGACGGACTGCGCCATGCACGCCGGCCCACGGGTGAAGGCGGGGACGATCGCCGTGCCGAGCCGGAGCGACGGCGCCCACACGGAGGCCAGCGCGAGCGGCGTGAACGCGTCGGCTCCGTTCGCCTCCGCGGACCACACGTCCGTGTAGCCGAGGTCGGCCAGCTCCACGATCAGGTCGCGCTGCGCGTGGAGCGGAAGACCGTCGAAGGGGATCGTCATGCCGAAGCGCTGGTCCATCCCCGGATCATGGCGCGTCGACGCCGGTAGCGTCGCCCTGATGCCGCTCGAACCCGTACCCGAGGACTGGGATCGCTGCCTGACGGTCGTCGCCCACCCTGACGACCTCGAGTACGGCGCGGCCGCGGCCATCGCCCGGTGGACCGCGCAGGGCAAGACGGCGGTGGAGCT
>Ga0247727_10000825_pt1 | contig 75527 bp, 70 predicted proteins | sample WisWelCaveWW1625_FD_202498 | JGI IMG/M metagenome (GOLD analysis project Ga0247727, IMG submission 202498) | Biofilm microbial communities from Wishing Well Cave, Virginia, United States - WW16-25 | ecosystem: Environmental > Aquatic > Deep subsurface > Groundwater > Cave microbial mat | place...
GTTGGAACTTGTACGCGGTCTCCCCACTTTATCGCGGCTTCGGTCTGCGCGCTGACGTTGTAGCTGCGAATGGATGAGCCAATGGTTTGTGTGACCCAATAGATCATGATGTTGGTGAACAGTTCGTCATGGTTCTTGAGCAGCTTGTCGGTCTTGTCCACTTGCGCCAACAAGGTCAATGCCCATGCCGCCCACGCGACGGGCGAGTCATTCAATCCAAACGCGAGGTTCTGCGGCTTTGTCATCTGTATCATCGCATACGCGCCATTTTGCATAAACCAGTTCTGGATAAAACCGGCAAATTCGAGTTCGGGCGGCGACATGGTAGAAAAATCTTCCTGCCCCGTCGGATAACCGACATCGGTCAGATGGATGGCTGTCACCGCTTCGGGATATTTGAACGCCAGCGCTTTGGTGATGTTGCTTCCAACATCACCCCCCCCTGCCGTGAACTGCTTGTACCCCAAAACATCGCGCATGAGCTTGACCCATAAATCCGCAACCGCGCTTTCGGACATTGGCACGCGATCCGAAAATCCAAAACCGGGAATGGACGGCACGATTACGTCGAACGAATCTTCGGGCTTGCCGCCATATTTTTCTGGATCGGTGAGCATCGGAATAACCTTGTGAAAGCGATAAAACGAGTCGGGCCAGCCGTGCGTGAGAATGAGCGGCGTCGGTTTCGGACCTTGACCGCGTTCGTGGATAAAGTGGATATTGACGCCGTCCACGTCCGCCTTGAAATGGGCGAATTTGTTCAGCGCGGCTTCGTGCGTGCGCCAATCGTATTTGTTCTGCCAATGCTCTGCCAGCTCCTTCATATAGCCGACGTTCGTGCCATAATCCCAACCAACGCCTTCCACCTCACCGGGCCAACGCGTGCGCGCCAAGCGTTTTTGCAAATCGTCCAGCACGGTTTGTGGAATGTTGATCGTAAAGGGTTGTGGCTGTGTATTCATTTGAGAAACCTCCGTTTTGAATTTACAGCACCTTGCAATGAGTTGCCAAATCGGTTTGGGTATAAAATACCCCACGTACAGGACAGAATCAGCCCTAATTGAAAAGGACTTTTGCTTGTCATTCTCGGTTTCCGCGCCGGAGATTCTTCGCAAGTGCGCTCAGAATGACAGCCGAGCGAAGCCTAAACAGAAAAGGAATTGAGCAATGTATTCACCCACAACGCGGCTTTTAACCGTGCTGGAGCTTTTGCAATCCTACAAACAAATGAGCGGCGCGGAATTGGCGCGACGGCTTGAAGTGGATCGGCGGACGATTCGACGCTATATCGTGATGCTGCAAGATATGGGGATTCCGATTGAGGCGGAACGCGGACCTTATGGCGCGTATCAACTGCGGCGCGGTTACAAACTGCCGCCGCTCATGTTCACGGACGCCGAGGCGATTTCGCTCACACTCGGATTACTCGCGATGCGTGAGTTTCGGTTCCCTGTAGATGTGGCGGCGGTGGAAGGGGCGTTGGCAAAAACGGAACGGGTGATGCCCGAAAAATTGTTTCAACAAGCGCGGGCGTTACAAGAAGCGATCACGTTCAAGGTTGGTCTGCCGCCCGTGCAGCTTGAAAATGACGCGGTGGCGATTCTCAGCTCGGCGGTGCAGCAGCGACTCCAAGTTCTCTTGCGCTATCAAGCGTGGGATGGCGAATTAACGGAACGCGAATTTGATCCGTACGGGATTGTTTTTAACGAAGGGTATTGGTTCACTTCGGGTTACTGCCATCTCCGTCATGACTTGCGTACCTTTCGTTTGGATCGCATCATCGCGCTCAAACCGCTGGAGGAATCGTTCGAGCGTCCGGCGGATTTTGACGCGTTGGCGCATGTTCTAAATTCATTGGCGATGATGCCGGGCGCGGAACAGATTGAGGTCTTGATGAAAACAACAATGGAACACGCGCGCCAAGTCATCCCGGCAGAAGCGGGGATGTTGAAAGAGTCGAACGAGGGCGTTATCTTGCGGCGCGCCTCGACACAATTGGAATGGATTGTTTATTTTCTGATTGGACTTGATTTTCCTGTCATTGTGCTGCAACCCGAATCTTTGCGCGAGCGGCTGAGAGAGCTTGCGGCAAAAGCGTTGCAGATGGTGGATGGTGTCAGTCAAAACGCAAATTGACAGTAAACCGATTTGGAGGCGGATAAACGCGGAAAATCAAATTGATTGACCCGATGCGGCGCGTGGTTTATACTCGCGGTGAGGTCAGACATGCAGCGATGCGGACTGAGCGTTTTTCTTTTCTTTTTTCCTGTTGGCTGTGCGACAACGATTCCTACCGCCACTCTAACCCCAACGCGCGCAGCGACACTGAACGAGACAATAGACCTCTTGCACAAGTCCAACCGAACCGCGAATCTACGCGAATCTTCGCGAATCGGAATCTTTATTCGCGTAGATTCGTGTAGATTCGCGGTTGCCCGATTTGGTTTCGGCTGGTTCAAGCCCAGCCACATACTTATGCAAGAGGTCTAATCTCTTTCGAAAGTCTCACTTTCCCCGGAACGCTCTGGACGCCCTTTATGCCGCCGACGAATGATGGAACTCCAACCACCGTTAGCGGCGTCCTCACAATTCCTCCAAGCATCGCGCGCGTGCCTGCCGTTATCATCACACACGGCTGTGGATGAATTTCCTTTTCCGAATTGGACTGGTCAAACAAACTCAACCAGCTCGGCATTGCAACATTTCTTGTACAAAGTTTCGCGGGACGCGAGGTGCAAGAAGTTTGCGCGGGACGTTCAAGCATCAACATTGCGAGCGTGGTGACGGACGCGTATCGCGCGTTCGATGTTCTCGCCGCGCATCCGCGCATTAATCCTTCACACATCGCGATCATGGGGTTTTCGTTCGGTGGACGCACCGCGCTGTGGACGAATCAAACACGTTTTCAAGAACGCTGCGGCAGCGCGGATAAAAAATTTGCCGCACACTTGGCGTTTTATCCGACGGGCTGTTTGATTGAACTCGCCGTGTGTTGTGCGCGGCGTTTCTGTCGGCTATAACGCTGCCGCGCATCGTCAATCTGTAGAGGATGTAGAATTTTTCCTAAAGGCGCTATTTCAGTTGAATTGACAAACGAAAGTCTTGTTTGGATTTTTTTGCCTCTTGACATATTCCCATATTGGTATATAATGTGGTCATGGCTCGCGCACCGACTACCCAAGACCCTTTCAATGCTATAGCTGAGCCGAAGCGCCGACAGTTGCTCGGCGCGCTGGGAACGCAAGAACTCTCCGTCAACGAAATCGTCGCGTTGCTCAAGTGGCCCCAACCGATGATTTCCAAACATCTCGCGGTGTTGAAAAAAGTCGGTCTAGTGAGCGAACGACGGGTGGGGCGGCAGCGGTTGTATCATGTGAACGCGGCGCAGCTCAAACCGATTTACGATTGGGTCACACCGTTTGAACGGTTCTGGAACGAGCGGTTTGATCGGCTGGACGAACTACTGCAGGAAATCCAAAAAAAGGAGCGAGAAAATGTCAGCAACAAATAGTACCACTTCAACCTTGACGTTCCCTTCAGAGCGCGAAATTGCCATGACGCGCGTTTTCAATGCGCCACGCGAGCTCGTGTTCAGGGCGTACACGGATCCAAAACTTGTGTCGCAATGGTGGGGACAACGAAACAGCACAACCACCGTTGACAAGATGGATGTCAGAGTAGGGGGCATTTGGCGCTATGTGCAGCGCGATCCCGCAGGTATCGAGTACGGCTTCAACGGCGAATATCGCGAGATTGTGCCACCGGAGCGACTCGTCAGCACGTTTGAATTTGAAGGGCTGCCGGGGCATATTGTCGTTGATTCGGCAGTCTTTGAGCAACTGCCTGATGTCAAGACCAAATTGACCGTCACTTCTCTTTTTACTTCGGTTGAGGATCGCGACCGCATGATGCAATCGGGTATGGAGGACGGGGCAAATGAGACGTGGGATCGTCTCGCGGAACTTTTGGCGAAAGGATAAGGCGCGACAAGAGACATTGACGCAAAAAGGAGAAATAACATGGGGCGAGTCATTACCGAATTTACAATCTCACTGGATGGATTTATCGCCGGACCGAACGATGAGATAGATCGCATCTTTGGCTGGTACGGCAGCGGCGATACGGAATTTCGAGTGCCGAGCAGCCCGATGAAATTCAAGGTCTCGCGCGCCAGCGCCGAGCTGCTTAAGGAATCGTGGGGCAACCTCGGCGCGATTGTGACGGGACGGCGAGATTTCGATGTGTCGGATGCTTACGGCGGCGTTTCCCCGCTTGGCGTGCCAATGTTTATCGTCACTCACAATATCCCACAGGAATGGGCAAAGGAGGGATCGCCATTCACGTTTGTGCCGGAGGGCATTGAACGCGCGCTGGCTCTAGCTAAAGCGAGCGCGGGCGACAAAAATGTTGGTGTTGGCGGTACACAGATCGTACAGCAGTGCTTGCAGGCGGGGTTGATTGACGAGATACATCTTCATCTGGTGCCCGTACTGCTCGGCGCGGGGATCCGCTTGTTCAATCACCTTGAGCATGAAAACATTGCTCTGGAAAAAATTCTGGTGATTGATGCGCCTGATGTGACGCATCTTCGCTACCGCGTCGTCAAGTAGGCGACGCGCTCACAAAAAATTAGAGTAAAAGGAGAAAACGAATGACTACAATTACAACAACTACGTCGGTGACGACGCTTTCAGTGACAGCTGCGCGTTTGGCAATCGCCGCATCCGCAGTAACCCTCTTGTTGCTTGCGAGCTTGCACGTGCTGAGCTCAGAATTTGATCCGTCATGGCGGATGGTGAGTGAGTATGCCAACGGACAATATAGTTGGATCCTCTCACTGATGTTTGCTTTCTGGGCAGTCAGCTCGTGGGCATTGGCAGTCGCGCTTTGGTCGCATGTCAGAACGCGCGGCGGCAAAATCGGATTGGGATTTCTTGTCGCGGCTGGCATCGGTGAGGCGATGGCATCCGTATTTGACATCAACCATCCTCTTCACGGTTTGGCAGCTATGATTGGAGTGCTGAGTTTTCCAGTTGCGGCGATGTTGATCAGCGTGTCCCTTGGGCGTACCCAAGAGTGGGCAACTGCAAAGAAATCACTCCTCTGGACGGCAAACCTGACCTGGATAAGCGTTGTCCTGATGATTGCAACGTTCGCCATTTTGATCGTCACGTTCACTCAGGCAGGTGGCGATATGTCGGCTGGATCAACAGCAGTCACAACCTTACCGCCGGGGGTAATTGGCTTGGTCGGGTGGGCGAATCGGTTTTTGGTCGTGGTGTATTGCGTATGGGTGATTACGGTTGCCTCGCGCGCGGCGAATCTTCCAGCGTCGCGTGCTTGATGAGCGACGAGATTTACAGAAAATTCAAAAAGGAGAAAGAACATGTCCGTTAACAAGAACAAAACAACCATCACGGTTGAGCCCGGCAAACAGGAACTGTTTGTCACAAGGGAGTTTGATGCGCCGCGCGAGCTTGTCTTTAAGGCACATACGGATCCGGATATTTTTGTCAAATGGCTGGGTCCGCGCGGGCTTACCATGACGCTTGAAACATTCGAACCGGTAAGCGGCGGCAGGTGGCGATTTATCCAAAAGGATGCGAACGGCAATGAATATGGATTTCATGGCGTGTTTCATGAAATCTCACTCGAGCGAATGATCCAAACGTTTGAGTTTGAAGGACTCCCCGAAAGTGGGCATGTCACGCTCGAAACAATGACACTTCAAGACCTGCCCAATGGCAGGACGCGGCTAACGACTCAATCCGTCTTTCAATCTGTTTCTGATCGAGATGGCATGGTCCAAGCGGGAATGGAGTACGGCGTCAATGAAGGGTATGAACGGCTCGATGAAATTTTGGCAGAGCCGAAATAAAAATCAATGACCGCAGACAATAGATCGCGGTCGTTGGTCTGCGGTTAAATTTCAACAGAAAAGGAAAAAACAAAATGCAAAAAATCACAACGTTCTTGACCTTTAACAATCAAGCCGAAGAGGCGGTCAAGTTCTACACCTCGATTATTGAAAACTCCAAGATCGAGAACATCATGCGCGCCGGTGAGATGGTCATTGGCATTTCATTCCAACTGGCGGGACAACAATTTTCGGCGATGAATGGGGGTCCGCATTTCACGTTCGCGCAGGGCTTTTCGCTCTTTGTGAATGCAGAGACACAAGCAGAAATTGATGAGTTGTACGAAAAATTCTCCGAAGGCGGTGAAGAGCAACCCTGTGGTTGGCTGAAAGACAAATTTGGTGTGTCGTGGCAGATTGTTCCGCCGATTTTGGGCGAGCTGCTGGGAGACAAGGATCCAGTCAAAGCACAAAGGGTTATACAAGCAATGCTCAAGATGCACAAGATTAATATCCAAGCGTTAAAGGATGCGTATGAGCAGCAGTAATCCGACACTCGCCGCAAAAACGCGCGATCTTGTTGTCACCCGCGTCTTGGACGCGCCCATCGAGTTGGTGTGGAAAGCGTGGACGGAGCCCGAGCATGTGATGCGGTGGTGGGGTCCCGATCACTTTACTTCGCCGAGCGCGAAAATGGATGTTCGGGAGGGCGGGACATCGCTGGTATGTATGCGCGCGCCAAAGGAATGGGGCGGGCAGGACATGTACAGCACATGGGCGTATCAGAAAATCGTGCCATTGGAGCGAATCGAATTCATCCAAAACTTGGCGGACGCGGAGGGCAATCTCATTGACCCTCTCACGATGGGCTTGCCACCAGAGTTCCCGAAGGATGTGCGGACTGTTGTTACCTTTCAGTCCGTGGGCGACAGCAAGACGAAAATGACCGTGACAGAATACGGCATGCCCACCGCCGACACCGAGATGGGCAAGAATGCGGAGCTGGGTTTGAACCAGACGCTCGACAAGATGGCGGCAAGTTTGAGTTCAAGCTAAGGAGAGTGCAGCGAAGAATCTCATATTTCATCAATTGAGATTCTTCGCTGCGCCCACAATATTTGGGGGTGGAATTTCGGGCGAATACAATTCGCAGCAACAAAAACACAAAACGTCCCTGCAGACGTTACAGTCGTTAATCTGCGGCGGCAGACTTTGTGTAGTCGTTGCCGCGATTTCCAATCGCTTGTCAAGCGTGCGACAGTGTAGCGCTTTCCGCATCAAGGGATGCTAGCTGGACGCGTCGCACGCGACTTGGTGTCAGCCCTACAGCGGCAGCACACACGCACTCATTTCCGATAAGCTATTTTTCTAAAGGATGGAACCCATGCCAGATATTCAATACCTAGCCTTGTTACGCGGGATCAATGTTGGTGGAAATAATATCATCAAAATGGTGGACCTGAAGGCATGTTTTGAAAATATGGGACTGAATGATGTTGTCACCTATATTCAAAGCGGGAATGTTTTGTTCAAGTTGGATGAAAAGGACAAAACGAAACTGACAAACAAAGTTGAAAAGGTTTTAGCGAAACGATTCAACTACAAGGCGCGCATCGTCATCATCACACATCAGGAGCTGAAAAAAGCGGTCGCAGGCGCGCCGCGCGGTTTTGGGCAAGCGACTGAGCAATATAGATATGATGTGATCTTTATCAAAGAGCCGCTTACGCCGAACGAAGCAATGAAAAGTGTCCGCACAAAACAAGGCGTTGATGCCGCTTTTGCAGGAAAGCATGTTCTCTATTTTTCCCGACTCATCAGCAAAGCGTCACAAAGCCACTTGACCAAAATCATCACACTGCCCGTGTATCAAAATATGACGATTCGCAATTGGAACACGACGACGAAACTGCTCGCACTGATGGAGGCAGGAAATGAAAAATCAAAATAAGCAAGGTAAATCCAAGTCAGCAGGAACCGCCGCGCCAACCGCCGCACACGCAAAACAGTTTGTCGAAAAATTGAACACGTACCAATCGCCAGTCGAACTCAAAAAGTATCATCGCTATTTCAAGTTCGATGAAGCGGACAAGGAAGATACGTTTATGGGCGTGCGAATGGGGCAGGTCTTTGCGCTGGCAAAAGAGTTTATTGACATGCCGCTAACAGAAATTGAAAAATTGCTCGAAAGCCCGATCCACGAAGTGCGCGTGGGCGGCGTGAGCATTATGGATTTTCAAGCGCGGAGCAAAAAAACTCCACAGGCGCGCCGCCAAGAATTGTATGAGCTATATTTGCGCCGCCATGATCGAATCAACAATTGGGATCTGGTGGATCGCTCCGCGCCGTATGTGATTGGCAGCTATTTGTTTGAGTTTGCCAAGCCGCGCAAAATTTTGTACAAACTGGCGCGTTCCAAAAATATGTGGGAACGGCGCACGGCGATTATTAGCACACTCTATTTTGCTGGAAGGGGTGACGTAACCGACGCGTTCCAGATCGCGGAAATTTTGGTTGATGACAAAGAGGATTTAATCCATAAAGCGACGGGCTGGGCGCTGCGCGTGGCGGGCGATAAAGATCGCGAGCAGTTGTTAAAGTTTTTGGGTCAACACGCCGCGACGATGCCGCGCACGACGCTGCGTTACGCGATGGAACATTTGGATAAAAAACAGCGCGAGCGATATTTGAATATCAAAAAGGAGAAAACCCCATGACAACAAAAACTGCCAAGCCAGCGAAAAAAAACGCGAACAAAATGGAACAAGTGGATGAGTTTATGCAGAAACTCGATCATCCACTCAAAGCGGAAGTACAACAGGTTCGAGAAATCATCAAAGGGGTGAATAAGGGCATTACGGAGGAAATAAAATGGAATGCCCCATCCTTTAGCTACAAAGGATACATGGTGACATTCAACCTGCGGGCGCGACAGCACGTTCATCTTATCTTTCATAACCCTGAGGTTGTCCATCTCAAGAGCGCGATCTTGGAAGGCGATTATCCAACGCGGCGCATGACTTATTTCGCGGATATGAAAGATGTGCAAACCAAAAAAGCGGAATTGATACGAGTAGTAAAGCAATTGGTGAAAGTGATGGATCAGCAATAACTCACAACACGGACGGGAATTCATCATTCGACACGCTTATCACAACCGTTACATCATTTACAAGGAGAAACGATCATGTCAGAAAATACCAACACCGAATACGCACAACAGACGCCCGCGCCGAATCCGGACCTCAAGAGTTTGGATCGGTTGGTCGGCACTTGGAAGGTATCAGGCCCAGATATAGATGGGCAGGTCATCTATGAATGGATGGAAGGCGGCTTTTTCCTGCTCCAGCATTTTGATTTTGTCCACTACGGGAACAAGGTCAAAGGCATCGAGGTCATCGGACATGAACAGGAGTTTGGCGCGGAACCAAGCGCGGACATCAAATCGCGCATTTATGACACCGCGGGCAACACGTTCACGTATGTGTATGATCTTGACGGGGACACGCTCACGATTTGGGGCGGCGAAAAAGGTTCGCCCGCGTATTATCGGGGCACGTGGAGCGACGACGGCAACACCAATGCAGGCGCGTGGGTGTATCCGGGCGGCGGCGGGTACGACTCAACGATGACCCGAATCAAATAGTCAACTCTCAAGGAGAAGACACGATTTACACGTTTGATGGTCACGGCTGTCAGTTCAACAATGACAAGTCGTGGCAATATCAAATACAATAAAGGGGAATGCACATGAAAAAAGTAACTTCAAAAGACGGCACCACCATCGCGTTCGATCAGACAGGTCAGGGACCACCGCTCATCCTCGTAGGTGGCGCGTTCGAACAACGCGCGATGGATTCTGAAACCTCGCAGCTCGCGGCATCGCCACTGCTGGCGGAGCACTTGTCCGTGTTTCACTATGATCGTCGCGGACGCGGTGACAGCACGGATACACTTCCGTATGCGGTTGAACGTGAAGTTGAGGACATTCATGCCCTCATCAATCATGCGGGAGGAGCTGCTTTTTTGTCGGGTATCTCGTCTGGCGCCGCCCTCGCGTTGGAAGCGGCAATCCAGCTCGGCAGCCAAGTCAAGAAACTTGCGCTGTACGAACCACCGTACAATGATGATGAAGGATATGGGGAAGCATTAAAGAATTTCAGAAAAAATTTCAAACAAGCGTTGACAGAAGGGCGTCGGGGCGATGCAGTAGGACATTTTCTAACCATGATGGGGATGCCTGAGGAACATCTTGCGGGAATGCGCGAGCTGCCCATGTGGCAAATGTGGGAAGCGATCGCGCCCACCTTTGGCTACGATGCTGCTGTTCTTGGGCAAGACGGTTCCGTACCCATCGAACGCGCAGCCCGCATTGCTGTGCCAACACTTATCATGAATGGCGGCGCGAGTGAGTGGGAATTTATGCGCGTAACGACAATGGCGCTTACAAACGCAATCCCCAATGCACAACACCGCACGCTGGAAGGTCAGACCCACCAAGTCGCTGCGGAAGCCCTCGCTCCCGTTTTGGTAGAGTTCTTTGAGGCGTGATAGAGTGTATCCGAAACATGCCTTCGCTTCGAAGGTATTATCATCCTCAAGGAATGGAGCATCCTATGGAAATGAAAACGACGATACTTACAGACAATCTCAAGTTCCCCGAAGTCCCCAGGTGGCATCAAGGCAAACTCTGGTGCTGCGATTTTTTCGCGCAGCGGATTGTGACTGTTGACCTCAAGGGTAATGTTGAGACGGTTGTCGAGCTGCCAGATACCCCCACCGGGCTTGACTGGACACGCGAGGGGCAATTGCTTGTCGTTTCAGCATCCGCGCGCCACTTGTCAAGACTGGATCGAGACGGGTTGGTAGCTGTCGCTGACCTGTCTGAACTCGTGGCATATCCTTGCAACGAGCTCGTGGTAGATGAGAAAGGCAGAGCATATATCGGCAATCTCGGTTACGATTTTGGTGATTATGAAGCCACTCCCAAGCCGGGCTCGATCTTGCTCGTCACCCCAGAGGGCAATGCGCGCGTTGTTGCGGAAGGGCTGGCGTTTCCAAATGGCATGGCGATCACGCCCGATGGTAAGACCCTGATTGTGGCGGAGAGTCATATCGCCCGCCTGACCGCGTTTCACATTGAACCCGATGGCTCGCTCTCAGATCGTCAAGTCTGGGCGCAGTTTGAAGATTGGGGCGACTACGGGACGCATGAGGGTCAAATTACTCCAGATGGTATATGTTTGGATGCTGAAGGGGCTGTGTGGGCTGCTTCCCCGAATACCCGCGATGTGCTGCGTATTCGTCAAGGGGGTGAGATTACGCGGCGTATCTCTCTTGAGACGATTCCGCTTGCCTGCATGTTAGGCGGCGCAGAAAGGCGCACATTGTTTATCACAACAACCGAAAGTTTGGATCCTAGTGACGATCAAGCCCGTGGCAGAATTGAAACGATTCAAGTTGATGTGCCCGGCGCTGGATTGCCATAGACACACAAAGCGTGAAAAGATGCCACGCACTTGTGTGCGTGGCATCTTTTCACACTTGAAGAATGCCCCAAGAATACATCGAAATTCGCGGCGCGCGCGAAAACAATTTAAAAAATATCTCGTTACGCATCCCCAAGCGCAAAATCACCATCTTTACCGGCGTGTCCGGTTCTGGCAAATCCTCTATCGTTTTCGATACCATCGCTACCGAAGCTCAACGCCTGCTGAACGAAAATTTTAGCATGTTCGTTCGCAACTTTTTGCCGCGCTTTTCCCAGCCGGATGCGGATAAAATCGAAAATCTGAGTATGGCGATTGTGGTTGACCAGAAACGTCTGGGCGGCGGCTCGCACTCGACGATGGGCACCATCACCGATATTTACACTGTTCTCCGAATGTTGTACTCACGCATCGGCCAACCGCACATCGGCAACTACAATCTCTTTTCATTCAACGATCCACAAGGCATGTGCCCCGAATGTAATGGCATTGGGCGCAAGGTGGGTGTGGATTTGGAACTCTTTCTGGACACTTCCAAATCGCTCAACGAGGGCGCGATTTTGTATCCAGAGTATGCCGTCGGCTCTTGGTATTGGACGATCTGCACGCAATCGGGATTGTTCGACAATGACAAACGCCTCTCGAAATACACTGCCAAAGAAATGGAATTGCTCTTGCACAGCAAACCCTACAAGGTGAAAACGGAGGTTGCAGGCAAACCATTTAATTTAACGTTCGAGGGCATCGTAAGCAAGTTCAGTAACAAGTACATCACGCGCGATGTGAAAACGATGTCCGAGCGCACACAAAAAATGGTGCAGCCCTTTATCACCCTCGCTCCTTGTCTGCTCTGCAAAGGCGCGCGTCTCAGCCAAGCCGCATTGAGCTGCAAAATAAACGGACGCAATATCGCGGAACTGTCCGCGATGGAGGTTGGCGAGCTGATCAAAGTTATTCAAGCGATAAAAAATCCCGTCGCCGCGCCCATCGTCCAAACCCTCACCGAACGTTTGCAGCATCTGGTAGAGATTGGCTTGGAATATCTGAGTCTTGACCGCGAAACGTCCACTTTATCTGGCGGCGAATCGCAGCGCGTCAAAATCGTCAAACATCTCAGCGGCAGTCTAATGGATGTGATGTATGTGTTTGACGAACCTAGTATTGGCATGCATCCGCGCGATGTGCATCGGATGAATGAATTGCTTCAAAAATTGCGCGACAAGGGTAACACCGTACTCGTCGTCGAACACGATCCCGATGTGATTAAAGTCGCTGACCATGTTGTAGATGTCGGACCTCACGCGGGCAGTCACGGCGGCGAGATCATGTACGAAGGCAGTTTCGCGGGCTTGCTCCGCGCCGATACGCTGACGGGCAAGCACATCAAGCAGGCAACTCCCCTTAAAGAAAATTTTCGTTCGGCAGCGGGCAAGCTCTCTATCACTCACGCCAAAGCAAACAACCTACAAAATATCAGCGTTGATATTCCCACGGGCGTGCTAACCGTCGTGACAGGTGTTGCTGGCTCTGGCAAAAGTTCGCTCATTCATCAAGTATTTCTCCGTCAACATCCCGACGCGATTGTGATTGACCAATCGGCGGTGGGTATCTCCAGCCGTTCCAATCCTGCCACATACACAGGCATCCTGGACGATGTTCGCAAAGCGTTCGCGGCGGCGAACAAAGTCAGCGCGTCGCTCTTTAGTTTTAATTCCAAAGGCGCGTGCGAAAACTGTCAGGGGTTGGGCGTGATATACACGAATCTCGCGTTTTTGGATGAAGTCAAAACGCCCTGCGAAGTCTGCGGCGGCAAGCGTTTCAAGGACGAGGTGCTGGCATACAAACTCAACGGCAAATCCGTAACCGATGTGTTGGCAATGACGGTTCAGGATGCGCTTGAGTTTTTTGAAATCAAACAAGTCGTCAGCAGATTGCAAGCCATGAGCGATGTTGGACTCGATTATCTGACATTGGGGCAGCCGCTAAGCACATTATCGGGCGGTGAAAGTCAACGCATCAAACTTGCCAGCGAACTGCACAAAAAAGGCAGTATTTATGTCATGGACGAACCAACCACGGGGCTTCATCTCTCCGATATTGGGCATTTGCTGGGTGTAATTGACCGTCTGGTAGATACGGGCAACACCGTTATCATCATCGAACACAATGTACATATCATCAAGAACGCCGATTGGATCATTGATCTGGGTCCTGAAGGCGGCAGCAAGGGCGGGCAAGTGATGTTTGAAGGCACGCCCAAGCAACTGCTGCAGGCAAAGCGTTCGCTCACGAGCGCATATTTGAATAGATAATCCATCTGAAATCCAAAGGAAAACGAATATGAGCAAAGTTATTGGAGGCATGACAATTTCTCTCGACGGTTTTGTGAATGACCGTAACGGGGATGTGAGCCGACTGTATCCTGACCTCGCCGCGTTAGTTGAAACAGAGATACTTCAGGAATCCATCAAAAAAACTGGGGCGGTTGTGATGGGCAGACATGCCTACGACATGGCGAATGGAGATTTCACGGGGTACGAATTTCAAACGCCGATTTTTGTGCTTACGCATCATGTCCCAGAACAAGTCGCCAAGGGCGAAAACGAAAATCTTTCGTTCACCTTTGTCACGGAAGGGATTGAAAGCGCGGTGGCTAAAGCAAAAGCAGCCGCGGGCGATCAAGATATTGAGGTGATTGGCGGCGCAAATATCATACAACAGTGCCTCAAAGCAAAACTTCTTGACGAACTACAAATTGGCATCATGCCCGTGATACTTGGTCAAGGTCTCGCCTTGTTCGAGCATTTAGAAACAGAACAAATCGAACTCGAAAAAAAACAAGTGATAGAATCACCTGCGGGTAGAACAGATATTTTATTCCGCGTCGTAAAGGAAAAATCATTGTGACGAAAGGAGAAAGCATGAAAAAAACAGATTCGAAAGATGACATGACTCCATCTCAACACATCACCAAACACATCGCAGAACTGGATGACTGGCGCGGCAAAATGCTTGCGCGGCTGCGTAAGTTGATCAACGAAGCAGCCCCTGACCTTACCGAAGAATGGAAGTGGGACTCGCCCGTGTGGTCTCACAACGGAAATGTGGTTTCGATTGGCGCGTTCAAAGACCATGTCAAGCTCAATTTTTTCAAAGGCGCATCGTTAAAGGATCCGAAAGGACTCTTTAACGCGGGGCTTGAGGCAAAGGCAACGCGAGGGATTGACTTGTATGATGGCGACGAAATTGATGTGGCAGCACTGAAAGAGCTTGTGCGCGCCGCCGTTGCGTTTAATAGCTCTGGTGGCAAAAAGAAATAACGCGCAACGGAACATTGTTCGACAGGTAGAGTCAGAACAAATCGAATTGAAAAAAAAGTAAAGATGATAAAATTGCCTGTGGGGAAAACGGTACGACAAATTTCAAATTTGTCGTACATCTTCAAAGGAGAATTCAGCATGACAAACAGGAATGGCAATTATGCCCCCGTGAACGGGCTAAACATGTATTACGAAATTCACGGCGAGGGCAAACCGCTGGTTCTGCTGCACGGCGCGTTTTCCGCCATTGGCACCTCGTTCGGAAAACTGTTGCCGAAACTTGCCGAGACGCGCCAAGTGATCGGCGTCGAGCTGCAAGCGCACGGGCACACCGCCGACATTGATCGCCCGATGACGAATGAGCAAAACGCGGACGACATCGCCGCATTATTGCGCCACCTCAATATCGAACAAGCGGACATCTTTGGCTACAGCATGGGCGCGTTCGTCGCGCTGCTTGTTGCGATTCGACATCCAGAGCTGGTTCGTAAGCTCGCGCTCGCCTCGTTTGGCTATAATCAAAGCGGGATTCATCCGGGGATCATGGATGGCTTGGGAGAGATGAAACCCGAAATGATGTATGGCTCGCCGTGGCATGAAGAGTACACGCGCATTGCGCCGCATCCCGAAAATTTCAACAAGCTCTTTGAAAAAAAGACGCAGATGGATCGCGGCATGAAGGATGTGCCAGCGGAAAGCATCCGCGCGCTGAAATCTCCAGTCCTGTTGATCATTGGCGATTCCGATCTGATTCGCCCCGAACACGCCGTCGAGTTTTTTCGACTGCTCGGCGGCGGCGTCTTTGGCGACATGGCGCCCATGCCAAATTCGCAGCTCGCCATTCTCCCCGGCACCTCTCACGTAACCGTTGTGGACCGCGCCGCGTTGCTGCTTCCAATGATCACAACGTTCCTCGACGCGCCGATGCCAGAAGGATAAGGGATGAGGGATAAAGGATGAAGGATGAAGGTTCAGGTAATGATCGCCGCGTATCTCGACATACTCATGCTAGACCACATGCTCTAAAAAGAGATTAACAAAAGAATCAATTCACAGGAGCAAACTCAATGCGTAAAGTAACTTCCGCACTGTTCATCTCGATGGACGGTGTTACCGAAGCGCCTGACCAATGGCAATTTGATAATTTTGACGAGGACATGGGCAAAGCCATGGATGACGCTCTCGCCGAGATTGATACCGCGCTGCTCGGGCGCGTGACGTATCAAGACTGGGCGTCGTACTGGCCCACTCATACTGAGGATGACTATGCTGATTTTATAAACAACGCGCCAAAATACGTTGTCTCTACAACGCTGGACGATGTCGCGTGGGGCAATTTCGCCAAGCCAACGCTCATTAAAGGAAATCTCGCGGCAGAAATCGCAACGCTAAAACAGCAGCCCGGCAAGAATATCGGTGTCCAAGGCAGCCCAACGCTTGTGCGCTCCCTGGTGCAAGCTAATCTGCTTGATGAGCTTGTGCTAATGATTCATCCAGTTGTCGTCGGAAAAGGCAAGCGTCTTTTCGTGGAAGGCAGCGATCTAAAGCGGATGAAGCTTGTAGATTCCAAGACGACGCGTTCAGGGGTCTCGCTTTTGACGTATCAGCCGGACACTAAATAAGCGGAACGTCCAGCCCTCTGCCGCCGAGCGACTCGACATCGGCATCAAGCTCAAAGGCGCCGCGCCAACCGAACGGTTCGAAGCGGCTGGTTCGTGGAACATCATGGTCACGCATCGCGTGCGGATCACGGACCCGAAACAAATTGATAAAGAGGTAATGGCGTGGTTGAAACGCGCGTATGACGCGGCGAAAGGGAAGTGAAAATGGCTAAAGTTATTTTAGATATGGCAATGTCACTGGATGGTTTCATCGCGGGGCGCGATGACCAAGATGGTGGACTGCACGACTATTTTTTTTCGCCTTCCGGTGAAACCGCTCAAGTGATTGAAGAGGGCATCGCCGCAACGGGCGCAATTGTGATGGGCAGGCGAACGTATGACATGGGAGACAAGTTTGATGGCTTTGCGGACACTCCTTATAAAGTCACTCATTTGGTCCTGTCACACAGCGTACCCGTCAAACCCGCCAAAGGTGAAACAGAATTTATCTTTGTCGCGGACGGTATTGAAAGCGCGCTTGACCAAGCAAAGCACGCGGCGGGCGACAAAGATGTTGTCATCGGCGGCGGCGCAAGTACCGCGCAGCAATTTCTTCAAGCAGGATTCGTTGACGAAATCCAGATTCACCTCGTGCCCAAGCTGCTCGGCGAAGGGATCCGATTGTTTGACCATCTCAAGATTGCACCGGTTGAACTGGAAAGCGTTCGAGTGATTGCGGGAACGGGCGTAACGCATCTGAAATTCCGTTTTCTAAATAGCCGTAAGGAGAATTAACATGGGTCACGTAACTTTAGACATGAGCATGTCACTCGATGGTTTTGTGGCGGGTCCCCATATCAGCGTTCAGCAACCGATGGGAAAAGATGGCGAACGGCTCCATGCGTGGCTATTCAACTCGTCGGGGAGTGAAATAGACGCTGGGATTGCGCGGGAAATATTCGCAACGACAGGCGCGGTTGTGTTGGGCAAGCGCACGTTCGAGCTGGGCTTGGGGCAGTGGGGCGATGTTCCGTTCCCCGTCCCGTGCTTTGTGCTTACGCATGAGCCGCGCCAGGAACTTGTGCAGAAAAGCGGAACATTTACTTTTGTCACGGACGGCATTGCAAGCGCGCTGGAGCGAGCCAAAGCCGCCGCGGGCGAAAAAGATGTCCGATTGATGGGCGCGGACATCGCGCAGCAATTCCTACAAGCGAGACTGCTCGACGAAATCCAGATCAACCTCGTCCCCATCCTTCTTGGTGATGGCACTCGATTGTTCGATCATTTCGGCACATCACCGATTGAATTGGAAAGCATCAATGTGATTGCGTCACCCGCTGTAACTCATCTCAAGTTTCGTGTGGTCAAGTAAAATACAACCCTTGGAGAACCACGATGAAAAAGAAAAAGAAAACCAAATGAAAACCTTTTACGCCATATTAGCAAACACGATGGTCGCCTCCGTCACCAACACCTTTGTATGGTTTGCGGTCACCTTTTGGATCTATCTCGAAACCAAGTCCGTGATTGCGACAGCGGTCATGGCAGGCGTGTTCACATTGACTGTCGCCGTCTCTGGACTCTTTCTGGGGTCCCTCGTTGACCGGTATCCGAAAAAGCTCGTGATGCTGATGTCCAGTGTTGGCTCTCTTGTTTTGTACGCCCTCGCCTTTCTCATCTTTGTCACCACGCCGCGTGAAGTTTTTGTCAATGTCGCCAGCGCGCAGCTTTGGGCATTTGTCGTGCTTGCCCTGTTCGGCGCGATCGCGGGCAACTTGCGCGGGATTGCGCTTTCAACCCTCGTAACAATCATGATTCCCGAAGAGGGGCGCGACAAGGCAAATGGTCTTGTCGGCACGGCAAATGGAGTTGCGTTTCTCGGCGCATCCATCTTTAGCGGTCTCGTCATCGGCTTTCTCGGCATCCCTTGGATGCTCACGATTGCGATAATCCTAACCGTTCTCATCATCGCCCATCTTTGGACGCTGACGATTCCTGATCTTGAGAAAACAGGTCAAGCCACCGTAAATGCACAGGGGCAAACGAATAAGGAAGGCGTTGACATTCGCGGAACGATCCGCGCGATTCAGCTCGTCCCCGGTCTTTTCGGGCTGATCTTTTTTCACACCTTTAACAATTTTCTGGGCGGCATTTTCATGGCACTGATGGACGCGTATGGTTTGCTGCTCGTTTCCGTTCAAGTGTGGGGCGCGTTGTGGGGATTTCTGAGTCTTGGGTTCATCGTCGGCGGAATTGTCGTCGCGCGGAGAGGTTTGGGCAAGAATCCGCTCCGCACACTCTTTTTGTGCAATATCATCATGTGGGCGATTTGCTCTGTCTTTACTTTGCATGCATCCATCGCGCTTTTGACAGTTGGCATGTTTGTTTGGCTATGCTTGATTCCCGCGGTTGAAGCCGCCGAACAAACCATCTTGCAAAAAGTGGTTGAGCCAGAACGACAGGGGCGCGTCTTTGGTTTTGCCCAAAGTGTCGAGCAAGCGGCGTCGCCCATCACCGCTTTTCTGATTGGACCCGTCGCGCAGTTTTTCTTTATCCCCTTTATGACCACAGGCGCGGGCGTGGACCTGCTAGGTTCGTGGTTTGGCACAGGCACAGATCGAGGGCTGGCGCTTTTGTTCACCGTCGCAGGCGTCATCGGACTTGTCGTCACCCTGCTGGCGATGCGTACCAATGCGTATCGTAGGTTGTCCGCGAACTACGACAAAGAAAACCAAGAGTTGGCGCGCGCGTATTCCGTATAATGAAAGTCAACATCCAAAAAGAAACGTTCGAGCAAATTATGGCAGCTGAAGCGCAGTAGGACGCCCAATTTGCGGCGATGCGCGATGAAAAATTGGCCGCGCTTGTGGCTTTCATTGGGCAAGAAAGTAGTGCGGGCGAGACATTGCCGACATTTGATAGACGCGGGAATTTTTTGAGTGTCAATAAAAAATCACCATGAGTCAGACAACACCCCAATCAGACACAGCACCGCATAACCTTGATGAATTTGCAAATGTTTTTCTCGACCCCTCGCACAAAAAACGAACGCCACCGCCGCGCAATGCTACCCGTGCGCGCCTGAATGGCTTGATACTTGGACTTGTCTCTGGATTGGTATATGGTCTTGTAGCAGAATCGGTTAATTCATTATTCATTCCAACAGTTCCGCTCGCGCATCACCCTTTCGGTCTGGCAGGAAATATCTTGGCTTTTTCGTTTGCAGGGGCGCTCGTTGGTTTCATTTGTTCCCTACCGCAAACGGGCATCAGCGGCGCCCTTTGGGCTGGTGTTGCCATGATAGTTCTGGTAGAGGTTCGTGCCTTGCTTATACAGTCCGTTCCACTCGCTTTTTTTGTCTTGTCCCCGCTTGCGCCATTTGTGCTCTTTGCCGCAGGACTGGCGTTCATTTTTACATTGCCCCTTGCGCTCTTGTTTCGGTGGGCTGTGGACACGCAAGATGAAGAATGGGACAAACCAATATGGGCGTGGACTCGGTTACGCGTTCCGCTGGCGCTCATGATTGTGGTAGCCGCCATCGGTTCTTTAGGAACATATCCCGCCGAAGTACGCGTTGCCATGAACAGTGTGCACTCACTCATCCAAGAGGGCTTGACCGCCGCGAATCCTGAAGGTTTGCCCGGCGCGCTCCAAGCCCACAATGGCGTCAAGAACTTTCTCGCTTTCGCGAATGTGGGGTACACAATTGAACCTTCCGGAGACAATGCCCTTCGTAATGACGTTGCTGTATCAGCTCCGTCGGGTAGTATTACCATCATCGCTCAGTTTCAGAATGGATCGGCTTTGGTTTGCGTGATTACATATGCTGGGACGATTTACAGATGCAAAGACTATAGTCCTCACCGCCCTCGTGAGATCGAGACCGCATTCGCCTTGAATTACAATTGACATTCCCCCCCGCCCGCATATACTCCCCTCACAATGTCTTCGGACATTCCCCCTCTTTCCGCTGGCTCCGCCCCTCTTACCGCGACGTACGACTTGGGCTCCTTTTATGATGAAATGTTTGCCGCGTCGGGCGAACCCCGTCCGCATTACCGCGCGCTCTTTGAGCAGCTGAATCAGCTGACCCCGCAAACCTTTGACGAACATCGCAAACAGTCCGACATTTTTTTCCTCTATCAAGGCATCACCTTCACCGTCTATTCACAGCAAGAAGAAGGCATCGAACGCATCTTTCCGTTCGATCTCATCCCGCGCATCATTCCCCGCGCGGAATGGGACACGCTCGAACGCGGCCTCACCCAGCGCGTCACCGCGTTAAATTTATTTTTGCGCGACTTGTATCACGAACAAAAAATTTTGCGCGATGGTGTCGTGCCGCCCGATCTCGTTTTTGGCGCAACCCATTTTCGCCGCGAGATGGTGGGCATCCAAGTCCCAAAAGATATTTACATTCACATCATCGGCACCGATTTGATTCGTGATCATCACGGCAATTATTTCGTCCTCGAAGACAATTTGCGCTCGCCGTCGGGCGTCAGTTACATGCTCGAAAATCGGCAGGCGTTGAAACGAACGTTCGCGAGATTGTTTGAACGCTACGGCGTGCGCCCCATCGAACATTATCCGCAAGAATTGTTACGCACATTGCAAAGCGTTTCGCCGCACGATCTCCCCGATCCTACCGTCGTCCTCCTCACGCCCGGGATTTACAATTCCGCGTACTTTGAACACTCGTTTCTCGCGCGCCAAATGGGGATCGAAATCGTGCAAGGGCGCGATCTCGTCGTGCATGACAATCGCGTCTACATGCGAACAACGCGCGGTTTGAAAACGGTGGACGTGATCTATCGCCGCATTGATGATGATTTTTTGGATCCGCTGGCGTTCCGCAAGGACAGCGCGCTCGGCGTCGCGGGTTTGTTGAACGCGTATCGCGCGGGCAATGTCACGCTTGCAAACGCGATTGGCACGGGCGTCGCGGATGATAAAGCCGTGTACGCGCTCGTGCCGCAAATCATCAAATACTATTTGGGCGAGGACGCGATTTTGCAAAACGTTCCGACGTACATGGCGCACCACGACACCGATCAAAAATATATTCTGGAACATCTCGATCAACTCGTCGTCAAAGCGGTGAACGAAAGCGGCGGCTATGGGATGTTGGTGGGACCGCACGCGACACACGCGGAACGCGAACAATTCCGCGACAAGATAAAATCCAATCCGCGTAACTTTATCGCGCAGCCAACCATTTTGCTCTCGCGCCATCCGACCTACCTCGATCAAGAATTGCGCGGGTGTCATGTGGATTTGCGACCCTATATTTTGTGCGGCGCGGATAAAGTGACGATTGTGCCCGGTGGTTTAACGCGCGTTGCCTTGCGGCGCGGTTCGCTCGTTGTCAATTCGTCGCAAGGTGGTGGCAGCAAGGATACTTGGGTGTTGAATGAATGAAACGTGGAGCGTGAAGCGGAGAGTGTGGAGCGAAAATCTAAACCACGCTAATTCGCTCCACGCTCCACGCTCTCCGCTCCACGATGTTATCCCGAGTCGCTGAATCCCTCTACTGGATGTCCCGCTATATCGAACGCGCGGAAGACATGACGCGCATCCTCGCCGTCAACTTTCTCGCGCAGCTCGACGCGCCGCAAGTGGACACCGCGTTAGCGTGGCATCCCATCGTTGCGATTACGGGCGATGAACCGTTATTCAAAGAACATTTTTCTGAATCGAACGCGCGCAACGTCACTGAATTTTCCTTGTGGCATCCCGCGAATCAAAACGCGGTCATGTCTTGCATCAATCGCGCGCGCGAAAATGCGCGCGCCGTGCGCGAACAGATCACGATTGAAATGTGGGAACATCTCAACCGTCTGTATTTTTACGCGCGCGATGTGCCGCGCGCCGACGTGTTGGCAAGTCCCGATGCGTTGTTCCGCGAAATTCGTAACGGCTCGCAAGCGTTTCAAGGCATTACGCACGCGACCCTCACGCACGGTGAAGCATACGAATTTATCGAATTGGGAAAATATCACGAACGCGCCGCGCAAACGATTCGCATTCTCGATGTAAAATTCGCGGCAGCATTGCGTTTAGCGGACGGTTCGCCTGAAACGACGTTGCAATTGATCGCGATGTTGAAATCGTGCAGCGCGTTCGAGCCCTTTCGCCGCGCGCACGCGTCGCAAATTCAAGCCTACCGCGTCGCCGATTTTCTTTTGCTCAACCGCGAATTTCCGCGCGCCGTCGCGTATTGTTTGCAAGGCAGTTTGCGCGCGCTCCAAAATCTTTCCAGCGATGCGCCGCGTCTCGCGACGCCCACAGGCGCGCTGCGCGTCATTGGACGCATGGCATCCGATTTGGATTACGTGGACATTCACGATCTCTTGCGCGACGATCTCCATTCCTACTTGATTGATCTCCTCGTGCGTCTCGATCTCGCAGGCAACGAAATCACACGTTCCTTTTTCAACACCCAAGTCATTCTGCCCGATCCTCGACAGCAGCAAGTGCAACAGCAGCAGTAGGGCGGGGAGAGGGGAGAGGGGAGCGACGGAAAGGCGCGGGGAGCGGGGAGCGGGGAGCGAAAGGGCAAGTGGAGGGTGGAGCGGGGAGCCTAGAGCGACGGAAAACAAAATGCAAAATGCAAAATACAAAATACAAAATCAATAAAGGAGGAGCTATGGCAGTCAAAGATTTTCGAGAGTTGCGTGTATATCAAACGGGCTTTGCTTCGGGGGTTGAAATACAAAAGTTGAGCAAGCAATTCCCAAATGATGAACGCTTTAGCATGGTAGATCAAATTCGTCGTTCCTCGCGTTCCGTTTGCACAAACATCGCCGAAGCGTGGCGCAAACGCCGCTTCCCCAATCATTTTGTGAGCAAATTGAGTGACGCGGATGGCGAAGCCGCCGAAACGATTACGTAGCTGGATTTTGCGCTGGCATTTGGTTACATCTCGGAAGCACAAAACAAGTCGCTCGTAGATACCTACGAACACATTTGCAGTCAACTTGCAATCATGATGGACAACCCGGACCAATGGGCTCTCAAGTCGAATGTCAAGAATCGGAGTTCTTGATTCGCTCCCCGCTCCACGTTCCCCGCCCCACGATTCCTATGCGTCTCTCCATCTCCCACACCACCACCTTCACCTACGACCATCCCATCAGCGAAGCATACACCGAAATGCGTTTGCGCCCGATGGATAGTGGCGGACAGCGGTGTTTGTCGTTCGCGCTCAACACCGAACCGCGCGGCGAAGTGTTTCAGTACGCGGATCGCTTCGGCAATGATGTGCGCTATTTTGATGTTCTCGCGCCCCATCAAAAATTGCGCGTCACGGGAATCTCGCAAGTGTTGACGCCCGATGAATTTGAAAATGATACGCGCGAACTCTCGCCGCTCGACGAATACGATTATCGTTTGCCGTCGCCGTATGTGCCGTTGACGGAACGTTTGCAAGCGTTGGCGGAACAGCACGCGATTAAAAATGACGCGCGGGAAACCGCGATGGCATTGATGCGCGCGTTACATTCCTCGATCACCTATCTCAAAGGCGTTACCGACGTGAACACGAACGCGGACCAAGTGTTGGATGTTGGCAGCGGCGTGTGTCAAGATTTCGCGCATGTTATGTTAGCTGTGTGCCGCGCGCAAAAGATCGCCGCGCGCTATGTGAGTGGCTATTTGTATTCGCCACACAATGGAGAAAGTGAACACGCCGCGTCGCACGCGTGGGTGGATGTGTTTGTGCCGAACGAAGGTTGGTTGTCGCTCGATCCGACGCACGATGGTCTGCAAACGCCGTACTATGTGCGCGTCGCGGTGGGGCGCGACTATGGCGATGTGTCCCCCACGCGCGGCATTTATCGCGGCAGCGCGCAAGAGAAATTGGAGGTGCAGGTGAATGTGAAAGCGTTGTGATGAGTTTCCATTGCAACAAAAAATCGTTGGCGTCACGCCAACGATTTTTTATTGCAACACATCCCCATACAACTCGATCATGCGTTCCCCGATCTGCCACCACGAATACTCTTGCGCTTCCTCAATTCCGCGTTCCCCCATCTCGTTTCGCAATTTTTCATTGTGTAACAACAAGGAAATTTTTTCCGCGAAAATTTCGGCGTTGCCTTCGGGGACGAGAAAACCTGTTATGCCGTCTTGCACCAAGTACGACAAGCCGCCAACGTCGGACGCGACGACGGGTGTGCCGCACGCCATCGCTTCGAGCGCGGCGAGTCCGAACGATTCATAACGCGAAGGCATTACCACCGCGTCGGCGGCGGAATAATAAAATGGCAGCGCAGCTTGCGCGCGTCCACCGAGAAACGTCACAATGTCGCTGATGCCCAACTCTTCTTTTAACATTTGCAAACGCGCGAGTTCCGAATCGGGATCGAGATCATCGTCCAAATCACCGCCAATGAGACAAACGCACATTCTTGTTCGCAAGGTTGGATCCTCTTCCACCACAAGTTTCATTGCGCGAAACCAAGTGTCCAAACCTTTCACGGGATCAATGCGTCCGACGAACAACACTGTCTTGTCATCATACGAACCAATCCAATCGCGCGCGCGTGAATGTGGGATGGGATGAAACATATTCGTGTCCACGCCCGGCGGAATCATCACGATGCGGTTCGCGGGCGCGTTGCACAGGTCAATCATCTGTTCACGATCACGCGGCGTGGAGGCGACGACGCGCGCGACGCTCCGCATCAGATCACATTCCGCGAGAATCCGCGCGTCTGTTTCCGCTTCGCTCGCGGTGCGCGCAACGCGATTTTTCATGGCGCCGAGCGTGTGAAACATTTGCACAATCGGCGCGCGTTGTCCCATACTTTGCAAACATTGCGCGGCGACGCCGCTTAACCAATAATGCGCGTGCAAAATGTCGTAGGAAATTTTTTCGTGCGCGGCAAATTCGCGGATTCCTTCGGCGAACGGCGTGACGTATTCGATCAGTTTATGTTTCGAGACGAGGGTGCGCGGACCCGCGGGGATATTGATCACGCGCGCATTTTTTACGCCGACAGATTTGGTGTCAAGGTACGGCGCGTTCGGATCGCTGGCGCGCGTAAAAATATCTATCTGGATTCCGCGCACGGCGAGCGCGCGCGTCAATTCGCGCACATACACATTCATCCCACCCGTCTCTTTGCCGCCGAGGCGCGCAACGGGCGAAGTATGCATCGAAAGCATGGCAACGCGTTGTGGTAGCATCATTGCTGTTTAGAACGGATTATTTGTTTATTCTTACGCTATCGAATTTCGAGAGCCAATTTCTAATTGGTGTAGGGTTTGTACCCTTTGCGTCTTTGCGCCTTTGCGTGAGATTCTGATTTTCTGTTCGCTTTAATCAAAGTGGAAACCGATCTAAGGCGCGCGTGTTTGCCCAAAGAAGGGTGTTTCGGAAGGCAAAGGTGTTACCGTGATCGGCGTGCCATTCGGATCCAAAATGAAAAGCGGTGTTTCGGTTGGCGGCGCGCGGGTGGGAATTGGCGCTTGTGTGGGTGTTGCCTGTAGCGTGCTGCCCGGAAGGATGAGAGTGGGGGGAATCGTTGGCGGCGCAAACGTGGGGCGCGCAACCGTCGGAATAGCGACGATCACGGTGGTGGCGGAGGGTGCGGTGACGAGCATGGGGCGCACAAAATAGCTGACGAGTCCCAAACTGTAAAGACAAGCCATAACGACGACCACAACGCCCGCGCAGCCCACCGCCCACTGTCCGCGCGGCGAGCGGGTATTGAACCAATTTTGAAAACGATTCATAGCGACGCAAACGCGGACGATTATAGGTGAGACGTGACAGGTTTCCAAAACCTGTCACGTCTTGTATAATTTCACGCGCCCCCGTTTTCACAATGGATCCAAATTTTTCCAACCCCTTCGCCATCCTTACATTTATCGTTGCGCCCGCGATTCTCACCAACGCGTCGGCGATTATGGGCATGCAAACGGGCACGCGCTTTACGCAGGCGTTGAATCGGATTCACGTTTTGCTCGCGGAACTCAGACAGCTTGACCCACACGCATCAGACCAAGTCACTGCGCGGCATCGTCACGAATTGAGCGTGGTGCGCATGCAAGCGGCATTGTTGACGCGCGCGACGATGGCGTTCAATCTCGCGTTGGGCGCGTTCGCGTGCGCGACATTCGTTTCGCTGATCGGCGCGGTCCTTTCGCAAACGGAATTACGCGCGCTTTTGATTCCAGTTTTGATTGTGGCTTTTGGCGCGGGCGCGTTTGCCGTACTGTGTCTAATTATTGGCGGCGGATTGTTGGCATGGGAAACGCGCTATCTGTTGAAAAAATTGATTGACAACAACGCGTGGCTTGAAACGCCGAGCGCCCCGGAAGTTGTTGGCAAATAAAAATCTACAAAATTTTCCTGAATGAATCGTAGTATAATTTCCTTGCTGCGGAACGAAAGGTAAGGATGGTTCTATGTCGCGTTCTCCTTTTCCCGGAATGGATCCGTATCTCGAAGCGCCGAGCGTGTGGCCCGACCTTCACGATACATTGATGAATATTTTCCGCGAGCAGCTTACCCCTTCTCTCGCGCCCACGTACTATGCTGATCTGCATCCGCAAATCATCATCGAATATATCGAAGCGCCTCTGACCGCTTCGGCAGTGATCATGCCCGATGTAGCAGTGCTTCAACCTCCCGCTTACGGCGGCGCGGCGGTTGCCGAACGGGTCATTACGCCTGCGCCATTGCAACTGCGCGCGCTTCTCGAGCTTCCCACGCGCCTCATCACACTGAAAATTCGTGAACGCGCGACAGATCGTCTCGTCACGGTGATTGAACTTTTATCTCCCGTCAACAAACGCCCCGGCCCAAAGCGCGAGGCGTACCTCAAGAAACGCGCGACCTATCTCGCCGAGAATCTTCATTTCCTTGAAATAGATTTACTCCGTCAACATCCGCGCATGCCGCTCGCCGACCCGTTGCCGCCATGTGATTACCTTGTGATTCTGCACAACATGTATCGGCATAACCTCTGTGATGTCTGGCCCCTCAGCGTGCGTGATCCATTGCCCATTCTGCCCGTTCCGCTTTTGCGTCCCGACCCCGATGTGCCACTCGATGTGGCACAAGCTCTGCGAACGGCTTACGAACGCGCGCGCTATGATTTGCGCGTAGATTACACCAAGCCCCCCACCCCACCCTTATCGCCCGATGATGCCGTTTGGGCGCAAGACATTTTACAAAACGTTTCCCGCGCGTGACCGAATCCTCATGTCCATCCTCCGCCGCTCCGTCGTGCTGCGCGATAGCGAAACGTTAGCGCATCTGCGTTCCATTCCGTTCTTTGCAAAATTATCGGATGTGACGCTGCGGCGTCTCGTCGCGCAATGCCCAATCCAAAATGTTCCCGCGCAGCGCGAGCTCTTTCAACAAGGCGAGGCGGGCGATGCGTTGTATGTGATTGTCGCGGGACAAGTGGAGATTGTGCAAACGCTCGACAGCGCGCCCGTGCGGCTCTCTACGTTTCACGCGGGCGAATACTTTGGCGAAATGGCGCTGCTGGATGACGCGCCGCGCAGTGCAACGGCGCGCACGATTGCGGATTGTGTTTTGCTGCAAGTTCGCAAACAAGATTTTCTCGACCTGTTGCGCGAGCATCCCGCGATTTTTTCGGATGCCGCGCGGGTGTTGAGCGCGCGGCTGCGCGACATGAACGCGCAGCGGCTCACTGATCTCCAACGCGAAAAATACGAACTTGAAGTATCAAATCAACGTTTGCGCGCGAATTATCGAGACACGCTCGAAGCATTGTCCGTCGCGCTCGATTTGCGCGATCAAGCGACGCAAGGTCATTCGCAGCGCGTCACGGCGTACACGTTGTTGATCGCCGAAGCGTTGCAAGTGCCGCATGAACAACGCGAAGCACTGCGGCTCGGCGCGCTGCTGCATGACATTGGCAAAATCGGGGTGTCCGATGTGATTTTACGCAAGCCCGCGTCGCTGACACCGGACGAATGGGCAGAAATGAAAAAGCATCCCGAATGGGGCGCGGCGATTGTAGAGCGCATCGAGTTTTTGCGCGAAGCGCGCGACATTGTTTTGTCGCATCACGAAAAATTCGACGGCACGGGGTATCCGCGCGGTTTGCGCGGCACAGCCATTCCACTGGGCGCGCGCATCTTTGCCGTCGCGGATGTGTTTGATGCGGTCACGACCTTTCGCCCGTACCGGATGCCGATGGGGCACCTGGACGCGGTGGCATTGATTCGCCGCGATGCGGGCAAACATTTTGATCCCCAAGTGGTCGCCGCGTTTGAACGCGCGCTGCCCCAAGTCCTCGAAGTGATGCGCGCCTCCTTTGCCGCATAGGAGATGTTTCCCCCACAAGGTATGCTTGCGGATTTGCTCAACGCGTTTGGTTTGAATGTTGCGATTTGGTTATGGTGCGCCGCCGCGCTGCTCTTGTTTTTTTTCGCGCGCAACAATCGTCGGCGCGTCGTGGCGGCGCTCCTTTTTTTGTCGGCGTTTTGGATTTCAGGAACGAGTCCGTTCGCGCGGCTGGTGATGCGTCCGTTGGAAACAACATATCGCACACCTTCCATCGCATCATTGCAGCGAGATGGCATCAAGCGCGTGGTGGTCTTGACCGGCGGCGGGTATTTGCAAATTGGCGAGCTGTCCGCCGCCGCGCTGCCACATGCGTCCACGTTTCGATTTCTCGCGGGCATCGAATTGTGCGCGCGCCTCGCGTCCGACTGTGAAATTATTTTTTCGGGATCCGCGGGCTCGTCGAATGTGAAGGTAAAAGCGGCATCCACGATGGAGGATTTGGGCAGAGCGCTCGCGCCGCAAATGCGGATGGTGAGCGAAGCCAACTCCAATAGCACGCTGGAACATCCGCAAAACGTAAAACGGTTTGTCGGCGATGCGCCCTTTGTTCTCATCACGTCCGCGTATCACATGCCGCGCGCCATGTTGGTCTTTCAACGCGCGGGTTTGAACGCGATTCCCTATCCGGTAGATTTTTACACGCATGACACGATTGTGTGGAACGATTTGATTCCGTTCCCGCAGAATTGGGAAACGCTCAATCTCGCACTGCACGAATATGTTGGGATTTTGTTTTACACGTTTGGACAATGACCACTTCCACACTTGACGCAACGCGTCCTGCCTTGAAAACGCGAACGTCCCGTGAACTCGCCGCGCGCGCGTACACGATTGCGCTGCCGTTTCTTTTTCTCGTACTCGCGCTCTTGATTTTTCCAAATCCGTTGACGCCCTTTGGGATGGTGGGGGTATTGGCGATTTTAGCGGTGCGTTGGTTCGCGTTTGGCAGTCCTTTTCCAAAAACAAAAATCAACGGATTGCTGCTCGTGTTTCTAACCTTTTTTGCGTTTGGGTTGATCATTTCCGCAAAGCAAGATACCGCGTGGATGATTGCGAGCTACGCGCTGGGAGGAATTTTGGTTTTTGTTTCGATTGTGGATCGCGCGGACAATACAACGCATTTGCTTGCCGCGATGGGTGTGATGGTTTTGCTCGGCGCGTTGTTTGCCTTTGGCGCGCCGTTCGCCGCGCAATGGTCTGGCGCAACGGGATTTAATTTTAGTGAATTGACGACGAGGTATTTTCCCTTGCTCGCCCGTCCGTCGAATGTGAACAATGTCGCGGGCGCGATAGAGGTGGCGGTGCCGTTCGCGCTCGCGTTGATCGCGGCGCAACGAAAACCATGGAACATTGTCGGTGCCTTTGCGCTCGCGCCGCTGCTGTTGATGCTGGTGTTGCTCCAATCACGCGGCGCGTGGCTCGCGGTGTTGATGGGTCTCGTGGTGTACGCGACGTTGTATCGGCGCTGGATTTTGCCGTTCGTGCCGCTTGTGTTGCTGGGCGGTTTGTATCTCAATAACGCGTTTGGCGATCCATTCCCCACACAAGCGATTGGCGGCGAAACGCGCGAGGTGGTGACGCTGGGAGATCGCACCGCGATTTGGCAAGAAGCTGCGCGCGTGTGGCTGCGCTCGCCGTTGGTGGGCATTGGCGTCAATGGGTTTGCCGCATATGGTGCGCCGATTGTTGGTTTTGATACGGGCGAATATGAATTGCGCGGCAATCACGCGCACAATGTATTGATCCAAGTCACGCTGGATACGGGCATCATCGGCGGCATTGCGTTTGCGGGAATGATCGCGGTGGCGCTGCTTGCCGCGTGGCGCGTGTATCGGCGGGCAGAAATTCATTCGACGGAACGCGCGTTGGCGATTGGTTTGCTCTCCGCGTTTGCGATCATTTTGACACACGGCTTGTTCGACACAATTTTTTGGGGATTCAAGGCGGGGATTTTTTTGTGGGGAACCCTGGCGTTCGCGCTTCAAACCGATGTCTTGGAAGCATTGGAGGTTTGAGCGATCACTCTTGTTTCAATTGCCACAAATTGTCTGTGAGCGAAACGTGATAGATATGCGGATTGACCAGACGTTTGACGCCCGCATCTAATTTTTCCATGTCGCGTCGTCGTCGTTCGCGCAGCGTTTCGATGCTCACCGGATCGTCAACGCGTTTGCCCGCGCGCAGCACATCCCCCAACAAAGGTTCGATCTCGGTGAGCGCGTCGCGTTTCAAGACGCGAAATTTGGAAGCGTCGGCGGGATGATGCAAGGAAATCGTTTGCAGTGCCCGTGGATCGTCATCGAGAGTTAAAACATCCGCCGTCGCTTTGCCGCGCGTATCGTAGAAACGATACGCGTTTTTATTTCCGGGGTTCGGCGTTTTTTCAGACGACTCGGAAATTTTGAGCGCAGGTTTCCATTCCCCCTCCCACGCCGCGACGAGTTTGTACACGCCCCCCAACGCGGGAGCACCCCACGATGTCACCAATCGCGTGCCGACGCCATAGACCAGACGATTGATCAAGTGTTCCGCGTCCACGCCCGCACACGGAGCTTCTTGCAAAATTTGTGTAACGATTTGCCAGATCACCAACTCATCCAAATCGCTCGACAACACAAGCGCCGTTTCCGCAAAGCCCGCGGCGTTCAACATTTTCGCGGACTGAATCGCCAAATACGCGAGATCACCCGAATCGAGACGGATGCCGACAGGTTTGTGTCCCTTGCGTTTCAATTCTTCAAACACGCGAATTGCATTTGGCACGCCGCTGTCGAGCGTGTTGATAGTATCCACCAACAATAGACAATCATCGGGATACACATCCGCATACGCGCGAAATGCCGCGAGTTCATCACCACCGAGCGCGAGAAACAATTGCACCATGCTGTGCGCGTGTGTGCCGCGCGGCGGATAACCGAGCGCGTGCGACATGCCAACGTTCGAGGAAAAATCCGCGCCGCCGATCAAAGCTGCCCGCGTTGCCGCGTTCGCGCTCTGCGCGCGCCGCATGCCAAATTCCAAAACCAATTTGCCGCGTCCGCTTTCCGAAATGCGAGCTGCTTTGGTGGCGATCAAGGTTTGGTAATTCAAAAAATTCAGCAGCGGCGTTTCGAGAATTTGCGCCATCGCCGCGCCGCCCTCGACCACCGTGAGAGGCACGTTCGGATGCACGACGCGTCCTTCGGGAATCGCGCGCATGCTGATGCCCTCAAAATTTCCATGCCGCTTTAACCAATTCAAAAAATCATCCGCGAATAATTGCGCGCCGTTTTGATTTTTATGCGCGCGCAATATCTCAATTTCACGGTTGCCAAAACGCGCGTCGTCCATCCAATCCAACAGCGTTTCCATCCCCGCGTTGATGCAAAAACCCGCCTGATGCGCGCCGTAATCGGGATTGTGGCGATAGAAATGATCAAAGAGGACAGCTCGCTCGTGCAAGCCGTACCGAAAATACAATTGCGCCATCGTGAGCTGATATTGATCGGTGTAAAGAATCCCTTCGGTGAGAGCGCGTTGGGTTGCGTTCATTTTTTTGGCGGTATTTGGCAGGGTTGGAGCTAGGATTGGCGGTGCATCAAGTATACAAGTAACTTGTTCTTGCGTAATTGTCAAAACGCATTGGTCAACCACATCAGGGAGATTTTTATGAACGCTTCATTACGTTTGGGTCCACGCAGTCGGTTTCCGGGCGAGACATTGCTTTATTTTCAGCGCGATCCGGCAGGATATTTAGAGGAGTTGGCGAGTGCGTATGGCGATGTTGTGCGCTTTCGCTTGGGTCCGATGGATACCTTTCTATTCAATCATCCTGACTTGATCAAGCAGGTCTTGGTGACGCAAAATCGCAATTTTCGATTGGGGTACGCCCACCAACGCGTCCGTCATTTTTTTGGCGATGGACTGGTGACGAGTGAAGGAGACACCCATTTGCGCCAGCGGCGTCACATCGAGCCGCTGTTTCATCATCGCCACATTACCCAATCTGCGGATACAGCGGTGGACTTTACCGCGCGCTGGTGCGACGAACGGCGCGTTGGCGAGACGCTCGATCTTGGACATGAGATGTGGGCGCTCACACTCAATATCATTGCCAAGACTTTGTTTAACGCGTCTGTGAAAAGTGAAATACAAGAAATCAGTAAAGCGGTGTACGATACGACATCTCTATTCAGTCCATTGATGATGCTGGCAGCAGATTGGCTGATTCGATTGCGCCTTCCACCCTCTCAACAATTTGCGCGCGCGCGGGCGCGTCTCGACAAGACGATGTATCGAATTATTCAGGAGCATCGCGCGCGCGGCGATCAAGGCGACTTGCTTTCCATGATGCTGCGGGCGAGTGAGACCGATAGCGAAATGAATAATGTGCAATTACGCGATCAAGTGCTTACCTTTTTTGTGGCGGGACATGGAACAACCGCCCTTGCGTTGACGTGGACATTCTATTTGCTTTCGCAAAATCCCGAAGCGGAAGCGCAGCTGTATGATGAAATGGAGCGCGTGTTGGCGGACAGATTGCCAACGCTTGCGGATTTGCAAAATTTATCGTATGCGCGCAATGTCTTGAAAGAAGCGATGCGAATGTATCCGCCGGTGTGGGGCATGGATCGCGAGGTGATCAAGGAATGTGAGATTGGCGGGCACACGTTACCGAAAGGCGCGCTCGTCCTTCTCTGCCAATGGGTAACGCATCACGATGCGCGCTTTTTTCCAGACCCGTATCGCTTTGAGCCGGAGCGTTGGGCGGATGCAGAACCATGTCCCAAGTACGCTTATTTTCCGTTTAGTGTGGGACCGCGCGTGTGTGTGGGCGAAGAGATGACATGGATGAATGGGGTTTTACTTTTGACAACGATCGCGCAACGGTGGCGGATGCGCCTACAGCCCGGGCAACACATCATCCCCAGCGCAGGCACGTCGCTTGCGCCGAAAAACGGAGTCTGGATGGACTTGGAACGACGGATCTAAAAAGGAAAATCTATGTGCGGCATTGTTGCCATTCGCGCGCAAGAGAAACCGATTGAAAGAGAGACGCTCCATCGCGCCTTGTGTGCGCTCGCGCATCGCGGTCCTGACGGCGCAAAGCACTGGGTCAGCGCGAATCAGCGTGTGGCGCTGGGACATCGGCGCTTGAGCATTATTGATGTGGCGGCGGGCGCGCAGCCGCTGGCAAATGAAGATGGTCAAATTCAAATTGTGGTGAATGGCGAGTTTTATGATTTTGAAAGAATCCGCGCGGAATTGATCGCGCGCGGACATCACTTGCAAACGCAGTCCGATTCCGAGATTGCGGTACATTTGTATGAAGATTTCGGATTCGAGTTTATCAACTATTTGCGCGGCGAATTTTCGTTTGTGCTTTGGGATGCGCGCACGCAGCGCCTCATTGCCGCGCGCGATCGCTTTGGGATCAAGCCATTGTTTTATGCCGAGCATCGTCAAACATTGTATCTCGCCTCTGAGGTAAAGGCGCTCTTGGCGGCGGGCGTGCCTGCTGCGTGGAATCAAGAAGCAATCTATCGTCAATTATTTTTGTGTTATCCGCCCGATCACTCGATGTTCGACGGGATACGCCAGCTGCCCGCAGGACACATGCTGGTTGAGTCGAATGGCAAAAAACGGTTGAGCCGCTATTGGGATTTTCGTTATCCGCGCGCGCAGGAACGCAATGCGTTTGCCTCACGCGACGAACTCGTGCTCGAAATCAGAGACGCGCTCAGCGAAGCGATTCGCCTGCGTTTGCGCGCGGATGTGCCCGTGGGGGTGATGTTGAGTGGAGGACTCGACTCGACAGCGGTGCTTGGTTTTGCAAACGCGCTCGCTTCAAAACCTCCCACTGCTTTCAGCATCGCGTTTCCCCACACCGCGTACGATGAAAGTGAAACGGCGCGGCGAACGACACAGCATTATCAAACCGAATTTCATTCGATCCTTGTGACGGAAAAAGAGATTGTCGCGCACATGGCGGATTCGGGCTGGCATGGCGAAATGGTGCAATACAACGCGCACGGCACCGCGCGCTTTTTATTGAGTCGCATGATTCGAGACGCGGGCTACAAAGTGGTTTTGGGTGGGGAAGGCGCGGATGAACTTTTCGCAGGGTATGATTTCTTGCAAGCATCGCCGTATCAAAACGCGGGACGCCTTGCGCGATTCAATTGGCTGCTGCCCCTTGTGCGTTTAGCGGGCGCAGCTACACCCGCGCAGCGCGCGGTGGCGGAAACCTCGCCCTGGTTAGCGCGCTTGCTGCGCGCGACAAACATTCCCGCGCCTTTACAGCAGACGCTCGGAGAACGGATTCAACATTTGCGCGCGCTGTTGTCGTCGGATTTCCTTTTCACCTTTCACGACATTGACCCGTATCGCGATTTGTTTAACGATATTCAGGGTAGAACGCAATTGCCCGGACGCGAGTACGCCAAACAGGTGACGTACATCTGGCTCAAAACTTTTTTTGCCAATTATCATTTGGGCGCGGATCGTTTGGACATGGCACATTCCGTAGAGACTCGCTTGCCGTTTTTGGATCACGTCTTGTTTGAGCGCGTCAGTCAACTACCCATGTCCATCCTGACGTGTCCCGGGCGGGAAAAAGCATTACTGCGCGAAATTGCCAAACCGCACATCCCCGAATGGATTTACAATCGCCCTAAAAAAGGATTCATGGCACCGCCAATGAATTTCGATGCCGACAGTCCGCTGCCGCAATTTGTCCAAAGCGTGCTGCGCGGCGATGCTGTCAAGACCGTGCCTTTTCTAAATGCTCGAGCCATCGCGCAGTTGCTTGACACTCTTCCGACAATGTCCGCGCAGGATCGCGTCGCGCTCGATCCAATTTTGATGCTGTTGACATCGCTTTGCCTTTTGCATGAGCGTTTCCGTTTATGAATCCCGTTACGCCTTGATCCTTTCATTTTTTGGATCCCACAACGGATCATTCGCCACCACCGCGCCGATGCGTTCGCCAAACATTTCCACATCGAGCCGCGTTCCGATCACCGCGAGTTCAATCGGCAGGTACGTGTATGCGATACTTTTCTGCACCGAGTACCCATAACTCGCAGACGTGATCCAACCGACAACGCGATCTTGATGACGCACCGGTTCATTGCCAATCGCAATCGCGGTTGGATCATCAAGCGTGATGCAGGATAATTTTTTCTGGATACCGCTTGCTTTTTGTTTCACTAACGCGTCGCGTCCGATAAAACCCTGTGGTGAGCTGCGACGGAGTTCGTCGCCCGAACCATCACCTTTGTTCAATTTCACCGTGAAGCCGAGTCCCGCTTCGTATGGCGTGTAATCGGGTCCAATGTCGCCGCTCCAATAGCGATACCCTTTTTCGACGCGCAGCGAATCAATCGCGCGATACCCGCCCGCGACGATTCCAAATTCTTGTCCCACCTCCCACAACGTATCCCACAATTTTTGTCCATACTCCATCGGACAATAAAACTCCCAGCCGAGTTCGCCAACATACGTGACGCGCAACGCGAGACACGGCACATCGCCAACCGCGACGCGCTGCGCGGTCATGTACGGAAACGCGTCGTTCGACAAAGAGGGAACGAAACGGCGTTCGTTCCCTACGGCGCGCGAAAAAATATCGCGCGCGCGCGGACCCCACAATCCGAAACACGCGAATTGCGAGGTCACATCCTCGATCAAAATGCCATCGTCGGGCGCGTGGGTTTGAATATGCTGTAAGTCATGCGCGCCGAATGCAGTGCCTGTAACGATTTGAAATTGATCGGGCGCGAGACGCGTGACGGTGAAATCACATTCGATGCCGCCGCGCGGATTCAACATTTGTGTGTATGTCACACTCCCAATCGGTTTATCAATGTCGTTCGCGCAAAGATATTGCAGCGTCTCTAACGCGCGCGGACCACGCACCGAAATTTTGCTGAACGAGGTTTCATCAAACAGCCCCGCGCGTTCGCGCGTTCCAATGTGTTCGACGGTGATGCTGGGCGACCAATGATGCTTCGTCCAGCCACGCGGGTGGAATGTGGAGGGTGGGGCGTGGAGCGTGGAGAGATTTGATTCAAAATAATTTGGACGTTCCCAGCCCGTTTTTTCACCAAACACCGCGCCCAGTGCTTGCAGACGATAGTATGCGGGCGAAATTCGCAAGGGGCGCGCGGATGCGCGTTCCTCGTTGGGATAATGAATGTCGTAATACTTGCTATAGGTTTCAAGCGTACGCGCGAGAATGTATTTTTGACTCGCATAATTCGCGCCGAACCGCCGATGATCGAGCCGCCACAAATCCCATTCGGGATGCCCCTCGATGATCCATTCCGCCATCGTTTTGCCGATGCCGCCCGCGCCCGCGAGTCCGTGCGCGCAAAAGGCGGCGGCGATCCAAAACCCTTTCACCGTCGTCGGACCCATCAAGTATTCTGCGTCGGGCGTGAATCCTTCGGGACCGTTGAGCAATAAATTCACTTGCGCGTTTTCGATTTCGGGAACGCGTTGAATCGCATTTTCCATCAACGGCGCGAAGCGATCCCAATCGGGCGGCAAAAGTTGGCTGTTGAAATTTTGCGGAATCCCGTCGAGCGCCCACGCGGCGGGTTGACGTTCATAGCCACCCATGATCAAGCCGCCTACTTCTTCGCGGAAATAGACGAGCAGATCAGGATCGCGCATTGTGGGCAGCGATTGGGTAATGCCCATTGGTTTTGTAATGAGATAGAGATGCGCCATCGGAATAATTGGAAAATTTAATCCAACCAGCTGCCCAATTTCGCCTGCCCATTGCCCCGCCGCGTTGACGACGATTTCTGTTTCAATCGTACCTTGATCAGTGACAACGGCGGAAACGCGCGAATCTTTCAAGGTGATGGCTTGAACGCGCGTGTGTGTACAAAATTGTGCGCCGCGCGTTCTTGCGCCCGCGACGAGCGCCATCGTAAGCCCTGTCGGATCAATGTAACCATCCGTCGGCAAATAGACCGCGCCTTCAACCCCTTCCGTCGTCATTAACGGAAATAATTTTTGCGCGTCGTTTGCGCTGATCAGTTCGAGCGGCAAGCCAAAGGAACGCGACACCGCGACGAGATGTTTCAATTCTTCCAAACGCGCGGGGGACGACGCGAGCCGCAAACTTCCGACTTCACGCCACCCCGGATCAACGTCAGTTTCATTTTTTAGTTTGCGGTACAGATCGGTGCTGTACCGAATCATCTTGGTCAAGTTGGATGACGTTCGTAATTGTCCAACGAGACCTGCGGAATGAAATGTAGAACCGCTCGTCAATTCACTGCGTTCGAGGACAACCACATCGCGCCATCCCATCAACGTGAGATGATATGCGATGCTTGCGCCGCCGACACCGCCGCCGATAATGACGACGCGGGCGTGGGAGGGGAGTTGGGTGGTTCGGGGGTTGGGTTGTTCGGTGATTGGGTGATTGGGTGATTGGGTCATGGGAGAGTGAGAGATGGAGAAATGGAGTGTTCAGTATTCAGTGGGCAGTGGGCAGTGGGCAGTAATCAGTGGTCAGTTGTTCTTTGCGTCTTTGCGCCTTTGCGTGAGATTATTTCAGAGCGGCAAGCCATTCCGCGTAACGCGCATCGTTCAAACGCGCGGTGAGTTTTTCAAAGAACTGATTGGCGTAACCGCGAAAATCAAAATCGAGTTCGGATATGCCTTGCTGCAACACGCCCCACATCGCTTCGCGGAAATCGGACATGGCTTGCATGAGTTTGACGCGCGCGAAATGTTGGGGGAGTGGGTTTTCAAAATAAGCAAAGAGTAAAAAGTAAATTTGATCGTCGGTGAAATCATGATGCGCGGAAAAATTGGCGAGATCGAAAAAGAGATCGCCCATGCCCGCGTATTCCCAATCGAGAATGCGAACGCTGCCCTGTTCGTCGCGCAAAAAATTGCCGTTCAAGAGATCGTTGTGACAGAGGACGGGGGTTAAAACGTGAAACGTGAAACGGGATTCGATCTCTGCCATCTGTTCGCGGAGCCACGCGTAATTTTCGGGGAAGGTGGTAACGCCATTTTCGCGCGCGAGTTTGTCATAGTCGCGGACGACTTGGAACGGCGAGAAGGTTGCGTGAAGCGGCGTGAGCGCGTGGATTTTTTTCAAGGTGCGCGCGATTTCTTGAATCGTTTTCTCGGCGCGCATCTCGTCCAGCGGAATTTCGCGCCCGCGAATGAACCGCGCAATCAAATATCCTTCGGGCTGAATAAAATCCATCACCTCTGGCGCGATGCCAAGCTCTGCTGCCGCGCGTGTTGCCGCGTACTCGTTCGCGCGATCAATGCCGAGCAGCGCCGTTTTCGCGCCGCCGAGACGCATGACAAAGGATTCAGCGCCAACATCTACGCGATAATTTTGATTGGTGATGCCGCCCGAAAGAAAAGTGGTGGTGATGTCGTCTCGATCGCGCCAAGCGGGAACGCGTTGGAGAAAAGGGGTGAGGGATGCGGTCATGATGGCGCGATTATAACAACGCGCGCGTTCCGTTGCAACGGCGAAAAACGATTTATAATCAGAGGCGGTGGGAGTGGGTGAAGATAAAAAGTAAAGAGTAAAGAGGAGAGAAATGAGAGAAGAATTGTTTCAAGAACTTCTATTGAGTATGCGGCAAGGGGGCGCGATATTGCGCGGCGAGATGGAGCCAGCGCGCATCTTTGTGATTGAGAATGGGAAGGGACAGCGCTTGAAAAAGTCCACCACGCTCAAATCCAGTTCCCCGAAACCGCAACCCAACCCAAAGCGAATGCTGCAAAAAAAGAGTGACCAAAAGCGCGAACCGTAAAATAGTTTGACAATTGGTTGTCCAAAGTGTTATACTTTATTGAGGGAAAGGAGGTATAACAAAAATGCAAAATATCAAGACGGCAATTTCAATCCAGAAATCCTTGTTCGAGCAGGCGGAAACCTTCGCCCGCAAAATGAAAATTTCGCGCAGCCGACTGTTTGGAATCGCTCTGGAAGAGTACTTGCGCCGCCAGGAAAATCAAGAGCTATTAGCGCGCTTGAACGCCGCGTACGCCGACGAACCTGACGCAGAGGAAAAAGAATATCGTCGTCGTGTGCGACGCTCTCATCGGCGCATGTTGGAGGGACAGTGGTAATCAAGCAAGGTGATATTTTCTGGATTGATGTGGACGAGCCATCCGGTTCTGAACCCGGGTATCGGCATCCGCATGTCGTCGTCCAGAATAATGTCTTTAACACAAGTCCCATTCGGACCGTGGTGGTCTGTCCCTTGACCACGAACCTAAAACGCGCAACAGCCCCCGGTAATGTGCTGCTCGATAAGAAAGAGGGCAACCTGCCAAAGCAAAGTGTTGTGCTCGTCCCGCAAATCCTAAGTGTTGATAAATCGCAACTTGAGGATTATGTCGGTTCCCTTTCGCCCAAACGCGTGCGTGAAATCATCAAGGGCATACAAATTGTGCTTGAACCACGCGAATTAGAAAAGGTCGAATAACCTCTCTTCATGTCCCTCCTCCCCCGCAAAAAATCCTCCTCCCTTCTCACGCGCCTCTTTTTCGCCACCGATCTGCACGCCTCCGAACGCGCCTTTCGGAAATTTATCAACGCGGCAAAATTTTATAACGCGACGGTGTTGGTGTTGGGCGGCGATGTGGTGGGGAAATTGGTCGTGCCGATTTTGCGCGTCGGGAATGGAAAATATCGCGCGACGTTTGGCGATCAGACGCATCATGTCGAGACGCAGGCGGAATTGAAAAAAATGCAAGAATTGTTGGGCATGATGGGCTTTTATTTTTGCGTGATGGAGGAGGAGGAATTTCGCGCGCTGTCTCATAATGGCAATGCAATTCAAAAATTGTTTCATGATCTTGCGCGCGAACGCTTGACACAATGGATCGAATTTGCGGAGGCGCGCTTGAAGGAGACGGGGACGAAATGTTTTGTGATGGGTGGGAATGACGATGCGCTGGATATTTTGCAGGTGTTGTACGACTCTCCATCGGATTTTATGATCCCATGTGAAGATCGAGTTGTCACGCTGGATTCACAGCACACGATGATCAGTCTTGGCTATTCGATGCCGACGCCGTGGCACACGCCGCGCGAAATTTCGGATGATGCGTTGGGGAGAAAAATTGACGCGCTGGTAAAGCAAGTTCCTGATGTCTCGCGCTGTATTTTTAATTTGCATGATCCGCCAAAAGATTCTTCGCTCGATCTTTGCGCGATGGTGGAGGAGGGCGATCCGCCGCGCTATATTTTGAAAGGCGGACAACCCGTGATGCACGGCGCGGGGAGTCAATCCGTTCGCCGCGCGCTTGAAACCTATCAACCCCTTGCGAGTTTGCACGGACACATTCACGAATCGCCGGGCGTGATTCGCATTGGCAAGACGCTGTGTGTGAATCCGGGCAGCGAATATAGCGAAGGCATTTTGCGCGGCGTGATTTTGATTTTGCAAGATGGAAAATTGCGCGGACATCAATTGACGGCGGGGTGAGGGAAAGGATGAGGGATGAGGGATGAAGGATGAAGGATGAAAGTGTGTAGCGAGCGTTCTCTAACGCGGTGAGAATGAAGGATGAAAGCGGATACATTTTAGCGAGACGCGAATGATCCAACCACCGAACCACCCAACCATCGAACCACCCAACCACCGAACCACCCAACTCCCCACCCACGCGCGTATCGTCATCATCGGCGGCGGCATCACAGGCGCGAGTATCGCGCATCATCTGACGCAAATGGGAGTACGCGAGGTTGTTTTGTTGGATAAGGGCGAATTGACGAGCGGCTCGACGTGGCACGCGGCGGGGATGGTCACGCATTTTCATACGTCGCCGACGTTGATGCGAATGAGGAAATACAGCATTGACTTGTATCGCGCGCTGGGTAGGGAACGCTCGCCGCAGCGTTCCGATTCTGCGGCAGGGAACGAAACGGCAGGGAACGAAACGGCGTTCGTTCCGTACGATGGCGCGGGACATTGGCATGAGGTTGGCAGCTTGCGCGTGGCATCCAGCGCGGATCAATTTTTGTTTTTGAAACGACAAGTGGGCATGGCAAAAGCGATTGGATTGGAGGTTGAAATTATTTCGCCGCGTGAGGTGTTGAACATTTTTCCGTGGATGAGCGCGGAAAATTTATTCAGCGCGATTTATTTGCCGACGGATGGCTGGATTGATCCGAGCGGCGCGACGATGGAGTTGGCGCGGCGCGCGAAACAAAACGGCGCGCAAATTTTTACAAATGTGCGTGTCACAGAAATTTCGCGCGATGCGTTTGGGAAAATTTGTGGCGTGACAACCGACGCGGGTACGATTCAAACAGAGTGTGTTGTGAACGCGGGCGGAATGTGGGGACGACAAATTGGGGAGATGCTTGGTGTCAATCTCCCCATGACGCCGCTGGGACATCAACATCTGCTCGCGCGCGTTCCCAATTTCACGTTTCCAAAAAATACGCCGTGTCTGCGCGATCCTGAAAATTTAGTGTATATGCGGCAAGAAGTTGGCGGCATGTTGATCGGCGGTTTTGAATTGGAACCGCGCGAGTGGGCGATTGACGGCGTGCCGTGGGATTTTACACAAAAATTGTTGCCACCCGATTGGGATTTGTTCGCGCCGATCATGGAAGGGGCGATTCGCCGCGTGCCAATGCTGGAAAGAGCGGACGCGGTGGATTTGGTGCATGGTCCCGAAGCGATTACGCCTGATAGCAAACCGTTGTTGGGACCCGTGCCGGGCGTCCCCGGTTTTTGGGCGGCGTGCGGGTTGTCACACACCGGTTTTGGCGCAGGTGTCGCGATTGGTGATATTCTTTCCCAATGGATTGTGAATGGCGAGCCGCCGTATGATGTGACGGAATTGAATGTGCGGCGGTTTGGCGAAATTTATCGCGATCGAAAATATGCGAGTGAGCGCGCCAAAGAGTCGTACAAATATTATTACTGGTTACGTCTTCCGCATGATGAAAATGAACGGGCGCGCGAAAAACGCAAATCGCCGCTCGACGCGAAATTGTTGCAACTCGGCGCGGTGTTTGGGGAAAAGAATGGGTGGGAGCGCGTCAATTATTTTGATTCAAGTCGGTCAGTTATCGGTAATCAGTTATCAGCAATCAGTGATCAGTTTTCAGTAAGGGGTCGGCGCGCGGGGGCGGAGCAACGCGCGACAGGATGGTTCGATACGCCGTTTTTGAAACAGGTGGGCGAAGAACATCGCGCGGCGCGTGAGCGCGTCGCGTTGTGGGATATGACTTCGTTTGGCAAAATTGATGTGCGTGGCGCGGGGGCGTTGGAATTTTTAAATTACCTCGCGGACAATGATTTGAATAAACCCGTCGGCGCGATCACGTACACGCAATTTTTGAATCCGCGCGGCGGCATTGAAAGTGATGTGACGATTGCGCGCATGGGGGAGGATCATTTTCGCGTGATTTGCGGGAGCAATTTTGTCGCGAGTGATTTGGGGTGGATGAGGATGCAAAGGGAGAGAGTGGAGCGTGGAGCGTGGAGCGTGGAGCTCATTGACGTGACGGAAGAGTTTGCGGTGATTGGAATGTGGGGACCGCGCGCGCGAAATGTTTTGGAGCGTATGACCAAGTCCGATGTGTCGAACGCGGGTTTTCCGTACATGACAGGAAAATATTTGACGCTTGACGTTTTGACGAGTAACGAACGAGTGTGGGCGCAGCGCGTGACATACGTGGGCGAATTGGGCTGGGAATTTTATATGCAGAACGCGGACGCGCTGCGCGTGTGGGCGGCGTTACTGCGCGCGGGAAAAGATTTTGAGATTTGCCCTGCGGGGTACAAAGCGTTGGACTCGCTGCGTCTGGAAAAAGGGTATCGCTATTGGAGCAGCGATATTACGCCGAATGAAAATCCGTATGAAGCTGGATTGGGATTTTGTGTGAAATTACAAAAGGGAGAATTTGTTGGGCGAGACGCGCTGTTAAAGAGTAAAGAGGAAAAAGTAAAACGGAAATTGACCACGATTACACTTGAAAAAAATATGGGGCTGTATGGCGGCGAACCGGTGTACCACGCAAACGCGTTGATCGGACGCTTGCGCAGCGGAGGGTACGGCTACACCGTTGAAAAATCCATCGGCTTTGTGTACTTGCCTGTCGGAATTGCAAAACCGGGAACGCCGTTGGAGATTGAAATTTTTGGCGATCGCTTTGCTGCGCGCATAGACGCGGATGTGTTGTATGATGCGAAAGGGGAACGCGTACGCGCGTAGGGACAGTCTTCTGCCCATGGGTCAGTGTATAATCGGAACTATAGAAAGCGAGGGTCTGTTATGGCAAAAACAAAAAAGATTAAAGAATCAAAAGCAACCTACGTGACACGCGCGCGGCGGACGAATGACGCGTCGCGCACGAATGGCGCGCGGGGCGCAAAAACGCGCGCAAGCAAAAAAGTAGAATTGCCCGAACGACGCGTATTGGGCAAATATATTGTCGCGGATCCGAAAATCTGTCACGGCAAAGTGACTTTTATCGGCACGCGCATTTTTGTCGCGGATATAATCGAAATGGTGGCGGAAGAAATGCCATGGGATCAAATCATCCGTGAATGGCATGGGCATATTACCAAAGAGGCGATTGCCGAAGCGGTGCTGCTGGCATACGAAGCATTCGCCCAATATGTTGACAAGCCGCGCAATCGCTCCATTGAGATATGAATATCCTTGATGAAAATATTGATGATAAACAGCGGCTCGTCTTACGCGCGCGCGGGATCATCATTCATCAGATTGGCGTTGATGTAGGGCACAAGGGGATGGACGATGAACAAATCATCCCCTTTTTACATTCTCTGCGTGACACCTCTTTTTTCTCGCGTGATGAGGATTTTGGACTACGACAATTATGCCATCCGCGTTATTGTTTGGTCTGTCTGTTGGTGGATGAGAAAGATGTCGCCAAGTTTGTGCTGCGCGTTCTGCGTCATCCTGAATTGAATACCAAAGCCAAACGAATGGATTCTGTCCTTCGTGTTTCGTATGAGGGAATGGGGATTTGGCGACGCCATGCTGAGCGCGCCCATTACATTCATTGGTAGAACATGACAACGCGTATCGAACACCTCCGCCCCTATCTCGTCAGCTTCCAATACAAATCGCTCACCGTTTGTGGCGCGCGGGTCAGTGTATAATCGGAAATATAGAAAGCGAGGTCGTTATGGCAAAAACAAAAAAGGTTAAAGAATCAAAAGCAACCTACGTGACACGCGCGCGGCGGACGAATGGCGCGTCGCGCACGAATGGCGCGCGGGGAGCAAAATCGCGCGCAAAAGAAAAAATAGAATTGCCCGAGCGGCGCGTGTTGGGAAAATACATTGTCGCGGATCCGAAAATTTGTCACGGCAAAGTGACTTTTATCGGCACGCGCATTTTTGTTTCGGATGTGATCGAGATGGTGGCGGAAGCGCGAGCGTGGGACGATATTATCAGGCAATGTCATGGCAGCATTTCAAATGAAGCGATTACGGAAGCCGTGCAGTTGGCGCATGAGGCATTTCTCAAATACATTGACAAGCCCGATTCAGAACCACTTTCGCTATGAACATCCTCGATGAAAATATTCGTGAGGAAGAACGCCTCGCGCTGCGGAAGCGCGGGATTGTAATTCATCAAATTGGAGTGGAGGTTGGTCGAAAGGGGATGCAGGATGAAGAGATCATCCCCTTTCTGCACACGCTGCGTGGCACAACGTTCTTTACGCTGGATCGCGATTTTGACGAACGCGAATTTTGCCATCCGCGTTATTGTTTTGTTTTTCTCGCCGTCAAAAGAAATAGAGTCGCAGAATTTGTGCGGCGGATTCTGTAGCATCCTGAATTGAATACGAAAGCCAAACGGATGGGTGCTGTGCTGCGCGTTTCGTATGAGGGGATGCGGATTTGGCGACGTCATGCCGAGCGCGCCCATTACATTCATTGGTAGAACATGACAACGTGTATCGAACACCTCCTCCCCCACCTCACCACCTTCCAAAACAAAACCCTCACCATCGCGCCCTTGAGCGGCGGACTGACCAACACAAATTATCGCGTGGACGCGGATGGTGTTTCGTACGTCGTTCGCATCCCCGGCGCGAAAACGGAATTGCTGGCGGTGGATCGCGCGAATGAAGTTTTCAACGCGCGCGCGGCGAGTAACGCGGGCATTGCGCCGCGTGTGATTGAATATCTCGACGATGCGAATGTGATGGTGTTGGAATTTCTGCGCGGCGAGACCATGAGCATTACGCGCTTGCAAGAACAAGGCATGGCGACGCGCATGGCGCACGCGTTGAAACAATTGCATGCAGGTCCGCGCTTTCTCCACGATTTCAATATGTTTCGTCTCACCGCATACTATTTGAACATCGCGGACGAGTACGCGGTAAAAATTCCAGACGGGTATCCCGCATACATGCCGCGCGTGCATGAAATCGAAAACGCGTTCGCGCGCAATCCATTGCCAACGGTGCCATGTCACAATGATCTGCTGGCGGAAAATTATATTGATGATGGAGAAAAATTGTGGCTGATTGATTTTGAATACAGCGGCAACAATGATCCGACCTTTGAATTGGGCAACACAGCGCAAGAGCAGCAATTTGACGACGCGCAGCAGCGCGAATTGTGCACCGCCTATTTCGGCGGGACCTTTCCGGACAAACTCGCGCGCATGAAATTGAACATGATCATGTCCGATGTGGGATGGACGTTGTGGGCAGCGATTCAAGCAAAAATTTCGACGATTGAGTTTGATTTTTGGGGCTGGGCAATCGAGCGCTGGGGACGTGCGACGACGAAAATGGATTCACCGCAATTTCCAGAATGGTTAAAGACCGTGTAAACGTAGCGAACGATGTGCCACGCACTTTGGGAAGTGCGTGGCACATCGTTCGCTACCCCATTTCACACTCATTTCACACGCCCCAGATATAATGGAGGCATAAAACAGATTCGCAGCTGACGCGTTCGCGCGCAGCAGGAGAATAGCATGGCAAAGTATCGCGTTCTTTCGATTGACGGTGGGGGTGTGCGTGGGTTGATTACCATTATTCTAATGCAGCGACTCGCGCAGCTGCCTGGGCTAAAAGATTGGCACAAAAACGCCGCGCTCTATGCGGGCACTTCGACGGGTGGGATCATCGCGCTCGGTCTCGCACATGGCATTACGCTGGCGACAGGGCGCAAATTGTACGAAGAAAAGAGCGCGCGGGTGTTTGATGATTCGTGGATTGATGACACACTCGATTTATTCAATGTGATCGGCGCAGAGTACAGCAGCGACTTTGCCGAAAGCGAACTCCGCAAATGGTTTGGCGGGACAACGCTGGCGGGTTTGTCCAAGCGTGTCGTCGTCCCCACGTTTGATCTCGACAATAGCGATGACATTTCGGTCAAGTACAGCGGCAAACCCAAAGCGCAAAAATGGAAACCTAAAATTTTCCACAACTTTTCCGCTGCCGATACGGGCATCAAAGCGCCCTGTTACAAAGTCGCGCTGTACACCTCTGCCGCGCCAACTTTTTTTCCAACCAAAGATGGCTTTGTTGACGGCGGCGTCTTTGCTAACAATCCGAGCATGTGCGCGTTGACGCAGACGCAAGACCCGCGCAATGATCGTCCCGAAGATCGTCCGAACTTGAATGAGGTAGTGTTACTTTCACTCGGCACGGGCGAGTCGCTCAAATATGTGAGTGGTGGGGATTTGGATTGGGGTTACGCGCAGTGGGCGAAACCGATCTTGAGTGTTTTGCTGGATGGCATCGCGGGCATTGCCGATTATCAATGCGCGCAACTCTTGCGCGAAAAATATCATCGGCTCAACCCCACTTTTCCGCAAGGCAAAGAATATCAATATGATTCGGTGGAACCACAAGAAATCGCGGAGATGATCGCGTTTGCCGAAAATTGCGATCTGACCGAGACTGCCCAATGGTTGCACGACCAATGGGTCTGAGCTAAAAAGCACAAAGCCGAACGAAGCGCAATGATGACGCCTCGTTCGGCTTTTTTTTGTGTAACGCGCGGATTTTTTTCGAGACAATCCATCAAGCCAAAACGCAGTATAATGAACGCGTATCGCGTATCGCGTATCGCAAATCGCAAGCACCCAAGCACCCAAGCACCCAACCACCTAACCACCTACCCCAAAGGATTTCCTATGCCCCCCACCTCCACCCTCGATCAAATTTCCATCAACACCATTCGCGCGCTTTCTATTGACGCGGTACAAAAAGCGAATAGCGGTCATCCCGGACTCCCACTGGGCGCTGCGCCGATGGCTTATGTGCTGTGGACGCGTTTGCTAAAACACAATCCCGCGAATCCAAATTGGGCGAATCGGGATCGGTTCATTCTTTCGGGCGGACATGGTTCGATGCTGCTGTATTCGCTGCTGTATCTCACGGGCTATGAATTGTCGCTCGACGAGATCAAAAATTTTCGGCAATGGGATTCGCTCACGCCCGGACATCCCGAACATGGACTCACCGCGGGCGTTGAGGCAACGACCGGTCCGTTAGGGCAGGGCTTTGCCAATGGCGTTGGCTTTGCGATTGCGGAAGCATATCTCGCCGCGCGCTACAATCGTCCCGATCACGAAATCGTCAATCATTTCACCTACGCGATTGTGACGGACGGCGATTTGATGGAAGGTGTCGCGTCAGAGGCGGCATCACTCGCGGGACATTTGAAATTGGGCAAAATGATTTATTTGTATGATGACAATAAAATTTCCCTCGCAGCCGCAACACATCTCACCTTCACCGAAGATGTTGGCACGCGCTTTGAAGCATACGATTGGCAAGTGCTGCGCGTGGACGACGGCAATGATTTGCACGCGATCCAAGCCGCGCTCGAAAATGCGCGCGCGGATACGACGCGTCCCTCGCTGATCATTGTTCGCACGCATATCGGTTTTGGTTCGCCGCACAAGCAAGATTCCTTTGAAGCGCACGGTTCGCCGCTGGGCGCGGACGAAGTGAAACTGACAAAAAAGAATTTGGGTTTTCCCGAAGACCCCGCGTTTTATATTCCCGGTGAAGCGCTCGAACATTTTCGCGCCGCGTTGGACAAGGGCAGCATCTCGGAACAAGAATGGAACGCGCGCCTGGAAGCGTACGCGGCGGCGTATCCCGAACTCGCGCGCGAATTTCAACTGATCATGCGCGGCGAGAAACCCTCGAATTGGGACGCAGACATTCCCACTTTCCCCGCCGACGCGAAAGGAATTTCCACGCGCATCGCGGGCGGTCAAATTTTGAACGCCATCGCAAAAAATGTGCCGAACATTATTGGCGGTTCCGCCGATCTCAATCCTTCGACCATGACCGCGTTGAAAGGGCTGGGCGATTTTGAACCCACGTCAAGCGCGCACGGCGATCAACAAGGTTCGGTTGGGGGGGGGTGGAGTTTTGCGGGACGCAATGTGCATTACGGGGTGCGCGAACACGCGATGGGTTCCGCCGCGAATGGCATGGCGCTGCACGGCGGCATCCTGCCTTTCACCGCCACTTTTTTCACCTTTAGCGATTACATGCGCCCCGCGATTCGTCTCGCCGCGTTGATGGAGCAGCACGTCATTTTTGTTTTCACGCACGACAGCATCGCGTTAGGCGAAGATGGTCCGACGCATCAACCCGTTGAACATCTTGCGGCGTTGCGCGCGATTCCAAACTTGAGCGTAATTCGTCCAGCTGACGCGAATGAAACTGCCGTCGCGTGGCGCGTCGCCATCGAAAATACAAACAATCCCACCGCGCTCGTTCTCACGCGGCAAAATGTTCCGACGTTGGATCGGGGTGAGTACGCGTTGGCGGAGGGATTGATACGCGGGGCATATATTTTATCCGACGCGCCAAATCACAAACCTGATATTATTTTGATTTCATCCGGTTCCGAAGTGCAATGGATCGTCGCCGCGCAGAAAAAACTCGCGGAAGAAAATATCCACGCGCGCATTGTCTCGATGCCGAGCTGGGATTTGTTTGACGCGCAGTCGAAAGAATATCGCGACAGCGTATTATCACCGCAGTTCAAAGCGCGCCTCGCCGTTGAAGCGGGCATCGCGCAAGGTTGGCACAAGTACGTTGGCGACAAGGGCGATGTTTTAAGCATCGAACGCTACGGCGCATCCGCGCCGTATCAGGTGTTGTTTGAAAAATTCGGATACACGGTGGAGAACGTTGTTGCGCGCGCAAAGCATGTGTTGTCGCAACAAGAGTGATTTTCCCCAACGCGCGTATAATGTTCTGGATTGGAGAATACAATGTCTCAAGAAAAAATCTCTGTTCAACCGAATCCCCCAACTGATTTCCTCTCCCGCGCCCGCCAAATTTTGCGCGGACCCATCCTCGTCGGCGTCATCGCCGCGCTCCTCGCGATTGGCTTATCGCTCTTTGGCATGCTCACCAATCCCAACGCGACGCCGCTCACGCTCCGTTCGTTCCTCCTCGTCATTGTCATTGCAGGCGGCTCGTGGGGCTTGATTGCATGGGCAATTGCGACGGCGGCGGTGGAAGCGGGGAAGGATGGCTAAGCGCAAATCGCGCATCGCGTATCGCGAATCGAATGTTGAATTGACGAGAGGCGATAGGCGATACGCGATACGCCATTCGCAATGAAAGCCGTCATCATGGCCGGGGGCGAAGGATCGCGTTTGCGCCCACTTACGCTGCATCGCCCCAAGCCGATGATTCCCCTCGTCAATCGCGTCGTCGCCGCGCACATCGCCGATTTGCTGCATCGGCATCAATTCACAGACGTCGTCGCCACGCTGCAATATCGAGCTGAGGATGTGCAAAATTATTTTGGCGACGGGCATGGTCTTGGCATCAACCTCGCCTATTCCGTCGAACCGCAGCCGCTTGGCACGGCGGGATCGGTAAAATATGCCGCGTCCGTTTTGGATGCGGACGAGCCCTTCCTCGTCATTAGCGGCGACGCCCTCACCGATTTCAACCTGCAAGAAATTTTGCAATTTCATAAACGCGTCGGCGCGCTCGCCACGCTCACCCTGACGCGCGTTCCGAACCCGCTCGAGTACGGCGTGATCACTACGGATGGCGATGGACGTATTGAAGCGTTCATCGAAAAACCATCGTGGGGTCAAGTCATGTCGGATACCGTCAACACGGGCATTTATGTTTTATCGCCCGAACTACTGGAGGAAATCGAACCTGACGCGTCGGTAGATTTTTCGCGCGACATTTTTCCGAAATTATTGGAACGCGGCGCGCCGTTGTATGGCTTTGTGGCGAATGGCTATTGGACCGATGTTGGAACGTTCGACGAATATCACAAAGCGAGCGCGGATATTTTGACGGGCAAGGTGGACGTTGGAAAAATTGGCGAGCTGTACCGCGAGGGAATTTATATCGAAGAAGATGCGGAAATCGCGGACGATGCGGAATTGTTCGCGCCGATCTTTATCGGACGCGGCGCGCGCATCCGCAGCGGCGCGGTGATTCGCGGACCGACCGTGCTTCGCCCGAATGTAATTATTGATAATCGCGCGCGCGTGGATCGCAGTATCATTTGGCAAAACGCGTACATTGGGCAAGCGGTGGAATTGCGCGGCGCGATCATTGCGACGCGTTCCAGCATCGGCGCGCGCGCGGTGGTTTTTGAAAACGCGGTGTTGGGCGATCAAGTCAATGTCGGCGAAGGCGCAGTCATTCATCCCAACGTCAAAGTGTGGCCCCAAAAACGCGTCGAAGCGGGCGCGACGCTGCGGTCGTCATTGATTTGGGGATCGCAAGCGCGGCGTACACTGTTTGGACGGTACGGTGTCACAGGTTTGGTGAATGTTGATCTCACGCCCGAATTCGCGACACGGCTGGGCGCGGCGTTTGGCGCGACATTGGCGAAAAAACAAGTTGTCATTATCAATCGCGATCCGCATCGCAGCCCGCGTATGATCAAGCGCGCGATGATTGCGGGACTGCCCTCCGCGGGGATTGATGTGATTGACATTAAGAGCGCGCCGATTCCTGTCGCGCGCTATTACACGCGTGTAATGAACGCGGGGGGGGGGATTCATGTGCGGCTTTCGCCGTACGATCCGCGCACAGTGGACATTCGTTTTTTTTCACCCGACGGTTTGAATCTTTCCAAAACCACCGAACGCGCGATTGAAAATGTTTTCTTTCGCGAAGATTTTCGCCGCGTCTATTTGGACGACATTGGGCGCATTGACGACATGGACGGCGTGGCGGAAAAACGCTATAGCGACGATTTTGTGAAAACGCTCAACACTGCCGCGATTGCCAACGCGCATTTTCAAATCGTCGTGGATTACGCCAATGGACCCGCGTCTAGCGTCTTGCCGTCGCTGCTCACACGGCTCGGTGTGGAAGTCGTCGCGTTGAATGAACGTCTCGACGAAACAAAAATTTCGCTCGAACAACAAGACTTTCAACGCGCGTTGGATCGCTTGGGCGCGATTACGGCGGCGGTGGGCGCGCAGCTGGGTGTGCGGATTGATGTCGGCGGTGAACGGATATGGCTTGTGGATCAAAAAGGCAGCAAACTTTCGGGCGGCATGGCAGCGGCGGTCTTGACTGAACTTTTATTGCGCGAGGAAACGCTGCGCGGCGGCGCGATTGCGCTGCCAATGAACTTGCCCAATTTGTTTGAACCGCTCGCGGAGAAATATGGCGCGCGTGTCGTGCGCGTCCAAAACGATCATCAAGCGTTGATGGAAGCAGCGCAAGAAGCCGCCGTGTGCTTTGCGTTTAGCGGCGGCGGCGATTTTATTTTTCCCGCGTTCCAACCCGCGATGGATGGCTTGATGGCGCTGGTAAAATTATTGGAACTGCTCGCGGTGCATCAAACGACCTTGCAAGAGGTTGTACGCGGTTTGCCGAATTTTCATCTCGCCCAACGCCGCGTCTATTGCGCGTGGGAACTCAAAGGCACCGTGCTGCGCGTGTTGAATGAACAAAATCACGATCGGCTCATCAGCAACACCGACGGCATCAAACTAAAAATGAACGCGCACGATTGGGTTCTCATCACGCCCGATCCCGACGGTCCCTTTTTTCACATTCACGCGGAAGGCGCGACGCGCGAAACCGCGAACGCGAACGCGGATCGCTACGCGCGGATTGTGGAGGGGTTAAGGGCATAATAAAAATTTGAAATCAAATTTTTATTGACTATGGTTTCCCTCTCCGACATCACCGACGCCCTCCGCTATCTTTGGCTTGCCCTCGCGCTGATCTGGATCGCGTATGCGTATCTCCATCGCGTCGCGTACACACGCACTCTATTCGTACTCATCGCGTTGTTCGCGTTCGATTGGCTCTTGCACGCGTTCGCGGATTTTGCTGAACAGCCCGATTCCAAAATTCCTTCCGATTTTGCATTGTATTCGGTGATGATGCTGCTCGCGGGCATCGTGGGCTTGAGCGCGGCGTGTGTGTATGCGCGGTGGCGCGGGATGAATGTGTTGAACGTGTTGGATGCCGCGCTTGTTTTTGTGATTGCGGGTGGCATCGGCGGACGCGCGTATCAGGCAGCAATGAATTGGAATTATTATTCGGAGAATATGGATTTGATCACCGACTTGTCGCAAGGCGGATTCGGCATACGCGGCGCGATTCTGTTTGGATTCGTCGCGTTGTTTTTATTTGCAGTCATTACACAAAATTCTTTTTGGCAACTCGCGGACGCAGCTGTGATCGGTTTATCCATCGCGCAGAGCATCGGTTGGTATGGCGCAGCCCTCACGCACGCGCACTATGGCATCGCGCTCGACCCTTCGACAAGCTCAGGGCAGGCAGCCCCGCCCCTTTCTGGATTCTTCGCGCCGCTCGCCCAAATCCTCCGCACTTTCGGTTATAATTTCGTTCAAGATTTGCCCGATGCGTACAATCTGATCGCCTTTCGCATTCCCGCACAACTTTTCTCTTCCTTCTTTTTTCTCGCCCTCTTTCTCTTTTTGCTCGTACGCGCCCGCGCCAATCCCACGCGCACTGGTTTACTGTTCACTGCTTACTGGTTACTCTCTTCCCTCGCCCTTTTCCTTTTCGGTTTCTGGCGCGGCGACGAAACACTCTTTTGGAATGGTTTGCGCGTGGATCAATGGTTTGATCTCGGAATGTTCCTGCTCGGCATCGCGCTCGTCCTGCTCCAACGCGGGCGCGGCAATTTTTCAGAACGGAGAATTTTACAGCACGCATGACACGCCGCGCCCCCATCCTCGTCACCACCCAAACTGCCTTTGATGAAATGTTCGCCCGTTTGCGCGCAGAGCCGCGCATCGCGGTGGACACCGAAGCAGATTCGTTGTACTCGTACTATGAAAAAGTGTGCCTGATGCAGTTTTCGATCCCCGCGCACGATTATCTGCTCGACACGCTCACGCATAAAAACATCGAACCGCTCGGCGAAATTTTTTCTGATCCCCAAATCGAAAAAGTGTTTCACGCGTGCGAGTACGATGTGCTTTCGCTCAAGCGCGATTACGGTTTCACATTTGAAAATCTTTTTGACACAATGGTTGCGGCGCGCATTCTCGGTTGGAAACAAGTGGGGCTCGGCAGCATCCTCGAACAAAACTTTGGCGTGAAATTGGACAAACGGTTTCAGCGCGCGGATTGGGGCAGGCGTCCGCTTGAGCCCGAACTGATCGAATATGCGCGCGACGACACGCATTACCTTTTGCGTTTGCGCGATTTACAACTTGCAGCTTTGGAAAAGGGGCAGCGGCTCCCCGAAGCACGCGCGGAATTTGAACGGTTGACGCATGTGAGTTGGAGTGAACGCGAATTTGATCCGCACCGCTATCGCGCGCTCGACGGCGCCAAAGAACTCGATCCCGTCAGCTTGGGCGCGCTGCGCGAACTCTATGCGCTGCGTGAAGAACTCGCGCGCAAACAAGATCGTCCCCCCTTCAAAATTCTCTCCAACCTCGCCCTCGTCCGCATCGCGCGCACACAGCCGCGCACCCTCGCGGAATTGTCCGCCCTCCCCGGTATTGGCGAATGGTTCACCCGTCGTCACGGACGGGAAGCTATGCGCGCCCTCGAACGCGGGCAGACGCGTCCGCAGCGCGGTTTGCCCAAACCCCCGCGCGGCGAACCGCAGTTGAACGACAACGCGTCGCGCGAACGCTTTGCGAAATTAAAAGAATGGCGCAAGCAGCGCGCGGAAACGCGCGGCGTCGAAAACGATGTGATTCTTTCCAATGACGCGCTGATTCAAGTCGCGCGCGCAAATCCAAAAACGCTTGCGGAAATGGAACAGGTGAGTGAATTGGGCGAATGGAAAGCGCGCGAGTATGGGGAGGAGTTGTTGCGGCTGTTGAATGGGGCGAAAGCGTAGAGACCTCCGGTGTTGGCGATGTAATCATCGCACAAAACATCGGAGGTCTTTGCTTCGCGCGCGGACTGCTTACTTGACGTGTCGTTCATGCTGATCGAGTTTTGGTTCAACGTGAGAACCGCCCGCCCTCCACTCGCCCATGCGCTGTTCGTTGTAACTGTTCGCGGTGTTGGCGGCAAGTGTCGTGGTTTGCCGCGCGTTATAGACGGTCAAACCCGCAACGAGCAAGAGCGCCGCAATCACGACAACGGCGATGATTCGACTGAGAGACATGTTAACCTCCTCCGAAAACGTACGACAAATTTCAAATTTGTCGTACCGATTGCCAATTTTCATTCGCTCTCGCTGAACGATTGGCTCATGAACACCTCCAGTCGTCCTCTCACAGAGCAAATGAATCTTGATTTTGTTTCCCGCCTCTGGCATCATTAAAACATCACGGCGTCTTTCCTCCATCTCTACCGCGCATTTCGCGCGTGGAGACGCTGAAAAGACGCGGCGCGCATAGATTCACGCTGGGCTTGGCGGACGCTGGCTTTGCGATTCACTTGCGTCCATTGCCGCTCCTCCTGAAAGGCGCAATGGGCAAGCCAAGCCCTACAATTTGTAAGCTGAGGGATCCGCGAATAACACGAATCTGCACAAATGAGATTCCTCATTTCATTCGGAATGACATGATTCGTGTTATTCGTGTAATTCGCGGATATCAGGGTGCGCTATGCTGCAAATTCGACTGCTCGGACAGTTTGACATTCGCGCGGATGGCAAGCGCGTACTCATCGCCTCGCGTTCGGGGCAATCCCTCTTTGCCTTTCTCATGCTCCACGCGGGCGTCGAACATCGCCGCGAAAAACTCGCGGGCATGATCTGGCCCGACACCTCCGATGAAATCGCGCGCAAAAATTTGCGTCAAGAATTGTGGCGCATCCGTAAAAGCACTACCGCGCATCTCCCCGCAAATGTCGAATATCTCACCGCCGACGAAATTACAGTGGCGTTGAACGCCGACGCGCCGTATTGGCTCGATGTCGCGGCATTAGAAAAATCCGAAGAAAATACAGAAGCTCTCATCTCCAGTCTCTCCCTCTATCGCGGGGAATTGCTGCCGGGGTTTTACGACGATTGGGTGATGCTCGAGCGCGAACGCGTGCAAGGGATTTTTGAGAGCAAGTGCGCGGCGCTGCTCGAAAAATTGATTCAAGCCGCAAGTTGGAACAAGGTACAGGAATGGGCAGACCGTTGGATCGCGCTTGGACAAACGCCCGAACCCGCGTATCGCGCGCAAATGATCGCCGCTGCCGCGCTGCACGATTCTGCAAAACTCGCGCTGGCGTACGAACGCTGCGTCGAAGCATTGCGAAACGATCTCGGCGTCGAACCTTCCCCCGAAACGCGCGCGTTGTTTGACGAACTCTCGCAAGGCAAGCAATTATCGCAGCCCCTCCTCGCGCCCATTTCCCCGATTCAAATTCAACCCTCTGGCACCGTCACATTTTTATTCAGCGACATTGAAGGTTCTACGCGCCTTGTGGAACGCCTGGGCGAGGTGTATGCGAGTGTGCTGTCCGATCAACGCGATCTCCTGCGCGCTATCGCCGAAAAATGCAACGGGCATGAGGTTGACACACAAGGCGACTCGTTCTTTTTCGCGTTTTTCCGCGCGGCGGATGCTGTCGCGTTCGCGGCGGACGCGCAGCGCGCGCTCGCCTCGCATCCGTGGCCGCATGGCGAAACATTACGCGTGCGAATGGGTTTGCACACAGGCGAGCCGATGTTGGCGCGCACGGGGTATGTGGGAATTGATGTGCATCGCGCGGCGCGCATTGGCGGCGCGGGACATGGCGGACAAGTTTTGCTTTCGCAAACGACGAGCGCGCTCGTCGAGAATGAATTGCCGCCCGGCACCGAACTGGCAGATTTGGGCGAACATCGTCTAAAAGATTTGCGCTATCCAGTGCATATCATTCAGTTGACGATTGAAGGATTGCCGTCCGAGTTTCCGCCGTTGAAATCGTTTGAAGCTGCCGACGAGCCACCCGCGCCCGGCGAACCGCCGTTCAAAGGATTGGAATTTTTTGATGAAGGTGACGCAGATTTATTTTTTGGACGCGAACAGCTCGTTGTCAAATTAGCCGCTTCGTTGCGCGAACAGCGTTTCCTCGCCGTCGTCATTGGCGCATCGGGGAGTGGGAAATCGTCGGTGGTGCGGGCGGGGTTAATTCCGGCGTTGCGGCGGGGAGCGGGGAGCGTGGAGAGTGGAGCGACAAGCGCGAGCGAATGGCGCGTGTTTGTGATGACGCCGACGGCGCATCCGTTGGAAGCGTTGGCGACAACACTGACGCGCGATTCGGAATCGGTGACGGCAACAGCGACGCTGCTCGATGATCTCGCCCGCGACCCGCGTTCGCTGCAACTCTATCTCCGACGACAGACAGCAGATAGCCGATGGCAGATAGCCGATAGCAAACCGCAACCTGCTATTAGCCATACGCCATCTGCCATCAGCCATTCGCCATCTGCCATACGCCATACGCTACTCCTCGTTGATCAATTCGAGGAACTTTTCACGCTCTGCCGCGATGAGTTCGAGCGCGAACAATTTATTGATAATTTGCTTGATGCCGTCAACATTACTGCGGATGAGCGCGTGGGACGCACACAATTGCTCACGCTCGTGATCACGCTGCGCGCGGATTTTTATTCGCAGCTCGCGCAGTATCCGGAATTGCGCGATGCGGTGGCGAAACAGCAAGAGTACATCGGACCGATGACGGTGGATGAATTGCGGCGCGCGATGGAAGAACCCGCGCGGAAACAGCGCGCGGCGGACGGCGGCGCGTGGGAATTTGAACCGGGGCTCGTGGATTTGATTTTGCGCGATGTGGGGCAGGAACCCGGCGCGCTGCCGTTACTCTCGCACGCGCTTTTGGAAACGTGGAAGCGGCGCAGTGGACATCGTTTGACGTTGAAAGGTTACGCGGAATCGGGCGGCGTGCGCGGCGCGATTGCACACACGGCAGAATCCACCTATCAACAACTTTCGCCCGCACAACAAAACATCGCGCGCAACATTTTCTTGCGCTTGACGGAATTAGGCGAAGCGACAGAGGACACGCGAAGACGCGCGGAGATTCGAGAATTGGAGATTGGGGACTTGGGGCGCGCCCAAGTGCGCCAAGTGTTGACGATGCTTGCGGATGCGCGCCTCATCACGACGAGTGAAAATTCTGCTGAAGTCGCGCACGAAGCATTGATCCGCGAGTGGCCGCGTTTGCGCGAATGGTTGAATGAAAATCGCGATGGTTTGAAATTGCATCGGCACTTGACCGAAGCGGCGCACGATTGGGAATTGATGGAACGTGATGCAAGCGTGTTGTATCGCGGCGCGCGTTTGGCGCAAGCGCGCGAATTTGCGGCGACGACTCCGAATGTGTTGAACGCGGGCGAACGCGCGTTTTTGGAGGCGTCGGAGGAAAACGAGAAACGAGAGGAGAGAGAACGCGAGGAACAACAAAAGCGCGAATTAGAAGCGGCGCGAACGTTGGCAGAGACGCAGACGCGCGCGGCGAAACAATTGCGACAGCGCGCGGTGTTTCTCGCAGGCGCGTTCGTGTTGGCGCTATTGCTCGCAGGCATCGCGTTGTTTTTTGGAAATCGCGCGAATGAGAATGCGGTGGCGGCGCAGGACAATGCTATCGCCGAACAATTCGCGCGCGCGACTGCCGTTGCGAATGAGAATGTGGCGAACGAACGCCTCGCGCTGTCGGAAAAACAGCGCATCGTTGCCGAAGGGAACATCGCCCTGAATCAAAACGTCTTCGCGGATTTGCCCGCGCTCTTGGCGCTCCACGTTTTGAAACAAGGTTATTTCGGTCCTGCCGATGGCTTGCTGCTGCGCGCGCTCGAACGCGATTATCCGCGCGTGTCTTTTCGCGACCACACAGACAGTGTGTGGAGTATTGATCTTTCATCCGATGGCAAGTACGCGGTGACTGCGGCATCCGACAAGACCTTTCGCCTGTGGGATGCTAAAACGGGAAAGGAGATTCGCCAATTCCCCGGTTGGGTAGATGTGAGCGGCGTCGAGTTTTCACCGGACGGAAAAATGATTGCAACAAGCGCAGAGGATATTCGCTTGTATGATACAGAGACTGGAAACGAGCTGCGGCGTTTTGCGCCAAACCAGGCGGGCTGGGAAGTTGTCTTTTCACCGGATGGCAAACTGCTTGCGAGCGGCAATTTTGTTGACAAGACCGACGGCGCGGTTCGGCTCTGGGATGTTGCGACAGGCAATCTCGTTCAAACATTGCAGGGGCATACCCAGAGTGTGTGGCGGACAGCGTTTTCCCCTGATGGAAAGATGCTGGCGAGTTCGGACTTGAGCGGAGTAGTAATTCTCTGGGACCTTGGGACGGGTAAGGAAATTCGTCGTTTGGGGGAAGCTGAAGGTATTGGGGGTGTTGCCTTTTCACCGGATGGCAAGTTCGCAGTCGGTGCAAGTTTTAATGGAAAATCAATCGTGATGTTTGAGATTCCAAGTGGCGAGCTCGTCCGCGAATTCATTGGGCATGCGCGAGCGCCCGAATCAGTCGCATTTTTGCCGGATGGAAAGCATTTTGTTTCGACCGACGATGGTGGCACGGCGCGACTGTGGGACGTGGAAACAGGCGATACCGTGCGAGAATTTCGCGGCTACAAGGGCATCGTCTTTGGAATAGATATTTCCAATGACGGCAAGTATCTTGCCCTAGCAAGCATTGACCTTCGCTTTCAAGCGGGCATTTGGGAACTCTTTCCTGAAGCCGAACCCGTTGTCATTGGCGGACAAATTATCGGTGACGCGGTATTGTCACCGGACGCCTCGCTCTTGCTCGTGGGGCTGGATCATGCGGTGGGCTTTTATGATCCGAACACGGGCAAGCCGGTGCGTGACCCACTCGTCTTGGAAGGTGGGAATGGTGTTAATGGACTGGCGTTCACACCGGATGGAAAATATTTTTTTGGCAGACGCGTCTTTGATGTGGGGCACTTGTGGGAAACAGCAACCGGTAAAGAAGTTGCACGCTTTGAAGGGGGCAAGGCAGGATGGCGGTCCGACATTTCGCCGGATGGAAAATATCTGGTGGAACGCAGTCAAGAGGGAATGCATTTGTGGGATGTGAAAACGGGCAAGCTGATTCGTGAATATATCGGCATAACGGGGGATGGCTACCGCGTCGCGTTCTCGCCCGATGGAAAATATATCGCGTCGAACACACATGAAGGCAATTCGGCTTCGATTTGGGAGACGGAAACGGGCAAAGAAATCCGTCAATTCGTCGGACACACGAATCTGGTCGAGGGCGTTGACTTTTCTCCCGATGGAAAATTATTGGTGACGGCGAGCCAAGATGGAACGTTACGCTTGTGGGATGTGGCAACGGGTCAAGAGCTGCACAAGTTTGTCGGACATGTAGGCGCTGTTTTTCCAGTCGCGTTTTCTCCCGACGGAAAATTTATTTTGAGCGGGGGCGCTGACCGCACCGCGCGACTGTGGGATGTAGCAACAGGCAAAGAAGTGCGTCAGTTCTTTGGTCACGAGGATGGTCTCAATCATCTTGGGTTCTATCCTGATGGCAAACGCATTTATACGCAGAATGATTTTGGGATGATTCGGATTTGGACGATTGATTTAAAGCACGCGATTGACATGGCGTGTGCGCGCTTGTCGCGCGATCTGGATGCGGCGGAAATTGAACAATACAATTTGCGCGATTACCAAGCGCCCTGTGGTGCCAAGTAAAAGCGCGCACAAACGCGCGTCACGCGTTCCCTCACGCTAGAAGAATGTCAAAAATATTTGCATGTCGAGGAATGTCCAAAATAAAATTTTGAGGTTTGACGCTCTGTTGCGCGGGTGCTATAGTCAAGTCACAAAAGAGCTTGCATCATGGACATTGCGCGCATTGATATTTTGGATTCTGACAAACTGGAGAGCAAGCATAATGTCCAGAGGGACGAAGTGCTTGAGGTGATGCGCGGCAAACCGCGTATACGTTTTGGCAAACGCGGCACACGTAAAGGCGAAAATATTTATGTCGCCTTTGGACAAACACAGGCAGGACGATATTTAGCCGTCGTGTTTATCCATAAACTCACGCGAAATGCGTTGGTGATCAGCGCACGCGATATGAATGATCGAGAGCGTAAACAATATGGACGTAAATAAAAAAGAACGCGATCCAATTCCAGAAAATTTCGAGACCGACGACGAACTCGACGAATTTTGGAGTACCCACAGTTTTGCGGATTACGATGACTTGTTCGAGGATGTTCATTTCAACATCAATCTGGAAGAAGACGAATTGGTGCCCGTGCGTCCCAACATTGCACACGAACTCCATGAACGCGCGCGCAAACGAAAAATTCCATTTGTCGAATTGGTGAATCGCATGTTGGAAGAAAAACTTAAAGAACCCGCGTAGCTAAAAAAAGACCTTCGAGGTTGGCGATGTAATCATCGCACAAAACACTCGGAGGTCTTTTTTTAGAGCTTGCACATGTCATCCCTCAATCCTTCGGGACAGGTTTTCGAGCGGAGTGCGATGTAATCATCGCCGAAATCTTGGTTTTCCAATGCGAGATTTCTCGCAAAGGCGGCTCGAAATGACAGTGGTGCGTAAGGTGAGTTATTTCGCGATTTGATTCAAGTACAAAAAACTTTGTATCAATCCAATCCCCAGCGCGAGCAACAAAATCACCGTAATAATCCCCACATACACTCCCACATCCATCCCCGGCACCAGCGCAAACACAATCGCCGCCAACACGATCACCGCGCCCGCCACCGCCAACCGTTTCCCCGAATACGCATTAATCTCGTACCACACCGCTTCATTCTTGAATGCCTTTGGCGCGCGAAATCCATAAAAGTGATTCGGCTTGATGCGCCATTGAATCAGCGGAATCGTGAGAGCGATAAGTAGTAATCCGACTCCGACATAGAGAGCTGCGAGGAAAAACATTGGGGAGAGTGGAGCGTGGAGGGTGGAGCGAAAATTTTCGCTCCACCCTCCACGCTCTCCGCTTCACGTCATCTCCCAATATGCATCGGCATAATCACATGCGTAAAATCATCGCGCCCCACCGGTTTCACCACCCCTGGCGCAGCTGCGGTGCTCGTCTCTAACGCGACCTGGGGCGTATTCAACACGCCCAACACATCGGCGAGAAAACGCGCGTTGAACGCAATCTCGATCGGATCGCCGTCCACCGTCGCGTCAATTTCCCCAACATTGTCGCCCGTTTCCGCGCTTTGCGCGGCGACAACGACTTTTCCCCCCCCCATCTCATTACCGCTCGAAATGTTCAGCCGCACAATGTTCGATGCTTCGCGCGCAAACACACTCGCCGCTTTGACCGCGTTTTGTAATTCGTGCGTGTTCATGAGCGTGCGCGTCGCGTAGGATTTTGGTACGATCTGATTAAAGTCGGGGAAATTGCCGTCAATCAATTGCGACACAACGTCGGTGCTTTCGAGATGAAACAACACTTGCGAACGATTTTCCGTGATCGCAATCTCGACCGGCGCTTCTTGATCGCCAATCACGCGCGCCACATCAATCAACGCTTTCGCGGGAATGATCACGCTCACGGGCGCGCTCAATTTTGTGCCCAACACCGCGCTGCGTACCGACAAACGAAAGCCATCCGCCGACGCAAACGTCACCGCGTCTTTATCGAATTTGGAGAGGATGCCCGTCAACACAGGACGCGAATCATCTTGCGCGGCAGAGAACGTCGCTTGCGCGATCAATTCCTTCAACGTATCGGGTTCGATCAAAATTTTGTTGTTGTCGCCAATCGTCGGAATGATCGGAAATTCGCTCGCGTCCACGCCTTTGATATTCGCGTCATAGCGCGCACATTTCAAATGCAGCGTCTGTGTTTTTAGATTCAATTCCATCTCGACGCGATCGGGCGGCAGCGCGTTCACGTAATCGGCGAGTTGCCGCGCGGGAACAGTAATCGCGCCTTCGGTTTGCACTTGCGCGCCCGCCCAATGAGTTATCCCAAGTTCGAGATTAGTGGCTGCGAGTTTCAAACGTCCGCCGTCGGTGGCGAGCAAAATGTTGCCCAGCACGGGCAGAGTGGATCGCGTTGCAACAGCACGGCTGACGACAGAAATTCCGCGCGCGAGATTTTCTTGCAAGACACTGACTTTCATAACAGACCTCGGGGTCGCGTATCGCAAATCGCTTATCGCGTATCGCGAAACGCAAAGTAATATTTTTTCTTGAGTTGTGTTGCCATTCTACAACAATCAAACGCGAATGACAATGTTAGGTGATAGACATAATAAAAATGAATCGCGTATGGCGTATCGCGTGATTGCGATACGCGATTTGCGATTCGCTTCAAGCCATCCGCCATCCGCTATCCGCTATTTGCTCTCCTCCACCGTCACCCGATTCATCCCCCCCACAATCTCAATCACATACCGATTCGTCGCGCGTTTGTAATCGGGCGATTCGCGCGATTCTGTATTAACGGTGGCGCGCTGGCGCTCAAAAATGAGGCGCGAGTCATTGCCTTGAAATTCGAGACGCACGGGCACATTTTTCGGACGCTTGAGGTCAAGGTGACTCGTGCCACATTCGAGATAAAGCCGCTGCGTGCCTGTGGGCGGCGGAAGCAAGAGAGAGAGCTTGCTCATTTTGCTTTTGAGGGTGAAGCCGCGCAAAGAAATTTCTCGCAAATCCAATTCAAGGTTTGATGCGCCACATTCAAAATTCAACTCCCACATCGTCGCCGTGTTCAATTCCACGTCGGCGTTGCCCCCCCCCCTGCCAAACAACGTGCGATGCCGATACTGAATAGAAATGTTGCCGTCTTGATCGCGCACAAGCGGAATGTCATGCTTAAATTCCGCGCGATAAAGTTCAGACAGTTCTGGCACACCGCGCAAATTCACCTGCGCGGAACCTGAAAGCCATTCCCAGCGCGCAGCTTCGAGATTGCCGCGCGGCGCGGAAAACTTGCGCGTCCCTTTGTCCTCGCGGCGAATGTGCATCTGCGCGTCCGCGTCCATCCGCGCGCGCATATCCACATGCATCTCCGCTTGCGCTTCCATGCGCGCGCGAATGTTGACTTTAGTATGCGGTTTTTTGTCCGCTTGCGCGCGCGCGGCGGTTTGCTCGCGCAAACGCAGCGCTTCTTCGTCAAAGATCGTGATGGACTTGCGTAAAAATTCAAGCAGCAGCGCGAGTTCATCTTCACTGTATTCCGCATACAGCGCGTTGAAACGTTCGTTGAGTCCGTCGTACGGATTGCCGCCGTTGGCGGCAAAACGTTCCACGCGCAGTTCCAACATCACGCGGCGGCGATCATTGGGGTCGTTGACGCGGCGCGCAAACCCCGCTTTTTCAAGGCGATCCACGACGCCCGTAATCGCGCCCGTTGTGAGACCGCTCAATTCCGCGAGTTCGCCCGCGGTAATCGCGCCTGTGCGCGACAAAATTTCGAGGCACACCAAATCGGTGAGTCCGACGCCCATGCGGTCTGCGATGGCGAGTTGATACAAGATCGTCGCCGTGCTGAATTTGCGCCCCGCTTCGTCGTCCAGCGCGGTGATCAATTCGGCGCGCGCCACCTCATTTTGCCCTCTTGACATTTTCGGAAATTCCCTTATAATATGATTATCTTAGATACTAAGATAATTTGTTTCTAAGACATTAACAGTATAACACGAAATTCGTGTTGGTCAAGGTGTTGTTGGTGTCATGTCATTCTGAGGGACGAAGAATCTCGATCTCGCAAGGCAGAGATTCTTCGCCGAGTTTACCCTGAAGCATGAAGGGCTCAGAATGACAGTGCCGCAAAAGAATCTCAGGAGGATTCAAAATGCAAGTCCAACTCCCCCGCGCGAGCCGTTCCGCCCTCGCATTTATTTTCATCGTCGCGCTGCTCGACATTCTCGGCTTGTCGCTGCTCATTCCCGTCACGCCGTACATTGTGCGCGAATTTCGTTCCGACGCGTTAACCGTCGCATTGCTCACTGTCGTCTATTCCGTCGCGCAATTTATCGCCGCGCCGCTGTTGGGACGCCTTTCGGATCGACTCGGGCGCAGACCCGTTTTGCTGGTGTGTATTCTCGGTTCGTCCGTTGGCTATCTTCTGTTTGGCGTCGGCGGCGCGCTGTGGATTTTGTTTCTCTCGCGCGTGATTGATGGCATCACGGGCGGCAACATTTCCGTCGCGTCCGCGTACATTGCCGATGTGACGCCGCCCGAAAAACGCGCGCAAAATTTTGCCATGCTCGGCGCGGCGTTCGGACTCGGTTTTATTTTGGGTCCAGCATTGAGCGGCGTGTTATTGCCGTTCGGGTACGCCGCATCCGCGTATGCAGCTGGCGCGCTTTCGCTATTGAGCGCGCTGGTTGGATTCTTTATTCTGCCCGAATCCTTGCCGCGCGCGCAGCGTAATCTCGCGCCGTTCCAACTCGCCGACGCCAATCCGTTCGGCGCGACGTTCGAGTTATTGCGGCGTCCGATTCTGGGCGGACTGCTCACCGCGGGTCTCGTGTTCAATTTCGCGTTCGCCGCGTTCGTGAGCAACATTGTCGTTTTCCTGATCGGACGTTTTAACGCGGATGCTGGCACAGTCGCGCTGAGCTTGGTGGTGGCAGGTGTCGTGCGCGTGGTTATGTTTCCCTTCGTCGGCAAATTCGTCGCGCTCTTTGGCGAAAAACGACTCGCCATCGCGGGCTTGCTTTTGCAGGCGGCGACGCTCGCGGGATTCGCGTTCGCCACCGAGGTGTGGATGATTTATCCGTTGACTGTTTTTAACGGCATCGGCGCGAGTTTGGTCTTTGCCACCGTTGGCGCGATGGCATCGAATCAATTGCCGGTGAATGAACAAGGGAAACTCGCTGGCGTGAACACCGCGCTCATGGGTGTCGGCAACATCATCGGTCCGTTATGGGCGGGCATCGCCTACGATTCGATTGCGCCCGTTGCCCCGTACATCAGCGCGGCATTGTTTTTGGTGATGGCAGCTGCAATTATTTTGCAAGCCCAAGTGAAACGTTCACAACTGTCTGCCGCGCCTGCGGCGGAATAAGACAAAAATTCTTGCGGAGGGAAAAAATGAATCTTCAAGACAAACCCATTCTCATTATCGGCGGCGGCGTTGCGGGTCCCGTGCTAGCCATGTTTTTACAGCGAGCGGGTCTGCGCGCGGTGATTTACGAAGCGCACGACGCGCCGTCCGATGAAGCAGGCGCGTTTCTAAATTTAGCGCCGAACGGCTTGAACGTGCTAAAGACACTCGGGATCGAAGAGCAAATCCGCGCGCTCGGTTTCTCTTTTGATGAAACCGTTTTTCAAAATCGGCAGGGCGCGCGTGTTGGCGCAATCGAGAGTCATACCGAAGCGGCGCGGTTCGGCGCGCAAAGTGTGATGCTCAAGCGCGGCAAATTGCATCACGCGTTGACGCAAGAGGCGCAGCGGCGCGGCATTCAAATCCATTTTGGCAAACGGTTAGAGAGACTGACCTTGAATCCAAATCAAGTGACGGCGTGTTTTCAAGACGGTTCCGCCGCCGAGGGCGCGCTGCTCATTGGCTGCGATGGCATCCATTCGCGCACGCGTGAAATCATCCTCCCCGACGCGCCCAAACCAACCTACACGGGCATCGTGGATTGCGGCGGTTTTACACATTGCGACACCGTGCCGTTCACAAATTCTGTGAATATGGTTTTTGGCGCGCGCGCGTTCTTTGGCTATTTCGTCGCCCCGACGCGCGAAATTTTTTGGTTCAACAATATCGAATATCCTCAAGCGCGGCTTGGTGAAACGCTGCAAGCGATTCCTTCTGCCGAGTGGCGCGTGCAGCTCTTGGAATCGCATCACGATGACCCGCGCGCGGTGCGCGATATTTTGCGTTCGACGCAAGGTGAGATCGGCAGATGGCCCATTTATGACATTCCTTTTTTGCCGACGTGGCATCAAGGGCGAGTATGCGTCGTTGGCGATGCCGCGCATGCCACCTCACCGCACGCGGGACAGGGCGCGTCGCTGGCAATGGAAGATGGGCTGACGCTGGCGCAGTGTCTGCGCGATGTTAGCACGCCCGAGCAGGCATTTGAAATGTTTCATCGTCTGCGTAAGGAACGGGTGGAAGCAGTTATTCTTGCGGCGCGCAGTATCGGAAATCAAAAAGCGCTCTCGAATCCGCTTGCGACATGGTTTCGCGATCGGATGCTGCCGTTCTTTTTGAAACTCGGCGCAAGCTCGACCGCATCGTTGTATAGCTATCGCGCAGATTGGGATTTGCGGGTGGCGTGACACGGCGAGTCACAAAGGAAGCGAGTTCATAAAAATGGCTCCAAAAAAAGAGGCGACTCATTCCGCAGAATCGGAATGAGTCGCCTCTGTGTAAGGGCGACAGCTTGTCTTCGCCCCCCTACGCCTCCAATGGCACGATGAGATGAATCAGTGTGCCTTGACCGATAGTGGATTGAATCGAAATTTTGCCCTGAATCAATTGCGCGCGTTCGGTGAGATTGACCAGCCCCAAGCTTTTGCGTTTCGTGTATGTGTTTTGCGTGCGCCCCACATCAAAGCCCTGTCCATCATCGCGCATGAGCACATGCAGCTCGTTCCCGATACAATTCAATTCGATCTGAACCGATTGCGCGCGCGCATGTTTGATCACATTCTGCAGCGCTTCTTGGATGATATAAAAGGTGTTGGTCTCGACTTCGGGGGCGAGCGTCAGAGTTCTGGCAGGCGCGTCCAATTCAATGTTGAGTGTTGTCATCTCGCGCAATTGCTCGATCCATTCGCGCAGCGCGGTGACGAGTCCTTCGCGTTCCAAAACGAGCGGGCGTAATTCAAACAACATCCCGCGCATTTCTTTGACAACGCTTTGGATCGTGCCGATGATGCCAGCGAGTTCGCGCTGCGCTTGCTGGGGATTGCGTTCGATCAATTTTTGCAAGTACGCCAAACTCATTGCAAGGTTGGAAACGCCTTGAACCGGACCATCGTGCAGTTCGCGCGCCAGTTGTTGCCGCAGGCGTTGCTCGAACAAAGGGTCAGCGGGCGATGCCGCTGGCGCACGCCGATCTCTGTGTTCGGGGAAATGATCAGAATAGCGGCGTTTGGGGTGGGGGAGTTGAGTTGTAACCATCTAAAAATTCCGTTGTGAGGGTACAGTGTGATTTAGGACTCTAGTACTAGGCGCGCATTATACATCAGGATTGTCAATTTGTGCATTAAACGCGCGCTGCAGCTCACGATGCGCCGCGATATTTTCCAAATACCCGCGCCGTGTCACGCTGTCCTCCAGCGTCGCCGCGCGCGTTTGAAGCATTTGATGCGCCTCTTGCAAGATACGTGCCGCGCGCGCATCTGCATTGGCGCGCAAAACTTGATAGCAGGTGAGATACACCAGCAGCGGGTCAAAGAGCGCAAAGCCGTGATGCGTTTCGAGTTCCACCAAAATCCGCGCAATGATTTCGAGCGCGCGCGGCGCGTTCCCTTGTCGCAGGGCAATGCGCGCGAGACCTGCCCATGCTTCAACTATGATGGACTCTTCATTGACCGCTTGCATCAAATCGCACGCCTCGTTGTAATGTGCTTGGGCGCGCGCCAAATCATCCAACGCATACGCGGCGTGCCCCAACACCAGGTATGCTTCCGCCGTATCATCGTCGAATTTGTATTCGCGCGTGATTTCCAAGACGTGTTCAAGAATTTCTTGCGCCGCTCGCGGCGTGTCCATCGCCAAACAAACTTGCGCCAAACGCAAACGCGCCCACGTTTCATTGTTGCGCCAACCGATCGCGTGCGAGAGCTCAATCGCTTCGGTCAACGTCGCGCGCGCTTGCTCGAATTGCGCGGTGGCATACAACATCGTTCCATAATGCGCCAAAATGCTGGCGAGCGAACGGCGGTTGCCCAATTGCCGTTGACGCATGGCGGAACGGATAAAGTTGTGTTCGGCTTGTCCGTATTCGCCCAACTCGTACAATAAAATCGCATGACGCGATTCAGCTGTGGCGCGCAGAGCGAGATCGTCGCTCTGCGCGATCAAGGGTTCCGCTTGCAGGAACAATTCATGCGCGCGCGCGGGGTTCGATTGTTCGACTTGCGAGAGCGCCAAGTCCAACAACGCCTGCCCTTGCCCCACCACGTCCTGCACTTGGCGATACAGTTCCAACGCGCGCTGCCCCGTTTCCCAATCGCGTTCCCATTCCCCCGTCCGATAATAAATTTGAAGCAAGAGCAGGTGCGCGTCCGCTTGTTTTTGTTTGTCGCCCGCGCGTTCCGCCGCCGCGCGCGCGTTTTCAAAATGATACCGCGCCGCCGCATAATCCACCGTGTACACAAATACATACCCTTGTGCAAATTCGCTGACGGCGAGCAACGTATCATCGCCCATCTGATCCGCATATTCCGCCGCGCTGCGCGCATGGTCCAACGCTTCGGGATAGCGCGCAATCTCGTTCAAACAACGCGCATAGTGCGCGTGCAACCGCGCGGTGAAACGTTCCGCCGCGCGCGCGGCTTCGGCGCGCGTCAACGCCTCACCCACCATGCGCGCGCTTTCGGGCATCAAGCTGAGCCGCGCGAAAAAACTCACGCTGCTTTCCAATGAAGCGTCAATGCGTTCCCATTCCCCTGTCTCAATCGCCGTCTGCCATGCCAATCGAATGTTTTCCAAATCCGCGCGCAGTTCCGCCAGCGGCGCGTCCGCGCTGCGATGTGTGAGCGTGTCGGCGTGGGTGGTGAGGAGGGAGAGATAAAAATGGGAGTGCGTATCGCGTAACGCGTATCGCGTATCGTCTGTCGCCACAGAGCCACTTGCGTCCGAATCGGATTCGATTTGCGATTTGCGATCCGCGATACGCGTTTTTTCTTCTGCAAACTGTCTCACCAGCTCGTGCATCGTGTAACGTCCGTGCGCGTCGCGGGTGACGAGGGAACGTTCTTGCAAGAGATCGAGGAGCGCGTTGGAGTTTTTTTCTTGGGTAATGTGCTGCACGGCAGCGCGCGTAAAGCCGCCGCGAAAAATGGCAAGCTGCGCGAAAAGAATTTGCGCGGGCGGCGGCAAATAATTCCACGATTGGTCAAAGACGGCGCGCATGGAACGATGCCGCGTGGGGACATCGGAAAAATTTGTGGCGAGCGCGTCAACGCCCGCTTCAAGATTGGAAATAATTTCGGCGAGCGTGGCGCGATTCATCCACGACGCGGCGAGTTCCAACGCGAGTGGCGAGCCATTCACCAACGCGCACAGACGCGCGACATGCGTGAGCGCGTCATCATTCCAATTCATTGGCGGCGCGATCCGTTCGGCGCGTTCGATAAAAAGTTCGACGCTGGGATAGGAACGAAGGTGGCGCGGCGCGGTTTCTGTTGGGGGAAACGCGAGACCCTCCAACAAAAATTTGTATTCCGCTTGCAAGCTCACAGTCTCGCGCGATGTGACAAGCAAGACGACACGCGGCGCGCCTGTCAATATTTTGGAAATAAACGCGCGCGTGGCATCGCCATCGTTTGCGAGCCACGGTTCCAAATTGTCCAACACCAATAACAGATCGCGTTCGGTGAGGACATCAAGCACTTGCGTTTGGAGTGGACGCGCATCGCGGCGCAGCGCCAGCGTTTGCGCGAGGGTGTCGAGTAATGTTTCGAGAATGGGTTGTGCAGATGCATCGGCAAGTGACACATAGAGTACGCCATGTTCAAAACTGTAGCGAACTTGCTGCGCGACATCTTGCGCCAGCCGCGTTTTTCCAATGCCGCCCATGCCGACGATGGAAACGAGACGCGTTGCGGGCTCGAGGAGGCGCGCGGCAAGGGTGGAGATTTCGGTTTCGCGCCCCAAGAGAGGGATGAGGCGAATGAGAACATCGCTTTCATCCTTCATCCTTCCGCCTTCATCCTTTATTTTCTCTGCCAACTCGCGCGTCCGCCCCGTCACTGCCGCGCCCAATTCGCGCTCGAGGATTTTTACACAGTCGCGATATTGCGCGAGAGCGGCGCTGCGTTGCTGGCGCGCGGCGTGCGTGAGGATGAGCTGATAGTGCGCTTCTTCGCGCCAGGGTTCGAGTGAGAGTTGGCGGCGCGCATGCTTTTCCGCCTCGCCCCATTCAGCGCGTTCGATGGCAGCTTCGGCAAGTTCGTAAAAAATTTCTAACGCTTGATGATGATAGCGTTCGCGTTCGCCGCGCAGCCATTCTTCAAAGGGCTGGCTGTCGAGCGTGATACCAGCGAGGAGTTCGCCGCGATATAGTTGCGCGGCGCTTTTCATTTTTTCGAGGCACGTGTCGCAGCCGCGCAGGCGGCGATGTTTGTGTGCGGCAAGCTCTTGCGCGAGCGCGTCGAATTGCGCGGTGTCGGAATGAATAAATTCATTATTACATTGGAGGGTGCGCGCGTCGGAACGAATAAAGTCGTCGCTGCGGGGGAGCGCGGCGCGGAGTTTGTTGAGGGCGAGCCGAAGTTGTTTTAAGGCGGAATCGGTGGAGCGATCTTCCCAAAAAATTGTAGCAATGCTTTCGCGGCGATGCGGGACGGGATTGAGAACGAGATACGCGAGGAGCGCGCGGGCGGCGTCGAGTTCAAACGCAGTGACGGGTTCGCCGTCGAGGGTGACAGCGAATGTGCCGAGGAGGGCGAGGTGGAGCATGTCAGGTCTTGATTCTTAGACGTTTCTTAGACGCTTGCTTTCTATAATGGGGGTGATTATACCACTTGGAGAAAAAACACCATGTCCAACAATTATCACGCCTATCTCGTCCGCATCTGGCGTCCCGATACAACGGTGCCATGGCGGATTCTGGTCGAAAGTATTCCCGCACGCGAACGCAAAGGCATCCGCAACTGGGAGGAATTGGTGCGAGTGTTGCGCGGGGATGTTTCGGACGTACGCGGGATGACAAATCAGGAGACAGGAAGACAGGGAGACGTGTAGAAAAGGAAACAAGGAGACAAGTATAGAGGTTGATTTTGCCTGTTTCCTTATTTCCTCTCTTTCCCTGTCTCCCATTATCGAAAAAAGGAGTCCGCCATGTTCAAATTCTCACGTATCTTTTGGTTACTTGTCCCCATCGCGCTATTCGCCGCGCTGGGCGGCATCACGGCGCAAACGCTATATGCCGCGCCGCCGGTCATTTCTAACGCGACAGCAGACAGCACGGGTTCAAGTTGCACGGGGACGAATGACGGCGATGGGTTCTGCGGCTTTTCGCAAGCGGTACAGGTGAATGATGGGGCAACGTTCGCAAGCCGCTTTGCGATGAATGTAAATGCCGACCGTGGCGCGGGCGGCACCAAGACCATGAACGGCAGCATGTCGCACAATCTCGTCTTTGACGTGACGGCAACAGGAAATTATGTGGTTGTCGTGCGGACGCGGTTGAAAGGGAGTATGGATGTGATTAAAGACCAAGGCACACCCGCGACGGCAAATATCAGTGGTGTGACCGGCACATCAAGCGCGACGGTCAGCGCGGGCTCGCTCAATATAGCTGACCCCGGCGGAATTGCCAACGCAACCGCACATACCTTGCTGCCCTTTACCACAACGAACACAGCATTGATCAACGCGGTTGGCACAGGCGCGGCGCAAAATTATGCACTGGCGTTCAGCTGGAGCGCGGTCGCCACCAGCGCGACGAATGAGGCGGGCGTCCGTTTGGGTGAGCAAAACGGGTCAACGAGTGGGTGCAGTCCTTGCGGGTATGTGGGCAATCCTTCGCGCGTTCAGTTGAATGATGGACACTTTGTCACGGTGACAGTGACCACCCCGCCGTCCATTCTTGGTTCAAGCGTTCCGCGCAACGAAGCCGCGAGCGCGTCTAATTCTCAAATCGCGACGGTCAACGATGATGACCAAACTGTCGGTGCGCTCAGCGTTCAGGTCAACAACGGCGCCTCCGCGACGGTCAACGACGTCACCGTCTCAAATCTGGCAGTGGACACGGCGGGAAACGTGACGGCGGATGTGAACGGCAGCTGCCCCGGGACAACGAGTTTTTCGCTGACTGTCACGGACGAAAAGGGCGCGTATGCAACAGATACCTTGAATGTAAATGTCGCGCCAACGGCGACCACGCGGACATGGACGGGCGCGACGAGCACGGATTGGAACACGGGATCGAATTGGATTTGCGGATTTGCGCCTCTCGCTACACACAGCGCCATCCTGCCCGATTCCGCTGTCACACACGAAGCGACCATTTCCGCGGGCGATGTTTCGCTCACGAATTTGACGATTGGCGCGAATCGTTCGCTCACCTTCATAAACAATCGCGCGCTGACCGTTAGTGGTGTTCTCACAATGAATGGCGGCAACATTACGGTCAACGATGGCAGCATTGTAAATCTGGGCGCGAACGCCAGCATCGCGCGCAGTTCGGGTTATATCATTGGGAGGGTGAAAAAAGATTGGAGCGCAACGGGCAGTTTTAATTTTCCTGTGGGGACTGTGAATGGGTACTCGCCCTTTACGGCGAATGTCACCGCGCTCGCCACCAATCCTTCAGCGCTTACCGTGCGCGCGAATCAAGGGACCGCAGCGGCATCGCCCGCCCTCGTGAGCGCCACCACCTTGCATCGGTATTGGACGCTGACTGAAACGGGCGATCTGACAGCTGATTTGACGTTCAACTATTTGGATGTGGACGTGAATGGCGCGGAAGCGGATTATCGGATCACGCGCATTGTCGGTGGCGGACAAGGGACAACGTTTGTGAATGGCGCGCCGTGTCCGGGCGCGGGTTCGCCGTGTGTGGACGCGGCTGCAAACACTTTGTACTATAGCGGCGCGAGTACGTTTTCGGATTGGACGGCGGGCTTTGGTTCGCCAACGAGCGCGACGCTGATTGATTTTTCGGCGAAAGCGACAAAGAACGGCAATGTGAAAATCGCGTGGGAGACGGGGAGCGAAATGAATCTGGTGGGGTTCAATGTGTGGCGGAAACAGGGGAAACAGGGAGACAAGGGAAACAAGGGCGAGTGGAAGCAAGTGAACAGCGAATTGATCGCCGCCGAAAATCCCGGCGAAATTGGCGGCGCAAAATATTCCTACACCGACAAGGAGGTCAAGTCTGGAAAAACATACCAATACAAAATCCAAGTAGTGCGCGTGGATGGCACAAGTGAGTGGAGTGAAGTGGAGCAGGTCAAAATCAAGTGAATCAGTGGTCAGTGGTCAGTGGTCAGTGGCGATGTGTGCGATGTAATCATCGCCCACATCGTATCATCCCTAAATTTACTGGAGGCAAACATTATGGATCCTTTTATCGGCGAAGTGCGAATGATGTCGTTCGCGTATCCGCCGAGAGGATGGGCGCAGTGCAATGGTCAACTGTTACCCATCAATCAGAATCAAGCACTATTCTCGCTGCTCGGCACAAACTATGGCGGCGATGGCATAACAAATTTTGCGGTACCCGATTTACGCGGGCGCGTACCAATTCATCTGGGCAACGGTCACACCCTTGGCGAGATGGGCGGCGCGGAAGCGCAAACGCTGACGCTCACCGAATTGCCCGCACACACGCATCTATTGAACGCGACGAGCGATGATGCAAACACAGACAATCCCACGGACAGTCTTTTGGGCAAGACAGCAGACAAAAGTTTCGCGCCCAACGGCAGCACGATCATGGGGAGCAGTACTGTCGGTGCCGTGGGCGGCAGTCAACCCCACACGAATACACAACCGTCGCTCGTCATTGGCTTTTGCATCGCGCTGATGGGAATTTTTCCATCGCAAAGTTAGTACGACAAATTTAAAATTTGTCGTACAGGAGATTATCATGTCAGAACCATACATCGGTGAAATCAGAATGTTCGGCGGCAACTTTGCGCCAAACGGGTGGATGTTTTGCGAAGGGCAACTGCTCAGCATCAGCGAATACGAAGCGCTCTTTAATCTCATCGGGACCACGTACGGCGGCGATGGAGTGCAGACCTTTGCGCTGCCCGATTTGCGCGGACGCCTGCCGATTCAGCAAGGGCAGGGCAATGGCTTGTCCAATCGCGTTATAGGCGAACAATTCGGCGTCGAAGATGTGACCTTGACCGTCGCCCAAATGCCCGCGCACTCGCACGCCGTTGCCGCGAATAACGCGGCGGAAGATGTTTCGCCGCAAAACAATGTGCCTGCTTCCACCGCGAGCGACGCGTATGTAAAATTTTTGTCGCCCGTCAACGCGCATCCATCTGCGATCACGTTCGCAGGCAACAGTCAACCCCACAACAACATCCAGCCGTACGTGTGCGTCAATTTTATCATTTCCGTGTACGGCGAGTATCCGAGTCAATCATAACCCGAGACCTGACACAGTACATCACAATTTGCCGCGCCGTTCATCGAATGGAATTCGACGCCTGAACAAAGATTGGAAAAAAACAACGCGCGCCCAACAATGTTCGCTTTTTGCGTTGTTTTTTAAAACGCCATGTTGAGACGTCGAATTCTATTCGATGGGAGCCGCTTAATACCTTCGCCAAAAATTGAGTGACAGAAAGGGGCTTTTGCGGTAGAGTTGTGGTTAGCCCAACCTCAACTCAGGAGCCACAAAAGCCCATGGACATTTTAGCACTGTTACACTGTTTGTATC